>Ga0210399_10000844_pt1 | contig 24004 bp, 22 predicted proteins | sample IncBWC14MmetaG_FD_150865 | JGI IMG/M metagenome (GOLD analysis project Ga0210399, IMG submission 150865) | Forest soil microbial communities from Barre Woods Harvard Forest LTER site, Petersham, Massachusetts, United States - Inc-BW-C-14-M | ecosystem: Environmental > Terrestrial > Soil >... | reverse complement strand
GGGCGGCCCTCCCCCCGGCTTGGTGTATCCACCACAGCAAACAAAGCTCAGGCAGGCTGATGCTCCAAGCAACAGAACGAGGATGCGTCTCTTCAAACGGCAGGCTCCTAACGACATGAAAAAGGAAGATTTAATTGCGAAATGGTGGATTATAACAGACCCAGAACCCGGCCTCACGCGGGCCTCGCTGAAATTGCGTTGAGATTCTCCAGCTCTTCCTCACACTTACTGCGCAGCGCCGCGGAGATGCACGAAAGGGTCTTCATCCTGTATTCTCAGAAAACATATGGCGGCTGACTTTCTTGCCCGGATCAAGCAATCCCCCGTGTTGTGCGACGGCGCCATGGGGACCCTGCTCTACGCCAAAGGCATCTTCATCAACCGGTCCTACGACGAACTGAATCTTTCGCAGCCCGACCTGATTCGGGGGATTCACCACGAGTACCTGCAGGCCGGGGCCGAGATTATTGAAACCAATACTTTCGGTGGCAACTCTTTCCGCTTGGGACGACACAGTTTGGCGGACAAGGTTGGCGACGTCAATCGAGCCGGCGCGCGCCTGGCCCGGGAAGCCGCCAAAAGCTTCGATGTATGGGTGGCGGGATCGGTTGGCCCGCTGGGCACCAGAATCGAACCCCTGGGCAAGACTTCTTTCCAGGAGGCGCGTGACGCGTTCCGCGAGCAGATCGAGGTGCTGGTGGAGGGCGGTGTCGATCTGCTGATTCTCGAGACCTTCGGTTATCTGGAGGAGATTCACCAGGCAATGCTTGCGGCGCGGGATGTGAGCGCTACGTTGCCGATCGTGGCCCAGGTCACCATTGACGAGGATGGCAACTGCCTTGACGGCTCCGACCCGCAGACCTTTGTTTCCAAGCTGGAAGAGTGGGGAGCCGACGTGATTGGCTGCAACTGCAGCGTAGGTCCGGTGGCGATGCTGGACGCAATGGAGCGCGTGCGAGCGGCGACGGCGCTGCCGCTGGCGGCCCAGCCGAACGCGGGTATTCCAAGGTCGGTGGACGGCAGGAATATTTATCTCTGCTCGCCGGAATACATGGCGAGTTATGCGCGCAAGTTTGTCGCGGCTGGGGTCCGGCTGGTGGGTGGGTGCTGCGGAACGACTCCGGAACATATTCGGGTGATGAAGTCGGCGATGCGGGTGGGCGAGGCCAGAGGAAAAGTGGCTGCGGGGCAGGTGACGGGTGGCGCTGCGGTGGCGGCAGCGACTCCGGCCGTGCCGCTGGAAGAACGGTCGCCACTGGGCGCCCGGTTGGCTCGTGGCGAATTTGTCACCATGGTTGAGATCGTTCCTCCGAAAGGGATCGACGTTCGTAAGGAGGTCGAGGGTGCGCGCTTTCTGAAATCGGTGGGCGTGGATGCGGTGAATATTCCGGACAGTCCGCGGGCCTCGGCGCGCATGAGCAACCAGGCTCTGTCATTGCTCATTCAGCGCGAGGTCGGCATTGACGCGATTCTGCATTACACCTGCCGCGATCGTAACGTGCTGTGCATTCAAAGCGATTTGCTGGGCGCGGCCGCGGTGGGGATTCGAAATCTCATCTGCATTACTGGCGATCCGCCGAAGATGGGCAATTATCCCGACGCGACTGCGGTGTTTGATGTGGATGCGATCGGGCTGGTCAACATCGTGCACAACCTGAATCGCGGGCTTGATCTGGGCGGGAATCCGATCGGAACTGGGACGGGTTTTGTGATTGGGGTGGGAGCAAACCCGGGGCTCACCGACATGGATGAGGAGATTCGCCGGTTCGAGTACAAGGTTCAGGCCGGAGCGGAATATGTCGTGACCCAACCGGTGTTCGATTTGCGCCTGCTGGAGAATTTTCTAAAACGGATTGAGCATTGCCGCATCCCGGTGGTGGCCGGGATATGGCCGCTGGTCAGCGTGCGCAACGCGGAGTTCATGAAGAATGAGTTGCGGGTATCGGTGCCGGACGCGATTCTGGAGCGTATGGCCCGGGCTCAGAACCCGGAGGCGGCGCGGGCTGAGGGCGTGGCGATTGCGCGAGAGATGCTGATTGCGGCCAAGCAAATGGCACAAGGGGCGCAGATCAGCGCTCCGCAGGGGCGCTACAGCTCGGCGGTCGACGTGTTGGAAGCTCTGGGAGGGAATGCATCAGCCGCTTCGTGATGCACAGCCGCTGACTATTCGGTTCGAATCGCCACCAGCGGTTCGATCGCAGCGGCGCGACGCGCCGGCACGAGACTGGCTGCGAGCCCGACTAAGACAAATGCTGTTGATACTCCTGCGAATGTGACTGGGTCGGTGGGGCTGACCTGGAACAACAAATCCTGCAGCAATCTCGTCACAAGGAGCGAGGCAGCGGCGCCGATTGTGGCGCCCGCCAGCGAAAGCACGAGCGCTTGTTTCAATAGAAGCGACAGGATGTCGGTATGTTTCGCTCCCAGGGCGCGGCGGATTCCTATTTCCTTCGTGCGCCGCACGACGGAATACGAAATGACTCCGTAGAGTCCGAGCACCGCCAACAGGGTGGCCGTGCCGGCAAATGCTCCCAGCAGCTTCATCATCAGCCGGAGCTGGCCCTCGGAATCGCTAACCATATCATCCATGGTCGAGATGGTCGACAGGGGCTGATCGCGGTCAATGGCCAGAACTTGCGCGCGAACTGAGTTGGCAAAACTCAGCGGATCCCCGCTGGTTCGCACGGCCAGCATCGCCGACTGTGGCGGCTTCTGGTCGCATGGAAGGTAAAGTTCCGCTCTCGGATCGTCGTCCCGGCCGGAGTGGCGCACGTTGGCCACGACACCGACAATCTCCAGAGGTCTCTCGTCGGCGCCAAGAAAAATGCGCTGGCCGATGGGGTCAGGCCCGGAGGGATACTGCGGCCAGAAAAGCCGTACCAAGTTTTCATTGACGATGGCCACCGGTACTGATTTCGCGTCGTCCTGTGCCGTAAACTCCCTTCCCCGTTGCAGCGCGATTCGCATGGTTCGGAAATATGCCGGCGAGATGTCCTGGAAGATGCTGATGGGCCGTTCGTTCAGCTTCAGCGGCGGCACTCCTGCCAGCTGCACGGGAGCTCCCATCCACGTATCTTCCATGGGAAGCGTGAGACTTACCGCGGCTCCGCGGACTCCTGGGAGGGCCTGCGTCCGTTCGACGACTTCCCGGTAGAACTTCGCCCTCTTCGCATCGCTATCGTAGCGAGCCGGGGACAAGGAAATCTTGGCGGTAAGCAGGCTGGTGGTTTGAAATCCCGGATCGACGCGATACACCCGAGCCAGGCTCTCGATCAGAAGCGTAGCCCCGATCAGTAACACGATCGACAGCGCGACTTGCCCAACGACTAAAAGACCGCGCGAACTGAACCGCCAGCCCAGCTTCGAGCCCGCCGTACCTGCGGTTTCGCCGCTGCCTCGCAGAATCCGGGCAAGGTCGGGCCGGGAAGCGCTCAGCGCGGGCGCGAGTCCGAACGCTACGCCGGTGAGCAGGGCGAGGAGCGCGCCAAATCCCAGAACGAACGGATCGATACGAATTTCTCCGGCGCGCGGTAAATCAACAAAGGTCATGGAGCGGATTCCGTTCACTGCCAATGCGGCGAGGGCAATGCCCAGACTGCCGCCGAGAATCGCGAGCAGCGTGCTCTCGGCCAGCACTTGCGAAATGATCCGCAGCCTACCGGCTCCGATGGCCGCTCGTACCGCGAATTCGCGCGACCTCGCAGTTGCCCGAGCCAGCAAGAGACTTGCGATGTTGGCGCAGACGATCAGCAAGACGAATCCGACCGCGCCGAATAGCATCCACAACTTCGGGCGAATGTCGGAGACCAGTTCTTCTCGCAGGGGCCGTACCACGTCCGGTTCGTCCGGCTTTGCGTCGAGCATGGTTGGATGGGCCTCGGCGTATTGCCGATTCAAGACGAGCAGTTCGGCGTTGGCCTGCTGAAAGCTGACGTTCGGTTTCAATCGTCCGAATACGGCCAGAATCGGGCTCAGTGGCCGGGATTGTGCGGAAATCACGGACCATTCCGAGGGCCTGGTCACCCACGCGTCTGCCATTTGAAATCGAAAACTGGCGGGCATTACGCCGACCACGGTGTGCGGCACGCCTGCGAGAGTGATCGTGCGGCCAAGTATTGACGGATCGGTGCCGAAGCGGCGCTGCCACAACCCGGCGCTAATCAGGGTCACCGGCTCCGCACCCGGCTTATCTTCTTCCGCCAGAAAACCGCGGCCCTGCAGCGGGCTCACACCGAGAATGCGAAGAAAGTTTGCCGAAACACGCGCGACTTTCAGAACCTCAGGCTCTCCGCTGCCGGAAAGCGCCATTTCCTCCAGTCCGTTGGTATAGGCGCCGACCTCCGTATAGGAGCGGCCGGTCGCGACGATTTCTTCTGCCCGCACGGGCGTGGCTCCATCGGCGATGAGAACGATGCGGTCGGGCTCGCGATATTCCAGCGGCTTGAGCAGCACCGCACGAATCACGGAGAACATGGCCGTATTGGCCCCGATTCCGAGCGCGATGGTGAGCACCACCGCCACGGAGAAGCCAGGATTCTTAAGCATGGTCCTGATCGCGTACTTCAGATCCTGCTGAACGCTTTCGAAATACGTCGTTCTGCTCACTGGCAGGCCTCTTTCTCCTCCTCATCAGCGACTCACGATCCGTCGGAGGCGGTTTGGCCACTCTACGACGCTCCCGTCGTTCGTTCAAGAACAGTTTCACGCTCCGATTGGTCCACAATTCCTACGCTTGGATGTGGCCTGTGGAACACAGCGGCGAGCACTACGGCCAACTGGTGGCTTACTATCGCGCGAACAATTTGGTGGCGCCGGACTTGCGGAGCGATTCCGTTTGTTGTAAGTTTCTCGACTGCAATCCCATCGATTCCCCCCGGCAACCCGGAAGCGAACATCGGGCCTGTGGAAATCTATCGTCGCGGTCTGATCGTGATTTCCGGGGGACGACGCCGACCGTCTCCTATTGAATCGATTCATCTCGATAGCAAAACGATATTGCAAATCCTTCCGTCCTGAAACCGCTTCCCACCACGGGACTGCGAGTCCATTTTTATCGATCCATCGCATCAAAAAGACTGGACACTTCCTGCATTTCGTTGCATTACAATAAGAGACGGAGCAAAACCCCGTTGCCAAAGTTTGAAGAGTGCCTCCAGCGACTGGAGAAGATTGTTCAGGAACTGGAAAAGGGCGAAGTCCCTCTGGAGAGGTCTCTGACACTGTTCGAAGAAGGCATGCAGCTTTCTTCAGCCTGCCGGAAGGAATTGGAACAGGCGGAAGGAAAAGTAGAAATTCTGCTGAAGAAGAACGGGAAGCTTCAGGCTGAACCATTCGAGCCGCTGACGGAAAAATCTTCTGCGCGACGGTAAGTCGTGCGGATTTCTGACCGCGATTCGAGAGCGTTAGATGTCTGTGGAGATGTGGTTTTCTGAGCCACCCCGCAGCCCTAGTCGAGTGTTGACGTCCGCCGTTGACGAAGGTTGAAAGATCGGGGGTTTATATGGCGCAAAGCGTAGTTGTTCTGGAAAAGAATCCTGGAGTGGCAAGGTCCCTGGCCGGTGGACTCCGCTCTCACTTCTCAGTGCACGTAACTCGCTCCCCGGAAGAATTACGGGACGATGTGGTGCGCACCCATCCCGAGGCCGTAATTCTGAACCTCGAGCATTGGATGCTGGCGGATGTGGAGAGTCTGCACCGCGACTTTCCTGAATTGCCCATCGTCTGCACCCACCGCATCCCCGATGAGGAAATGTGGATGGCTGCACTGTCGGCCGGCGCCAGCGATGTATGCCCCGCGGACGATGTGAGGAACGTGCTGACTTCGGTGCTGCGCAATGCGGCGCTTTCGCGGAGCGCTGCGGCATAGATCGCAAGGTATAGATCAATCCTGAGTAATCTATCCTGAGTTACCTGAACATCGAGGACGCCAAACAGGCGTCCTTAATTTTTGTCATCTACTCGCCACCACAGATTCTTCCCATTGAGCCGCCTTGTTATACTCACTGCTTCATGCTCAAGGAGACTCTCGAACAAGGGCGGCAGTTGACCGACGCCGCGCTCGACCGCCTGATTCCACTGGAGACGCAGTATCCCGAGTCGATCCACAAGGCCATGCGGCACAGTGTGTTTGCCGGCGGCAAGCGCCTGCGGCCCGTGCTCTGCATGGAGGCCGGGCGGATGGTGGCTGGATCTCTGCCGGCGCGCATCGAAGAGCTGGGCGCGGCGCTGGAGATGCTGCATACGTATTCGCTGATTCATGACGATCTTCCCGCGCTCGACAACGACGATCTGCGGCGCGGGCGGCCCACCTGTCACAAAGCGTTTGGCGAGGCCATCGCCATTCTCGCGGGAGATGCGTTGCAGACGCAGGCGTATGAAGTTCTGGCGCGGCTGAAGTGTCCGGCGGAAGCGCGCGTACGCATCATCGAGGAAATCGCGCGCGGCACTGGAACCATCGACGGCATGATTGGCGGGCAGGTCGTGGATCTCGAGTCGGAACACATGCGGCCGACGGCGGAAATGCTGGAGTATATTCACCGCTCGAAGACAGCCGCGCTGATCACGGCGAGTCTGGTAAGTGGAGGGTTGTACGGCGGGGCGAAAGATAGTCAGGTGGCGAAGCTGCGGGCGTTTGGCTTGGCGATTGGCCTGGCGTTTCAGATTGTGGATGATGTGCTCGACGTGACGCAGACGTCGGAACAGCTGGGGAAAACTGCCGGCAAAGATACGGCTTCTGAGAAAGCGACGTACCCGGCGCTGTTTGGGATTGAAGCGTCGGAGCGCCGGGCGGATGCGCTAGTGAACGAAGCTTTCGCGGAGTTGGACAGCTTCGGCGAACAGGCGGAGGCGCTGAAGGAACTGGCGCGGTTTTTGGTGGAACGGAAGAAGTGAGGGGGAGGCGTCAGACCTTGGGCGTCAGACTTCGGACCTCAGACTTCGGACAAATCCATTCTCTGGGCTCTGAGCGGCCTCTGTGGTAAAAAATATAGACGGCGATGGAGTTCGCCATAACCGCCTGCTGCGCTGGCTGATGACTCCTACAAACCTAGACTACTTTTGTAGGAGAGACTTCATCGTGAAAGATTTTCTCGCCATATCCGTCGCCGCGATTGTCGGCGCCAACCTGCGATACCTGCTGAGCCGCCTCGCTGCGCGAGAACTCGGCCCCATTTTTCCCTACGGAACGCTGGGGATCAATATTGTGGGCAGCTTTATTGTGGGCTTCTTCGTCATCTGGACCAGCGAACGCGTGCTGGTGGATCCGCGCTGGAGGCTGCTGGTGGTCGTTGGATTCTGCGGCTCGTTCACCACGTTTTCGAGTTACGCCTTCGAAACCATGTCCTATTTCGAGCAGGGACAGTGGGGACTGATGCTAACCAACGTCCTCGGCAACAACCTGCTCTGCCTGGGCGGCGCGCTCGCGGGAATGGCGCTGGCGCGGGCGCTCTGAACATGACGGCGCTTCCGACGCTCGAAACTCCGCGGCTGAAGTTGCGTCCCTATACCGAGGCTGATATTGCAGAGCTGCTGCCGCTGATCGGCACCCGCGAGGTGGCGGCCACCACGTTGCGCATTGCGCATCCCTATACCGAGCGGGATGCCCGAGATTTTCTTTCGCTCGCGCAGGAGCCCGGCAGGATTTGGCTGGCGATCACACTCCGCAGGGATGGCCGACAGATGGGCGGCGTTGGCCTGCGCGTCGACGATCAACACCGGCACGCCGAACTGGGCTACTGGCTGGCCGTGCCGTACTGGGGACAGGGATATGCAACCGAGGCCGCGCGGGAAATGCTGCGCTACGGATTTGAGGAACTTGGCTTGCATCGTGTCTTCGCTTCGCATTTCAAGCACAACCCGGCCTCTGGCCGAATTCTCGTGAAGCTCGGCATGCGCTACGAAGGGTGCCAGCGCGAGCATCTGCGCAAGTGGGATGAGTTTGTGGATTCGGAGCTGTACGGGATTTTGCGGCAGGAATGGCAGATTTCCAGAGAGGTTCGCGAGTAGAATGCCAAATGCGATGGCAGTCCAGGTCACTATTTACTTGAACGAAGCCGATCAGTGGCATCACCGTCCGCTGCACATGGAGATTCTCAACTACCTGCGCAAGGAGAACGCGTACGCGGCCATTGCGATCCATGCTGTGGCGGGATTCCTGGGGCGGCAGCGCGTGGAGACATCTCATCTGGTCGAGGCGGGAGGCAAGCTGCCGGTGATCATTATTTTTGTCGACACCGATGAGCACGTGAACCGCGTGCTGCCCACGCTGAAGGAAATGGCGGCGCACCGGTTGATCGTGCGCGAGAACGTGGTGCTCGAGCAAGGCAGTCTCGACTGACATGTCTTCCCTTCCCCTGATACAACCTCTCGACGTACAACCTCTCGACATTCTGGCCATCGCGGCGCATCGCGACGACGTAGAGCAAACCTGCGGCGGCACGCTGCTGAAAGCCGCCAAGCGCGGGCAGAGCACGGGCATTCTCGACCTGACGCAGGGCGAGATGGGCACGCGCGGGACGGCGGAAGACCGCGCTCGCGAGGCAGACGATGCGGCGAAGATTCTGGGCGTGAGCTGGAGGCGAGCGCTCGACCTTCCTGACGGTCGCGTCGAGAACACATGGGAGAACCGGCTGAAGGTCGCGAGCGTGATTCGGGAGACGCGGCCGCGGGTGATCATTCTGCCTTACTGGAAGGGGCGGCATCCGGATCATTACACGGCGTCGGTGCTGGGATATGAGGCTTGTTTTCTGGCGGGGCTGGCGAAGTTGGATCCGCGGAAAGCGCTCAGCTCGCAGCCGTCGGGTGTCAGTGGACTAGCGTCGGACCTTGGACCACGGACCTCAGACCTCGCTCCGCATCGGCCGTTCAAGATTATTTACGCTACGCTTTATTACGATGTGCGGCCGACGTTTGTCGTGGACATCAGCGAAGAGTTTGATGGGAAGTTCGCTTCGATTCTTGCGTATAAATCGCAGTTCAGCGACCAGGAGGCGGGCAAAGATCTGTTCCCTGCCCACGATGAGATCCGCGCCCGCGTGGAGGCCATGGCGCGCTTCTACGGTATGCTGGGGGGCGTGAGCTACGCCGAGCCATTCCTGCAGAAGGAAGTCGGTCTGGTGGAGGACTTGTTGGCGATTCCGGTCAAGTCCATTTAGGATTGCTGGACCCAATTCTCAGAGAGGTTACCTATGACTCGTATTGTTCTTACTCTCGTGACCGCACTGGCGATGGCCGCCACCGCCGCTGCACAGGCTGGAACCTGGCAGATCGATCCCAATCACACGGCCGCACAATTTTCCGTGCGGCATCTTGGCCTATCCACGGTGCGGGGGGCGTTCACGAAAGTGAGTGGCACCGCGAAGTATGATCCGGCAGACCCGTCAAAGGATTCTCTCGAGGTGACGATCGACGCAAACTCGGTGGACACACGGGTGGAAATGCGCGACAACGACTTGCGCAGCCCGCGCTTTTTCGATGTGCAGAAGTTTCCGACGATTACGTTTCACTCGAAGGCTGCGAAAGCTGCAGGGGCTGGGAAGATGAAGATCACGGGCGATCTGACGATTCATGGCGTGACCAAAGAAGTGGTGCTCGACGTGGACGGACCCACGGCGCCGATCAAGGATCCGATGGGCAGCGGCCAGCGTATGGGGGCGTCGGCGACGACTAAAGTCAATCGGCAGGATTTCGGTATCGTCACGATGCCCGGTGGCATCGGGGACGAGATCACGATCACCATTGACGCGGAGTTGGTGCAGCCCGCTGCGAAGTAGTGCGAGTTGCGTGTGAACGAGAGCGGAATCTGTTCTGAATTCCCTCCTGGCCAGGAGTCGGTCATGACACGAAGCGCGCAGTCCGGTGGTTTGTGGATTGTAGCCGGGATGCTGCTGGTGACGGGATGCGGCGGGGGTGGTGGTGTCGTTCCGCCCAATGCCACGGTCGTGGTTTCTCCCAAGCTCGCCGCGGTTGTCGCCACCAGCCAGACGCAAAAATTCACGGCAACGGTGACCGGGAATGTCAGCAACCTGACGGTCACATGGAGTGTAGATGCCGTGGCCGGCGGCAACGCGACGGTCGGGACGATCAGCGCCAGCGGTCTCTACACGCCACCGGCAACGGCCGGCACTCACACCGTCACTGCGGCCAGCGTTGCTCTGCCCACATCTTCAGCGTCGGCGAGCGTGGCCGTCACGGATCTGGCGGGCGTGTTCACTTATCACAACGACTTGTCGAGAGATGGGGCTAACACCCAGGAGTATGCGCTGACCTCGTCGACCGTGGGCACAGCCACCTTTGGGAAGCTTTTCTCCTGCGCGGTGGATGGAGCAGTGTACACGCAGCCGCTTTGGGTGGCAGGATTGAGCATCGCAGGCGGCACGCATAATGTTGTGTTCGTGGCCACGCAGCATGACAGCTTGTACGCTTTTGATGCTGACGCGAGTCCGTGTGTCAAGTACTGGCAGGCAAAGTTGCTAGACACGCTCTACGGGAGCACCGGAACGGAAACGCCCGTGCCCTGCAACGAGGCGGTTTTTTGCGCCGTGGGCGCAGGCTATGGCGACATCCAGCCCGAGATCGGAGTCACGGGAACTCCGGTAATCGATCCCGCTACCAATACCATTTATGTTGTGAGCAAATCCTGGAACGCAGCCACCGGCGTTTTCTACCAGCGCCTGCACGCGCTTGATCTGGCGACTGGATTGACGGAGAAGTTCAACGGGCCAGTGAGTATAGCCGCATCCGTGCCGGGAATCGGAGACGGTACTACGATGGTATCGTTCAGCCCGAAAATGGAGCACCAGAGGTCAGCACTGGCGCTGGCGAACGGAACGGTGTATGTGGCCTGGGCAGCGCATGAAGATGCGCAGCCCTACCATGGCTGGTTGATGGGCTACAGTTCCGCCGATCTATCGCAGCTGCCCAGCGTATTCAACACTACTCCGAATGGAGGACTCGGCGGTATCTGGGCAGGTGGCGGTGCGCCCGCAGTTGATGGCGGTGGAGATGTCTATGCCTCAACCGGGAACGGACTCTTCGATGAAGCTCCTCCACGCCCGTTGAATGACTATGGGGACAGCCTCCTGCGGCTCAGTCCATTCAGCGGGAGCACATTGAACGGCGTGAACCTCAAGCTCGTGGACTGGTTCACTCCCTACGATCAAGAGAATCTTTCCGACACCGACGCGGATCTGGGTTCAGGAGCGATCGTGTTGCTGCCCGATCAGGCCAATCCGGTGCACCTGCTGGTGCAAACCGGAAAGGCAGGTCAAAACGGGGGTACGGTCTACCTGGTCGACCGGGACAACATGGGCAGATTCAATTCCGTTGACGACAGTCAAATCCGGCAGACGTTCCCCGGGCCTCTTTACGGTCAGTGGGGCACTCCGGCTTTCTGGCAAAATAACTTGTATACCGGCGGCCAGGGCGACTCGGTCCGGCAATTCACGTTCCTTCCTGCAACCGAACTGTTCAACTCGGAAACCTCTTCGCAGACGGCGCAAGTTTTCAACTTCCCAGGTACAACGCCATCGGTATCGTCGCAGGGAGCGTCGAATGGCATCCTCTGGGCGATTGACGCGAGCCAGTATGGGCCGCCGGCACCAGGACCGGGACCCGCGATCCTTCACGCCTACGATGCAACCAATCTCGCAATGGAATATTGGAACAGCGCGCAGGCTGCGAGCAATCGCGATCAGGCGGGGAATGCGGTGAAGTTTGTGCCGCCGACCATTGCCAACGGCAAGGTCTACGTGAGCACGCGGACAGAAGTTGACGTGTACGGACTACTGCCGAACTAGCCCGGCGCTATTTTTTCAATGCCACCGCCAGGCCGTCGCGGATGGGCAACAAGGTCGTGTAGAACTCTTTCGCGTCGTAGAGTTTGCGATTGAAGTCGAGGATGGCCTTGGTGCTTGCATCGGTAGGGTTTTTCTCGGCGACTCGTCCGCTCCACAACACGTTATCGGTGATAAACAATCCACCTTTGCGAAGGCGCGGCGCCACCAGGCGCAACACGCGCGGGTAGTCTTCCTTGTCGACGTCGTTGAAGATGATGTCGAACTCCTGCTTTTGCTCGGAGAGGAATTCCAACGCGTCCCCGGTGTGCAGCGCGATGCGGTTCGAGACTCCGGCGCGGGCGAAATATCCGCGGGCGCGTTCCGCATTCTTCCGGTCACCGTCGGTGTAGATCACTCGTCCCTTGTCGCCGACCGCCTGGGCCCACCAGATGGTCGAATAGCCGATGGCTGAACCCAGTTCGAATACGGTGCGGGCGTTGATCATCATGGCCAACTGCTGCAGCACGCGCGCCACGGCCGGGCCGACGATGGGGACGTTATGCTCGGTCGCGTAGTCTTCCATCTCAGCCAGCACTTCTTCGCGCTTCGGCAGCATGGAATAGAGGTAGTCATCGACTGGACCAGCGGTGGTGAAGTTGTAGTGCCGCCAACTGGCGGCGGAGTCTTTCTTCTTAGTTTGAGTAATGCTGGGTTGAGTAACTTTGGCTTGAGTCACGCGCTTCCCTTTCGATTGTGATGGTGTACTGGCTTTCAGCCGCCGATGGTGATGCCCGGCTTCATCTCGTGTACTTCAACTCCTGGGACCAGTTTCTGCAAAGCGCTTGGAGTTCCGGTGAGAGCCGGGAAAGTTCCGAAATGCATGGGGATCACGGTTTTCGGCTTCAGCAGATTGATGGCGTAAGCAGCTTCGCGAGGTCCCATGGTGAAAAGATCGCCCATGGGCAGCATGACGATCTCGGGGGCGTAGAGCTCACGGATGATTGCCATGTCGCCGAATACGTTGGTGTCGCCGGCGTGATAAATTTTCACGCCGTTCTCAAACTCGATGACATAGCCGCAGGCCTCGCCGCCGTAGACGATCTCGTCGCCGTCCTGGATGCCGCAGGAATGATCGGCGTGGACCATGGTCACTTTCATGTCGCCGACAGTTTGCGTTCCCCCTTTGTTCATGGGAGAAATCTTCTTGGCGCCCTTTTTTGCCAGCCAGAGACAAAGTTCGTAGATGCCAACCACAAGTGGGTTGTGATGTTTGACGATTTCGACGGCGTCGCCGATGTGATCTCCGTGGCCGTGAGTACAAAGCAGGACGTCGGCCTTCTTCACTTTCTTGTCGGCCTCGGGGCACATGGGATTAGCCATGATCCAGGGATCGAGGAAGATCGTCTTTCCGGCAGGAGTCTCGATGCGGAACGTCGAGTGACCGAGCCACGTGAGTTTAATGCCTTTCAGATTCATGCTGCGCGTTAGCTCCTAGCTTCTAGCTATTCGGCACTCAACCGTGCGGGTTGTTTCCGAACCCTCCGACGCATGAGTGTTGACTACTGAGTGCTTTCCATTAATTGGCCAACCTAGTTTAATATGAAACGCCATGGCAGAACTCAAGGTGCTGATTTCGCGGCAGGATATCGCCAAGCGCGTGGTCGAGTTGGGCGAGCAGATCACGAAGGACTTCGTGGGCCAGTCCGTTATCTTTGTGGGCGTGCTCAAAGGCGCGGCAATTTTTCTGGCCGATCTGACCCGGCAGGTGCAGCTCGACTCTACGTTCGACTTCATTGGAGTTTCGAGTTACGGGAATCGCCCCAGCCCGGCCAGCGAATTGAAGAGTGGCTGGGATTCCACCGGCGAAGTGCGGCTGCTGAAGGACGTGGATCAATCCATTAAGGACAAGAACATTATTCTTGTGGAGGACATCCTCGACACGGGCCTGACCATGACGTATTTGAAGAAGATGCTGCTGGCGCGTCAACCCCGGTCGCTGAAAGTCGCGGCGCTGCTCGACAAGCCGTCACGGCGCAAGCTTCCCCTCGAAGGCGACTACGTGGGATTCAAGATTCCCGACGAGTTCGTGGTTGGCTACGGGCTGGATTACGCGGAGAAATATCGTAATCTCGCTGACATTTGTGTTGTGCCCAGAGTGTAGAGGCAAGGGATAGTGCGACGCGCGTAGAACGCGGACGATGAGTTCACGCCTTACGAGTCAAGTTCCTTCCCAATAATGAGGAGGAGAACGCGGCTGCTATCATACAAAAGCAATGAGTTCTGTGGTTTCCAAACCGGACCGCTTGCCGGTCGAGTCGCTGCTGCTCGACGTGGCGGACGTGCTGGCGACATCTCTCGACCTGGATACGACGGTGCGCCGGGTTGCCGAGGTGGTGCGCAAGGTCATCGATTACGAGATTTTTGCGATTCTGCTGCTCAACGATAAAACCCAGGAGCTGCGTTTCCGCTTTCAGGTGGGCTATCCGCCGGAGTTTGCAGAGCGCAGCCGGATCAAGGTGGGTGAAGGCGTTACGGGGCAGGCGGCGCAATTGCGGCAGGCGGTACTGATTGACGACGTTACCCAGGATCCGCGCTATATCGAGGCGGTTCCCAATGTGCGCTCGGAACTCGCGGTCCCGCTGATGACCAAGAACCGCGTCATCGGCGTGATCGACATCGAAGCCCGAGAGCCCGGGTACTTCAATGAGGAGCATGTCCGGGTGCTGACGCTGGTGGCGTCGCGCATGGCGGCGGGCATTGAAAATGCCCAGCTCTATACGCGGACGACCAAGCAGGCGCGCATTCTCCTTCTGCTGAACGAAATCGCGCGGGAACTGACTTCGATTCTGAACCTGGACGAGTTGCTGGGCCGGATCGCCGAACTAGTACGGCGGCTGATCGACTACCAGATGTTCAGCATTCTCTTGCTGGATCCTGCGGGGGAGAAACTGCAGCACCGTTTCTCGCTGCGCTTCAACGAGAACATTCTTCTGAAGCGTGAGATCCCGCTGGGGCGTGGGTTGGTGGGCTATGCGGCGGAGAGCAGACAAGCGGTTCTCGTGCCCGACGTCACGAAAGATGCGCGCTACGTCGAGGCCAATCCTGAGACGCGATCCGAGTTAGTGGTTCCGCTGATCTACAAGGACAAAGTGATTGGCGTGCTCGACATGGAACACACACGGCGCGGATTTTTTACAGAAGAACACAAACGCACCATGACGACTCTGGCGGCGCAGATTGCGATCGCGGTCGAGAACGCGCGCTTGTACGAAGAGATCGAGCGGCAGGAGCGGCGACTGGAGCGCGATCTGGCTCTGGCGCGGGAATTGCAGGGACGTCTGCTGCCGCAGACATATCCGAAACTGGCTCACCTGGACATCGCGGCGAAGTTCGTTCCGGCCCGGGCCATCGGCGGCGACCTGTATGACTTCATCCCTTATTCGATGTCGCGGCTGGGCATTGTCATCGGCGATGTCAGCGGGAAAGGCGCGCCGGCAGCCATCTATGCGGCACTAGTCAGCGGAATTATCCGGTCGCACGCGCCCATTGAACCGGGATCGGCGGAGATGCTCTCGGCGGTGAATCTGTCGCTGGCCGAGCGCCGCATCGAGGCGCAGTTTGTCTCCATTATTTACGCCGTGTGGGACGATGAGCATCGCACCTTGACGGTCGCGAACTCCGGACTTCCCCGCCCCATTTTTGTGCACGGCGGGCAGAATGAAGTGATCGAAGCGACGGGCCTGCCTCTCGGCCTGTTCGACGAAGCCGACTACGATGAATTCAAGTTCCGCATGAAGCCCGGAGACATGTTCGTGTTCTTCAGCGACGGGATTCTCGACGCCCGCAACCGCCAGGGGGAGCTCTTCGGGCGAGGACGGGTCGAGAAAATTGTTTCCGAGTGCTCTGCGAAGTCGGCGAAGTGTGTCGTCGATTCGCTTTTCAAGGCCGCCGCTGAACACTCGGCGGGCGTGGAAACGTTCGACGACCAGACCGTGGTCGCCATCCGCGTGCACGGCAGCACGCATAGCCCTGCCAAGAAAAAATGACAGCGCGCAGTCAGAGCCCGGCAGCGCGGCCCCCTGGATTCGTCTATCGCCAGACGAAGCACGGCATCCTGCGGCAGGAAGGGCCGTCTGTCCTGTACTGCGAAGACGTGCCCCTGCTGGATCTGGCCGAGGAGCATGGAACGCCGTTGTATGTTTACTCGGCGGCGATGATCCGTAAGCGCTATGACGATTTTGACGCGGCGTTTCGCGACGTGCTGCACACCATCTGTTATTCCGTCAAAGCGAATTCCAACCTGACTATCCTGCGTATGCTAGCGAGGAAGGGATGCGGGTTCGACGTGGTCTCCGGCGGAGAACTGGAACGCGTGCTGGCCGCCGATCGCAAAGCGGCGAAGAAAGTTGTGTTCTCCGGTGTGGGCAAGACGCGGGAGGAATTGACTGCGGCGTTGAAGGCGGGAATCATGCTTTTCAACGTCGAAAGTGAGTCAGAGTTGTGGGCACTGGCGGAGTGCGCCGGGCGGCTGCGCAAGACAGCGCCGGCGGCGCTGCGGGTAAATCCCGATGTCGCCGCCGAGACGCATCCCTACATTTCTACCGGCTTGCGGAGGCACAAGTTCGGAGTACCCATCCGCGATGCGCGGGCGCTCTACGCAAAGGCGTCAGGGGCGCGATATCTCAAGGTGCGCGGGGTGAGCGTACACATCGGTTCGCAGATCACGGATGTCGCGCCTTTCGGGGAGGCGATGGCACGCGTGGCGGACTTGGTCCGCGAACTGCGCGGCGACGGCCACCGCATCGACTATATTGACGCGGGCGGCGGGCTGGGCATCGCCTACGAGAAAGCTAGTGCGCCTGCGTTTTCCGCCGATGTGGAGGCGTATGCGAGAGCGCTCGCCGCGCCGTTGCGCGGCCTGGACGTGCGTTTACTGCTGGAGCCAGGACGCTCGATCATTGGTCCGGCGGGCGTTCTGGTGACGTCCGTGCTCTACCGCAAGCAAAATGACGGCAAGCGATTTCTGGTGGTGGATGCCGCGATGAACGACCTGATCCGGCCCGCGCTCTACGGCGCGTATCACGAGATCATTCCGGTTAAACAGAGCACGGGTGCGACGGCGAAGTCCGAAGTCACGGACATTGTCGGGCCGGTGTGCGAGACGGGAGATTTTTTCGCGCGCGACCGGGAGTTGCCTGTCGTTGGCGAAGGAGATTTGCTAGCGATTCTGGACGCTGGCGCCTATGGCATGGTGCTGGCTTCGAACTACAATACGCGTCCGCGCGCGGCGGAGGTGCTGGTCAGCGGGAAGTCGGCGAAGATTATTCGGCGGCGGGAAAAAGTGTCGGACCTGCTGCGCGCGGAGCTGTAAGACCGCACTGCATCGGCTTGTTTTAAGTCGCCATGTGAAGTAGCATGCTGCGGCCGTGCATCTACAGGATCTCGCCAGCACCTACGCAGGGAAGACGGATGAGGAACTGCTGCTGTTAGCGACGAAACCAGATCAACTAACCCCCGAAGCTTTCAGCACTCTGACCGGCGAACTTGCACGACGTAAAATCTCCCCTCAGCAGAGTTTGCAGAGCGATCGTCAAGGAACTCAACCGATTAATCAATCAGGTGCCGGTCTGCCAGAGGCGAAGGGGGTAAATAGCGCAGGAGATTTCGTCACAGAGGTTCTGCGGCTTTACCACAGCCACTTTTGGGTGTTTATCAAGCTCACTGCACCCGCCGTGCTAGCGGGCTATCTTGCTGTCAGGATCGCTAGGCATGAGGTCAACGAAATATTCCGGCATCTTCCCCGGGGCGTTGAGTTGCTCTCGCACCGAAGCGAGATTCTCGAGATCTGGCTGATCAACCTTGTTGGATATCTCACCAGTTGGCTGGCGTTTTCGCTTTCGTTCGCAGCTATATGTTCTGCAGTCGACCAAACACAGAGGGGGTCTCTTCCGTCAGCGGGAGAATGCCTTGTAGTAGTTAATCGGCGGCTCGGCCCGGTCGTTAGGCTGACGATTCTCCTGTTCTTCCTTCTGCTCGCACTAGTAGCAGCAGCTGGATTTGCGGGTGCGGGGCTGCTGTGGGGCTTGCACCGGCTTCAGGTGCGTCCCGGCAGCCTTGCTACATGGATCGTCTTCGTGATGACGGCTGCCGCAGGTCTGCTACTCTCTCGCTTTGCTTTGGCGATGCCGGCAATCGTTCTGGAGAAGCACAAAATTACTCAAGCGCTATTTCGAAGCGACGAGCTCACCGAAGGTAAGTGGCTCACCTTGGGGGCGCTCTTGTCGAAATCTCTTATCGGGGGGTATCTCGCTGGGATGCTTCCCTTCTGGACAGCGATCTGGCTCTGGCCTTATATACATCTGAGTTTCTGGTTTACGATCCCAGCTTCGCTAGCAGGAGTAACTTTGGTGGAACCTACGATGTTTATTGGCTTCGCTCTACTCTACATTCAGACGGCACAACTCCGACCGGCCTCGAACGAAGGTCCGGTCGGCTGACGGGGCGTTCAGTCCTGCCGCTCTCCCCACTTCAGCTTGGTGCGGAGCAGGTGGAAGAAATCTGTTCCTGTCCGGAAGATGCTCACCTGATGCTCGGAGCGGCGGCAGCGGACTCGATCGCCGTCGCGCAGGTCGAGGCCGGGTTGCCCGTCCAGGCTCAAGTAGGCGACTTCCTCTTCGCTGCGCATCAGGATTTCGATCTCGACCGAATCCGGCACCACCAGCGCGCGATGCGTCAGAGAATGCGGAGCGACCGGAGTGATCACGAAGGCGTTGACCGTCGGCATGAGCACAGGCCCGCCGGCGGATAGCGAGTACGCAGTCGAACCCGTCGGAGTGGCAACGATCATGCCGTCGGCGCGGTAGCTGGAAACGAATGCCTTGTCGATGTATAGGTCGTAGGTATTGAGGCGGGCGAGAGCGGTTTTGTTCACGACCGCGTCGTTGAAGACCAGATAGCTGCCGCGAACTGTCTCTGCGCGCAACAATTGGACCTGCATGAGTGTTCGATGGTCGACCGAGGCGCGGCCCTGCGCGATGGCTTCGAGCATTGAGTAGAGCGATTGCAGCGGCACTTCCGTGAGGAATCCGAGGGAGCCCAGGTTGACGCCCAGCAGAGGGACGTCGACGGCGGCCGTGACTCTTGCGGCGGACAACAGGGTTCCGTCGCCACCCAGGACCACGACGAGATCGAGCGCGCGCGCCGATAGTTGTGACCGGGGCACAACCTCCTGTCCAGCGACGTAGGTTGAGGTTTCCTGATCGATGACGATTTTGTAGCCGTGCTCTGCGAGCCAGGCGAGAAGCCCGGGAAGAATCTGCGCCACCTCGGGACGGTCGGGGCGCGCAATGATGGCTGCGGTTTTAGGGGCGATTTCCTGGGACGATGCTTGCGGGCTGGCCATGGTCAAAGACAGATTGTACAGAAGTTCAAGGGCTTCACCACAGAGGACACTGAGGATCACCGAGGATTAGAAGGTGCCGTACAGCAGGAACTCGCGGTTGCCTTCGGCGCCGAGGATAGGCGACTCGATCACGTCGGTCTGAACGACGCGCTGACTCTGCAGCGCGGCTCTCACTTTCTCCACGGCTGCGTGTTGTGCGGCTTGGTCGCGCACGATGCCGCCCTTGCCTACATGTTCTCTGCCCACTTCGAACTGGGGCTTTACCAGCACGACGATTTGGCGTCCTCGGCGTGCGGCCGGCGATTCGGGAAAAGCTGCCGCGATCACGGCGGGAAGAACCAGAGTCGCCGAGATGAAAGAGACGTCCATGGCGATGAAATCCACGGCGATGTTGACGACTGCGCGCGTCAGATAGCGGGCGTTGGTCTTTTCCAGCAGACGGACTCGCGTATCCTGGCGTAGTTTGAAATCCATCTGGCCGTAGCCTGTGTCGACGGCGATGACCTGGGCAGCGCCGTGCTGGAGCAGACAATCGGTGAATCCTCCAGTGGACGCGCCGACATCAAGACAGACTTTTCCAGTGACTGCGATCTTCCAGTGTTCGAGGGCGCGCTCCAACTTCAGTCCGCCACGGCCCACGTACTTCAAATCCTCGCCGAGCAGTCGAATCGCGCATTCCGCGGAGACCTGCGCGCCCGCTTTCTCGATTTTCTGATCGTCGGCCAGCACCTTGCCAGCAAGAATCAGGGCATGCGCCCGCTCGCGCGAGGCGGCGAGGCCGCGGTCCACAAGAAGTTTGTCGAGTCTAACTTTCAAAAAGTATATTTACCCGCGAGTTGTACCACGAAAGTGCCAGCACTCGCAGTAGTGCAAAGTGCTGAAGCGGTCGTTTGGTGAATCACTTACGACGGTACTTCGGTGTTTTTCCACAATGTTTTCCACGAAGGTGTTGAAAACTTCGGTCGACGGAATGCCTTAGTGATTCGAGATTGAGCCTCAGGGGATAAATCCCCTCCCGAAAAGAAGAGCGCTATTGCAGCGTTTAAAGCGCTGCGCCAGCCAAAAAACGAGTTTTTCAGCAAACTGTCTAACCACTAATCGACGCACAGAAAAGCCGCCCGAAACCGGGGCGGCTTGACCATCTTCTCTTGTACGGCGCTTGATGCAAAGCCCTTGCTGCAAAACTACCCAGCAACCTCTTCCAACGTTTTCTGATCGATGTCGAAGTTCGAGTGTACGTTCTGCACGTCGTCCTGGTCTTCGAGCGCTTCCATCAGGCGGATCATGGTGTTCGCGGCTGGACCTTCCAGCTTGACGTAGGTCTGCGGAATCATGGCGACGCTGGCCGATATGGGCTCAATGCCGGCTTTCTTCACCGCTTCCAGCACGGTCTCGTAGGCGGAGGTGTCGGTCAGGATTTCCCAGTTCTCGCCGTCGTCATGCAAGTCTTCGCCGCCGTGTTCGAGAACGATGTTCATCAAGTCGTCCTCTTTGGCCGCTGTCTTGGCGATAAGAATGTCGCCCTTCTTGTGGAACAAATATGCGACCGAGCCCGCCGTGGCCATGTTGCCGCCGTTCTTGCCGAAGCAGTGGCGAATCTCGCTCACCGTACGGTTGCGATTGTCGGTATTGATGTCCAGTAGCACCGCGGCGCCACCGGGGCCGTAGCCTTCCAGCGTAAATTCTTCGTAGACAGCGCCGGGAAGTTCGCCGGTGCCGCGCTGGATGGCCCGCTTGATGTTGTCCTGGGGCATGTTCTCGCTCTTGGCGGCGAGGATTGCGCCGCGCAGGCGCGGATTGGTGTCAGGATCGCCGCCGCCGTTCTTCGCGGCAATGCTGATTTCCTTGATCAGGCGGGTAAAAATCTTGCCGCGCTTGGCGTCGAGCGCGCCCTTCTTGTGCTTGATGGTGGCCCATTTTGAGTGGCCGGACATAGTTCGACCTCGTGTCTAAAGATCTTCCTTAGAGAGCTGCTTTAAAGAGCTTTGGATGGCGCAGGATTCGCCTTCAGAGGAGATCACAGATTACCTCGATTCGTATGCAGGCGAACCCAGATTATAGCATGACCCGCGGCAGCGCTCACGTCTTCGGCAGCTTGGGCATAGCGGGCAGCTTTGGCATAGCTGGCGGCTTGGGCATAGCGGGCGGCTTGGGGACAGTGGGCGGCTTGGGTGGCTTGATCGTATATCCCGGTGGGATCTGAAAGACAGACGGGGGATGCTCCGCGGTTAACGTGGGTTTGCAATACGTCGTGTGCTCTCCGGCCGCAGTGGTGACCTTGGTCAAGACCGGAGTCTTCAATTTCACGCTGGTCCAGACTTCAGCGACGCTCGGCAACGCTGGCAGCTTTGGCTTCTGTGGGGGCGCCGGGGCGCCGGGCGGCTTCGGCATCGAGGGAGCATTGGGCAGTTTGGCTCCCGGCACCGGTGGAGCGGCGGGCATCTTTGCCCCGGGCAACGTCGGGGTACCGGGAGCTTTCATCCCTGGCACAGACGGCGCGCCGGGCACTTTCATTCCGGGCATCTTCATCCCGGGCATCGGCCTCCCGGGTATCTGGGGCTTGGGCGGCGCAGGGACGTGGGGCAAGGTGTAGCGCTTGCCCTCGACTTCGTGCCCCTCGATCATCGACTTGCCCAGGTCCTGCACTTGTACGGACGAGGGATGGAGGGCGGCGGCAGCCGCTGGCGACGCCCCGGGCGGCACAGCTGGGGACCCCGGCGGAGGCATCGGGATGATGCTCGCTTCCTTCTTCAGGTGGTCGAGCACGATGGTGTGCTTCGAGATCGGATCGGAGATGACACTGGTCTGGGGCATGTCGATGCGCGTCTTGCCGTCGCTCGAACGCCACATGCGCGAGGCGGTCTGGGTTGGCGCTCCACCTCCTGCGGGTTGCGTCTTGCTGGCACACTCCGAACAGGAGGGCGGAGTAGGCGGCGGTATGGGAGGAGTGTGGCCCACAGCGGGCATAAGTTTAGCACGCTATGCAAGGGCAGGATAATGCGGAGTTCTGAAACCACTCGCGGGCATTGTCGGTCGGATGAAGCGCTCGTCAGATGGAAGATCATTAAATGGAAGATCGGCCCTGGCTACTGTGGCTGTGGGGACGAGCTTGAAGGATAAATCCTGATCCAATGAGTACGGAATTGGGGGTTTACTTTCTTTCCGTTAACATCCACAAAGACGACCTTCGACTCCTGATTCGGCATGTGACAGTCAATACAATTGCTGGCGATTTCAGACCCCAACTTTGGATACATGCCACACTTTTCAACCTTATGGCAGATCAAGCATTTCTGTGAGAACGTGGCCAGGTTGCGTTCAGGCTCATGAACGTCATGACAGGTTGCACAGGACATGTTTGAAGAGGCCTGAAAACAACGACTCTTCTCCAGGAGGACGACCTGCTTGCCGTGCACATCGGCGTCAGCCTTCGGGTCAACCGGTCCCAAATCAATATAGTTCCCAAGCGGTTGTCCTGGAACATACGAAAAAGCGGGAGCCAGTTCGCGCACTCCTTGTCCACCGTGACATTGTGAGCATACTTCGAATTGCCGGTCGCGTGACAATTTTGCGGGATTTATGATGGCCGGGTCCGAACCGGCGGGCGGGTGGGTGCTGAGGCGCGCGACGTGCTCCCGCCCCGCACCGTGGCATCTTTCACAGGAGATACCCAACACGAAATTAGTCCTGTCGTACCGGTTGCTAGAGGGAAGAGAGTCGAGCGCCTTGAAGAATGTGGCGTGACACTCGAGGCAGCGGGGAATAATCGGTCGATCGAACTTCGCGATCCCGTCCCGGTACCCGGGTGCGTTGATCCACTGGCTTAGAACAGTCGAATAGCCCAGAGGCAGTTGAAAAAGCTCATCTTCATTCCAGAACAAGTAGCTCTGCCCTTTACCTCCAGACCCGATGACCACATCGAGCCGCTCGGTGCGTGACCAGGTGTCAGGCGGAGTCCCCCACACCGCTGTCTCGAAAAAGCCTTTCTCGTTTTCATCCATCCGAAAGAACAGATTTGGATTGGAGGTCCTCAGAATATTGGCGCCTTCGTCGAACCTTCCGACCACGGAATTCTTGTCCGCGGTTTGGGAGGTCAAACGGTGGGCAGTTCTGTAATATGTTTCGACTTTCTGCTGGTGGCAGGAGCGGCATGCCTCGTCTCCCACGAAGCCGGTGTTTGGAATCGGATTCTTCGCCACGGTGGATTGACTGGATTGAGTGGATCGGGCGGGCGCAGCCTTCGGAACCGGATCCTGAGATTGGGCGAAAGCCTGGACCGAACAGATCAGGATCAGTGGCAACGCGACGTCGATTACCTGCATTCAACCAGTCCCAGAGGTTATCCAGATGGCGAAAACTCGTAAAACCCGGCGTGTTCAACGGGAATATTTTTCGGCAACAGCATTTTATACCCTATTTCCCTATCCCCCAGGTGCTATTGCCGGGAATCGGAGAGACGAAAGGACACACCTCTGTTAACTAGGTAATAAACATTTGGAGTTTCGTGAATGATGTGACGCGCGTGGATGTGGATTCGAAGCGGTGTTCCCAACCGAATGGTAAGTCCAAGGGCTGCAGATTCGAGGGGCAAACGAGTCAAGGGGTGGTACATACGCACGGCAAGATTTCTCTGCGGGCGTCGCAACATTGATCCAACAAGCGGGCGGGCGATTTCATCAATCGCCCACCCATGGTATACCGCTTACTGCGTAACCGTATTTTGTTCAAGAGTGACTTGGGTCTGAGCTAACAGCTGACCGTTCACAGATGCTCCCGTTTTCAGGTTGATGGCTGTTTGAGACAAAATAACACCATTGAACTGAGCCTG
>Ga0210399_10000843_pt1 | contig 24019 bp, 24 predicted proteins | sample IncBWC14MmetaG_FD_150865 | JGI IMG/M metagenome (GOLD analysis project Ga0210399, IMG submission 150865) | Forest soil microbial communities from Barre Woods Harvard Forest LTER site, Petersham, Massachusetts, United States - Inc-BW-C-14-M | ecosystem: Environmental > Terrestrial > Soil >... | reverse complement strand
AAGCGAGCTCCAGGAGCCAACAGCAAGTCTTTGAGACTCGGACGGGCAGCTTTTTGCAAACGGTTCCACTCCCCAATCGGTACCAGGACAGCGGTTTCAATTCCCCGGCGCGTGACTACCTGGGGTCCCTTCTTGATGGTGGCATCCAAGAATTCGCTAAACCGGGCCTTCGCATCTTGCACTTGCCAGGAACCCATGCCAAACCTCCTTGTACGAGCACTCTAATCATACGTACTAGTCATATGACTAGTCAATATCAAAGAGAGAGAGAGAGAGAGAGAGAGATCGTTGCCTGGCCGTGGCAACAGAACACATGACAGTGAACCGAGTAGCCGGACGGGATTGCTCCCGTACAGCCCTCTAAGAACTGTGCATGAAAGTTTCCCCTCAGGCGTGGCGCAGCCAAACTTGGCTTGGCTGCCCCCCGTCATCACACGTTTCACCGAAGAAGGACCAGTCACGACCACGATGCGGCGCAAAATACTTCTGTTTGCGCCAGCGTGTGTGCTTGTTCGGGTTGCTTTTGTCAACTTGATTTGGCGCCTTTTGATCGTCTCATTTGGCCCCACCCCAACCTTAAGTTGTTAGGCTCGTAAAGAAACCGTCGGCCGCCGCGTTTTTGTTTTTGCAAAAACCATGGATCGTCAATAACTTCTGCCCAGGACGAGCATCAAGAAGGACGAAAGTGGGTAGAAACCAGGCTGGCGGAAATCGTGACGCTAGATAACCTGGGAAGCAATCCCACCGAGTTCGAGGTCAACTTGGGTACCAAGAAGCCCGGCGAACACCTTCCGTTTGAACACGTGTTCGACCCGGAGGGGGCAACGCCGCCGCAGCTTCCACCCATGATTAATTCACTGCACCTGTCGGCGGTTTGAGAAATGCCACCAGCGCCTGTCCTTGACCAGCCAACCGATCTTCGGACACGCTAGCCGAGCCCCCACTCAACGTCCCCGTTCCCGCACCGGCTGCATTAATTCTGAGGGGCAAGCGCTGTATGCGTATTCCGAGGCGAAGTCGATTGGTCGTTTCATGGATCAGGCCTGGCAGCGAACCAAACGGCTGCGACCTCTGCGCAGCGATTGCAGAACTTAATCCGCCGTTGCGGCGCTGGTCCAATTTTCCGATGGCTCTGGACGAAAAGGACCATCGTTTATTTGTCGGAACCAGGCGTTCCAGCACAGCTAAACGTCTTTGAAGGAAGTCATGCGCTTGCTTCGACAATTTCTCCGATCCCAGGCGTGACTAGAGTTATGTTGATTTATATGAACCAATATGCAAACATAGCAATATACATATGCCTGAGTTGGCTCAGTTTACCGCCGAGTTCTTCAAGGCTTTGGCGCATCCGATGCGGGTCAGAATACTGGACACTCTGCGCTCTGGGGAAGTCGGCGTCAATGAGCTCAGCGCCCGCCTGAAAGCCGAACAAAGTACGCTTTCTCAACAGCTTGCAATCTTGCGAAAGAGCAGCATTGTAGTTGGTCGCAAGGAAGGCCAGAACGTCTACTACTCAGTGCCAGACCAAGCAATCTTTCGTCTGCTCGACGATGCCCGGCAGGTCTTCAACAACCACTTGGTAGACATCAGGGACCTCCTTTCTCAACTTGTCCCGGCGGGGGGAAAGTGAGCCGCCCATTACACATACGGCACCGCCCTAAGTCCCCGTGTTTGGAATCCAACGTTGACCTGTGCCGATATTGCGGTCACTCCGACCCGATGTTCCAATGACGCAAGTTGCCTTCAGTTCGTTCCTTGGGGCCCTACTGTTGGTTCCCGTAGCCACTCTGATCTTCCACCGGTGGGCGAAGGCACGCGCCCTGCCAGCCGTACTGCTAATGGGATCGTTGTCGGTCGGAATCGCGGTTGCAGCGGCGGCGTTTTACGATGGACAAAAGTTCGCGGTTGATGTCTCGCAAGTGGCATCGTTCTCTTTCGCACTCAGCGTGGACCGGCTCAGCGCGTTCTTTCTGTTGCTGATTTGTTCCGTATCGCTGCCGGTCATCCTGTTTTCGAGTTCCTACATCCCGCGCCACTATTCGGGAGCGCGCCGGCATTGGCTGTGGGTGCTCTTGCCTCTGTTCTTGTTGTCTATGGTGCTGGTCGTAACGGCTTCCACGCCATTTGCGTTCCTGTTCGGGTGGGAACTGATGACCCTGTTCTCCTCCGGCCTGATCCTGATTGACGGGGACTCAGAAGAGCGGCGGCACAGCATTTTTGTCTATCTCCTCATGATGCATGCTGGTGCAGCAGCCGTCATCGGAGCTTTCCTCCTATTCCTGCCGCACGCCAGCAACTTCACGGAAATGCGAGCGGGCGCAGCCGCGATGCCGCCATCCCTACGCATGGCTGTGTTCTTGCTGGCGTTTGCAGGATTCGGAACAAAAGCCGGGATCGTCCCGCTGCACCTTTGGCTACCGAGGGCGCATCCGATTGCGCCCAGTCCGGTATCAGCCTTGATGTCGGGTGTAATGCTGAAGACCGCGATCTACGGATTTGTCCGCTTCGCTTTTGATTTTCTGGGCGGCGGCCCAAGCTGGTGGGGATACTTGGTGCTCTTGGCAGGCTGCGTGTCAGGCCTGCTGGGCGTGCTGTATGCGATCGCGGAACATGATCTGAAACGATTGCTGGCCTATCACAGCGTCGAAAACATTGGCATCATCTATCTCGGCCTGGGGGCGGCGCTCGTGTTTACGGCCAACCATGCCCCGCGCTGGGCAGCTCTGGCCCTCATTGCGGCTCTGCTTCACTGCTTGAACCATGCGATTTTCAAGAGCCTCCTGTTTCTCGGGGCCGGAGCAATTTCTGACGCCGCTCGCACGCTCGATTTGGAGGAACTCGGCGGCTTGCAGAAGCGAATGCGTCTGACCGGCGCCGTGTTCCTGGTTGCCTGTTGTTCCATCGTTGGGTTGCCGTTGTTCAACGGTTTCGTCAGCGAATGGCTCACTTTCCGAAGTTTTCTGGCGGGCTCGGAAATGACGAGTCTCTCCGCCACCATCATTCTGCCATTGGCCGCGGGCGTACTGGCACTGATTGGCGGTTTGGCCGCCGCGTGTTTTGCAAAAGTGTACGGAGTTGCCTTCCTGGGGCGTCCGCGCAGTCATGAGGCAGAAAGCGCCAGAGAAGTTTCGCTGCCGATGCAGGCAGGAATGGGAATGCTGGCGACGGCGTGCGTCGTGATTGGAGTTTTCCCAGGCGTGGTGTTACGTAGTCTGGGAAAGTTAACCGAGGAACTTCTTCCCGGCGCCGAGTTGCCACAGGCAGCTACATCACTCTCAGCGGTACTTCCCTGGATCGCGCTTTTCGTTCTGGCGCTGGTCGCCGGCATTGCCTCGCTTAAACGAACGAAAAGGCTGACAGCCACGTGGGCCTGCGGACTCCCGGGCCTGAACGAGCGGATGCAGTACACCTCCACCGCCTTCTCCAAACCGCTGCGAAAAGTGTTCTCGCAGGTGTACAAGGCGGACCGAACCGTCGAAACGGTCCCTGCCGGCACGCCATATTTTCCGGTATCGATCTCGTACAGCTCGGTTCGCACGACCTCTTTTGAAAAGTCTTTGTACCGGCCGGGCATTAACGCGATCATAGCGGCGGCGCACCGCTTGAGGCAGCTCCAGACGGGCAATATTCAGATCTACCTGCTCTACATTTTCGCCGCCCTGATCGCCCTGTTGGTGTTCATGAGGTTCGTATGACGCTCGCGATCAATGTAGTGCAGGTGCTGCTATTGCTTTTATTGGCGCCCCTGGTGCGCGGCGTGATTGCCCGTCTCAAAGCCAGAATTCAGAATCGGCATGGTGCCAGCGTCTGGAGGCCGTACGCGGACCTGTTGAAACTCTTTCGGAAAGAGGATCTCGTTCCGGATTCGGCTTCCTTTGTCTTTCGCCTCGCTCCTATCGTCGTCTTCGCTGCAACCCTAGTGGCTGCGGCGTTTGTTCCGCTGCTGTACGGCTCGGCGCTTCTGCAGGCAATGGGCGATTTCATCCTTCTTGTCTATCTGCTGGCCTTGGGGCGCTTCTTCCTGATGCTGGGAGCGATGGATGGCGGCAGTTCCTTTGGAGGTATGGGGGCTAGCCGCGAAGCCCTGGTTTCGACCCTGGCCGAAGCTCCTTTCTTGCTGGCGCTCATGTCCGTGGCCATCGCGGCGCACACCGGTAGCATCAGTGGAATGGTGCAGTGGACGCTGGGGCAAAACTTCTTTCAGTTCTCCGCCGTTCACGCCCTGGCATTTGTGGCTTTGGCCCTGGTCGCCATCGCAGAAACGGGACGGATGCCGGTGGACAATCCCACCACGCACCTGGAACTGACCATGATTCACGAAGCAATGGTGTTGGAGTACTCGGGACCGAGTCTCGCTCTGATCGAATGGGCAAGCGCAATTAAGCTGACGGTGATCATGGCATTGCTGATCGCCCTGTTCTTCCCGTGGGGCGCGGCGAGCAGCCTCTCCGTGCTGGCAATCGCGATCGGGTCGCTGGCACTACTCCTGAAAATGGCCACGCTCGTACTGGTCCTCGCCTTGGTTGAGAGCAGCGTAGCGAAGTTGCGGATGTACCTGGTTCCCGATTTTCTCGGCGTAGCGTCGGCGCTGGCGATCCTCGCCGTGGTGTTTACAGCGCTCATGAGGTGAACGATGGGTTTATTTGAGACAGCAGCGGCCAAGGCATTAGCGTCGTCCGGGGTGTTCTTGTTCATGACCGTGCTGCTGATCGCGGCCGCCAAGCGGACTTCCACCTGCATCGCCCTGTTCAGCGTGCAATCGCTGGTCATAGCCGCACAGATCGTCGCGGTGTCCCGTATGCACCATTTGCCGGAAGGTTTCGCGATCGCCGCCTTGGTGTTGATCGTCAAGGTGATTACGATTCCGTATGCGCTCCATCGCATCGTCGAAGAACTGAAAGTGCCGCGCGACGTTTCTTCCTCCACCTCGCCTTCTCAATCGGTGTTCATTGCCGCCGGACTCATTCTTCTCTCCTTCTTTGCGGTGCGCCCTTATGCCGGAGTTCTCGGTGGCGACCAAGCCATGCTCGCAGCCTCGGTCGCACTGGTGCTGACGGGCGGCTTCCTCATGATTAGCCGTAAGAAGGCACTAATGCAGGTGGTCGGCCTGCTGGTATTGGACAACGGAATCTTCCTGGCGGCTCTGACCACCACTTTCGGTATGCCCTTGGTCATCGAAATCGGAATTGTGTTCGATCTGCTGATGGGAGTCTTCTTGATGGGACTGTTTGTATTTCGAATCCGCGACACCTTCAACCATGTCGACGTTTCCAAACTGCGGCGGTTGAGAGGCTAGCGCATGCTCCTACTTCTGCCATTGTTCATACCGCTGGCCGGCGCGCTCTTCGTCTTCTCGTGCCGACAGCCGCGCATCGTGGTGCGCGCCGCCCTCACCACGGGCGCCCTGGAATTGGCCGCCATCGGTATCACCGTGCACCGCATTCATTCCCAGGGTGTTCTTAATGCGGGACAGTATCTGAGGGCCGACGGCCTCACCTCATTCTTCCTGATCAATCTGGGCCTGATTTCCGCGCTCGTGCTCGTCTATTCGTCGGCATACCTCCGCCACGTTCCGGAAGGAAGGTTCTCTTCTCTCCGTTGGTTTTATGGGTTGGTGTTCGTGTTCCTGTTCACCATGGTCGCAGTGTTCCTCTCGGCCAATCTCGGAATGATGTGGATTTTTGTCGAGGCCACAACCCTCGCCTCGGCGTTGCTGGTGGGCTTCTACAACACCGAAGGCGCAATAGAGGCTGGCTGGAAGTATCTGATCGTCTGCACGGTGGGCATCGCCTTCGCGCTGTTCGGCACGATCACCCTCTACCTGGCGGCGGTGAAGAGCGGAGTCAGTCCTCAATCGGCTCTCGATTGGAGCACCCTGATGGCCGCCGCTCCCCGCCTGGTGGGAGCACGCGAATTGCTGAAACTAGCGTTTGTTTTTGTGGCTGTAGGATACGGCACCAAGGTTGGATTTGTGCCCATGCATAGCTGGCTGCCCGATGCCCACGCCGAGGCGCCCTCACCGATCAGCGCTCTCTTGTCGGCGGTCCTTCTGAATTGCGCGATGTACGCGATACTGCGTTTTGATGCGATCACTTCGCGGGCCATCGGCAGTGGTTTCGGTCATACCCTGTTGCTTATCTTTGGCGGTGTTTCGCTCGCCGTGGCGAGCCTGCTGATGATTGTGCAGCGCGATCTGAAACGCCTGCTCGCCTACAGCAGCATTGAGCACATGGGCATTGTGGCAATCGGAATTGGGCTTGGCGGTGCACTGGGTTTCTATGGCGCCTTGCTGCACACATTCAATCACTCGATCGCCAAAACATTTCTGTTCTTTACCGCGGGCAATGTTCAGGGGAACTTCGGCACCCTCCGCATGGAGCGCATTCGCGGGATGGCTTCTACGCTGCCCTGGACGGGCGGCGCCCTCATCATGGGCGGCCTCGCCATCAGCGGGATGCCACCCTTTGGATTGTTTGTCAGCGAACTCGTGATTCTCGCCGGAGCTTTCTCGACGGCACACTATTTCATCGCAGTGCTGATGCTGGCAGGGATTTCCATCGTCTTTGGCGCGCTGCTCTACCATTTCCAGCACATGCTTATGGGCACGCCAGAGGATGTTCGTACGCGGCCGGCTTTGCGGGCTTCTGAGATCACTGTCATGAGCGTTTGCGCTCTCTGTCTGGTGGTATTGGGCGTACATATCCCAGCGGCCTTTGCTGCCATTTTGCGTGGCGCGATGACGGTGTTGCGGCCATGAGCGTGACCGTTCCCAATAGCGAGCTCGGTGTATCACAAGCGCTGGATCTCCTGCGAGCCGCGAACACCCGTCTGGTTTCGATCTTTGGCAGCGCCGATGACAACCGCGAACTCTATGTCCACTATCTCATCGACGTGGATGGCCGCGAATACCGCATGTTCCGTTCGCGAGTCACCGGGCCCATTCCTTCGGCAACGCCGATCACGCCCTCAGCCGCATGGTACGAACGCGAACTTCATGACCAGTACGGCATCGAGTGCCTCGGCCATCCTGACCCGCGTCCTTTGTTGTTCCACGAGAATTGGCCGGGAAACATCCACCCCATGATCGACCATGCCTCGCATGTGCCCTGGGCAGAAGGCCAGTACCAGTTTCTCCAGGTGCAAGGCGCGGGGGTCTGCGAAGTGCCGGTCGGTCCCATACATGCGGGCATTATTGAGCCGGGGCATTTTCGTTTCAGTGTCGTGGGCGATACCGTCCTCCATCTTGAACTGCGGCACTTCTATACCCACAAAGGCGCGGAGAAGCTCTTTGAGAACACTCCGGTGATGGACGGGGTGATGATTGCCGAATCGGTTTCCGGCGACAACTGCTTTTCGCATGCGGTGGCGTACTGCCAGGCAATTGAGAGCGCGTTCGGCGTTTCCGTGCCACCACGGGCGCAGGCCCTCCGCCTCATCGGGCTCGAACTGGAGCGCATGATTGCGCACATTGCGGACGTTGGGGCGCTATGCGGGGATGTCGGATTCACCGTGCCCGCCGCATACACAGCGCGCATTAAAGAGACTCTGCTTCGGGCTTCGACCCGCTTTTTTGGCACGCGCTTCTGGCGCGGCATGGCCGTGCCTGGGGGCGTTACACGTGACTTCTCGTCTGCGGAAGCGAGTGAGTTTGCGAGGATTGTCACCACCGCCGCCCGCGAGTTCGGGGAGATGGCACGCCTCATCCTGCACACCTCGTCGGTTCAGAGCCGCTTTGAATCCACCGGAATTTTGACTGCCGAAGTCACAAGGCAATTAGGCGTCGTTGGGCCGGTGGCGCGCGCCAGCGGAATCCGACTTGACGTTCGCTGCGATCATCCTAGCGGGCGCTATCGCGACATCAACGTGGATGTCCCGCTCTACAAGTATGGAGATGTGCTCGCACGCGCGCGAATCCGAATCGACGAGACGGCCATCTCAATGCGCCTGATCGATGAAACGCTCAAGCAACTTCCCGCGGGATCGGTTCTTGTTCCCGTGCTACTTTCGGGAAACGTAGAGGCTTGTTCGGCAGTCGAATCGCCACGAGGCGAACTTCTCTACTGGGTGAGAATACGCGACGGGAAAATCGCGCGTTGCCACATCAAGTCACCCTCGTTTCAGAATTGGCCCGCGCTGCCTTTGGCTATGCCCGGCAACATCATCGCGGACTTTCCCCTGATCAACAAAAGCTTCAATCTCTCTTACTCGGGGTGTGATCGATGATCGGCGATGCTGTCGAGCGCAGTCTCAGAAGCTCCCAGGTGCTAATTCCGGTCAGCGAATTATTTTCGAACGCTGCCGGAAGCCGCATGCCGGATGTCCAGTCGGACTTGCTTACCGACGAGATTGCGCGTCGTGTAGTGGCCGCCTGTCCGACATCGGCATTGAAAGTTGACGAGGCAGCCGGGCGAACTCACTTGATTCTCAACTACGGTGAGTGCATCGCGTGCTCCCGCTGCGTCGCCGTCGGCAATGGTGCGTTCCGGTATGCGGAAAGTGTCGCCCGTTGCGGTGTCCAGAAAGAAGCACTGATTCGACGCTGGGACATCCAGAGCCGTGCCGAAGTTGTTCAGGACGAGCCTCTCTTGTTTCAAGTGGCAGAAGAGATTCGTTCTCTCGTGGGGCGGGCGCTGAATATCCGGCAAGTCGATGCTGGATCGTGTAATGGTTGCGAAGCTGAAATTGTCGCCCTTACCAACCCTTACTATGATTTGGAGCGCTTTGGAATTCACTTCGTTGCCTCTCCGAAACATGCGGATATGCTGCTAGTCACCGGCCCAGTAACTCGAAACATGGCAGCAGCGCTGAAGAACTCCTACGACGCGGTACCTTCTCCGAAGCTGGTTGTTGCGGTTGGAGCTTGTGGGTGTAGCGGTGGAATCTTCGGTGGTAGCCACGTCGTAGTCGGCCCGGTAGACGCAGTAATTCCAGTAGATGGATATATTCCCGGTTGTCCTCCGACTCCGAGCATGCTCCTTGCAGGTATCGTGCACGTGCTACGCCCCCTTTTGTTGCCTTCGCGAAGGCGCAGGGCGTGACGCCACCGCGCGCCGCTTTTTGCTCGAGCGCGAGGTCGCCGCTTTCTAAGACTGCGCTTGGCGCTTGGCTAGGATCCGCGCCTGCGAATAGACCTCCAGCGTGCAGCGGCTGCTGGCGTGGCGCGTGCTCGAACATGGGCTTGCGGATGAAGTCCTGCTGGTCGTCTTTCCGGTCTTGTTGGGCACGGGGAAGCGCATCTTTGCGGACGGCACCCCGCCACGCTCATTCGAGCTCGTCAGCACGAAAGCTCTGGCATCGGGCGTCATCCTCAGCACTTACAAGCCGAACGGGCATTTGCGCGCCGGTACCATGGGCGCATAGGCGTAAGCCGACGTCAGAGAGCATGGGAAAAAGGGGAAAAAGGGAGGCCTCAAATGAGAAAGCTGATCTTCGCAATCAACACTACCTTGGATGGCTGCGTCGACCACACCAAACAATTTGTCGATGAAGAAAAACTTGAATATTTTACCCACCTTACGCGAGAGGTTGACCTGCAGGTCTTTGGGCGTAAAACCTATCAATTGATGGTTCCCTATTGGCCTGAAGTCCTCAAAAACCAGTCTGAGACAAAAGCAGATCACGAATTCGCTCGAGCATTCGACTCCACTAACAAACTTGTTTTTTCACGATCGTTGGACGGCGCTGAAGATAAAAATACGAGAGTTGTTCGTACGAATCTTCGCGACGAAATACTTAAATTGAAACAAGAGCGAGGCAAAAATATTTTGGTCGGTGGCGTAGATATCCCTTCACAACTTATGCAGCTTGGCCTGATTGATGAATATCGTTTTGTCGTTGGGCCAACCCTTGCAGGAGCGGGGAGACGGCTGTTGGAGGGTGTTAGCCTGCCGGAGAAATTGCAATTAAGACTTGTTGAGTCAAAGTTTTTCAAATCAGGATGCGTTGCGCTTCATTACTCGAAACAGTGACAGAAAAATCTGCGACACCTGTGCTGCTGGCCGCCAATAAGGGGAGACAAACCATGAAATACATCTGTTTGGGCTACTACGACAAAAGCAAACACGACGCCATGTGGCGGATTGACAATTGAATTGGAGGCGCGGGAAGGCACCTGGTACCCAGAACAACGTGACGGGCCCGGTCTGCGGGTGCAGGTATTGGCAGAGCCCGGCCGTTCCCCGGAGATTCCTGGGCCGCTCATCCGAGTGCCCGAAGGCGCGGAGATTCGGGTTACCGTCCGCAACGCGATCCCTGGTGCCACTTCTCGTTATCCACGGCCTTCACACACGACCAGGCAACCCCGATGAAACCATTCAACTGGCGTCAGGAGAGCAACGTGAAGTTCGCTTCCGAACGGGCAAAGCGGGCACTGATTACTATTGGGCGACAACGACGGGAAAGGCCCTTCCAGATCGCTATGGCGTCGATAGCCAGCTCAACCGGGCGCTGATCGTCGATCCGCAGGGGACGAGAGCAGATGATCGCGTCTTCGTGATTGGGTGGCGGGAAAACCCTGAGTTGAGAGCAATGGGCGGTGATCCGTTCACGAAGGGCCGGAATGCGATCGTGATAAATGGCCGCGCATGGCCTTACACAGAACGCTTGAAGTATGGAGTTGGCGACTCAGTCCACTGGCGCTGGATCGATGCCGCACAGGGAAACCACCCGATGTACCTCCATGGCTCTTGTTACACTGTCGATAGCATCGGCGACGCCCCCTCGATGTTAGGTCACGGTGAATGTTCCCGAACTGGTGGCGGTTCCGCCGGCCGTGGTGATTTTAATTTTTCCGGTCAATGCTCCAGCGGGAACCGTGGCTGTTAGCTGCGTGCCAGAATTCACCGTGAAAACGGTGGCCTTCACACCACCGAAAGTGACTGTGGTTGCGCTCGTGAGTCCTGTCCCGGTGATCGTCACTTGTGTTCCGACAGGCCCGCTGGTCGGTTTGAAACTTAAAATCACGGGAATGACTTTGAAGAGTTGCTTGCTCTTCAGAGTGCCGCCAGGGGCGATCACGGTGACCGTCCCGCTCGTGCCCGAGGTAGGGACAAGGGCGGTCATGTAGGTATCACTTACTACGCTGAAGGTCGCAGAACCGGAGCCGAACAGCACGCTGGTGGCGCCGGTGAGCCCGTTGCCGAGGATTTCCACCGTCGCGCCGGCGGTGCCGGCGGGGTAGCCGACCAGCGAGACGAACGGGGGAATGCCCTCCGCCAAGCTGTAGAACACTCCTGAGCCGTTGAGACCACCTGCCTCCGGCAGACCGTAGAGAGTGCCATTGGTGTGCTGCATGGAATTTGCGAACTGGGTTGCGCCGTGCGTTCCATCGAAAACATACTGAATCGAATAGGTGCCGCCCTTGGTGATTTTGAACAGCGTTCCATATTGTGCTGATCCCCCGGGCACTCCGGCGCTGGTTGCGCCATAGAAACTCCCGTCGGTTGCCGCCACCAGGCCGTCTTCCGGCGCATAGCCGTCGGTCAAGCTGCTCTGGTCGAACTCGTGGAGCACAGTGATTCTACCGCCGGTGCTCAGTTTAAAAACCACTCCTCCGGTGGTGGTACTGCCCCCCGCGGGCGTGTTTCCATACAGAAACCCGTCGCTGCCCTGGACGACGGGTCCGTAGGGCACCCGCCCGTGGGTTCCGTCAAAGTTGTAAACGACTTTCACCGCGCCGGCCGCGGACATGCGAAAAACCGTTCCCTGGCCGATGTTTCCACCCCCCTCGGAAGTGCCATAGAAATTTCCGTCACTTGCCAAGAGCAGCGGAGCGATGCTGCTCTGTGGAATTGCGGTGCTCAAGAGCTTAAACGTACCCGAGGAAGTGATGGAGTAGGCTGTTCCGGCGGAAGTGACGCCGTAGTAACTGCCGTTCTTGCCTTGCACCGGTGGACTATATGGAACTTGTCCATCGGAGCCAGTGAAGGAATGAAGAGTATGCAAACTCCCCGTGGGCGTGATCATGAAAATGGTGCCCAGAGTATTCGCACCGCCCGACCTGGTTGTGCCGTAGAGATTGCCGTCGGTACCGAGGGTCAGTCCGCCGGAGGGTTCGTATCCATCGGCCCCGGCGAACTTGTAGAGCGCGGTGATTGCGCCGGAAGGCGTGATCTTAAAGACTGTGCCGCCGTTCCCGGTGCCTCCCGCAAACATGCTCCCGTAGAGATTGCCGTCCCTGCCTTGCGCCAGAATTCCGGGCGGATACGAAAGACAGCCGTTGTCGCAAGTGACATCGTACAAGTCGGTGTAGGTCTGGGCATGCAGCGTGATGGGCGCGATGCTCACGACAAGCAAGAGAATCCAGTTGAGCACTGTAGCGGGCCACGGTGGCGCGGCTTGCAAGCGGGCCGTCAAACGTTGATATTGCTGTGGATTGTTCATGGGAATCTCCATTTCTTGTTTTCTGGACTTTATGCTTCGTGCCGGGATCCACCTGAGCCAGGACACCGGCGGCCTCCGGCACGACCGTATCTACTTCCGCCGAACAGTGAGTGCACCTGGCACGTACTGGGTTGGCTCCTCGAAATGAGGAGAGTGTGCTCGGTCCCAATTGTGATCCGGGTTGTTCTCTTTTTGATTCCAGTCCCTCCCGATCGCCACAAACTCGATCCACCAAGCAAGATCGAGCTTAGAAGACGACAACGTTGAAGGGCGTGTCCTCCGGGCTGAGATCGCTAGTCCTGAAGGTGGCGATGCACACCTGATTCCCATTTCCACCACAGCTGAGATTGGCTGGCCGGCCACCCGCAACTCCATCCAGCGCATAACTCATGGCAAGAAAAAAGCGGTCGTCAACTTCAAAGCCAAAGTCAATGATGTTAAAGCCCTGGTCGATGTGGTTGATGGCGATTCCACAGGGAGGAGTGGTCACTGCCGCCCCCGTCATTTGAGAGTTGTAGCAACGTGTGACCGCGATCCCGCCGTTTGCGCCCGGGTTGATGTAAGCCAACGCCTTTATGAATCCGCCGGCGCTCCGTGCTTGCCAGGCGTTGCTGTCGGTAGCGATGCCGTAGCCGGAGCTTCCGGCACTCCCGCGAACATCGAGCTGCGCGTTCGGCGAGGACGTGCCGACGCCGACAGGCCCGCCGATGTTGGCGCCGCCGTGGACACCCAGGTTGCCGGAGGGGTCGAGCGACATCAAACCGCTATTGTTGTGGTCGAAGAACATCCAGCCTGTCGAACTACTGTTGATATAGAGGTTGCCGCCGCTGTCGCCGCGCAGGGCATAGTTGGAGCAAGGAAGGAATCCGGCGTTGCCGAAAGCGATGGCGGCGGTACCGCTGCCGCAGCCAGGATCGCCGAGGTAAGTTTCGAGGGCGTTACCAGCAACTAGGGCTGCATGCGCTGCCAGGAAACCTCCGGTGGAGAGGTTGCCACTTCCGTCCACAGCGAAAACACCCGCCCCGGACGCATTCAAACCTTCCAGAATCAGCCCGGGATTCTGGGCGGCCTGAAACCGGCCGCCTACGGCGTTGCCAGTGCCCGCAATGCCGATCCAGCCACTCCCGGCAACCCCCGTGCCCGCGGAACTGGTCGAGATGCCGAACACGCCCGTGCTCGTCCCCGTACCGCCGAAGGTTCCCGAATAGCCGTACACCCCTATACCGCTGTCGCTCAGGCTCGTTCCATTCACTCCTTTGGCCTGTCCGCTGGTCGAGGTTGCCGTCCCGCTGATGGCGCTCACAGTAGCCGCCGTCGCGGCAGTCGTGGCTGAAAGGCCTGTTCCTGTGCCGCTCTGCGTCACGCTGAGAATCTGCGAACTGCTGTTGCCCGTGAAGCCCGCACTTTTTGCGGTCAGAGAACTAGAGGCTGAGAGCGCTCCCGTAATGGTTGCATTGCCCCGGATGGTCGCGGGGCCGTTTACGTCCAGCGTGGTGGCAGGTGCATTGGTGCCGATCCCGAGGCTGCCACTTTTCTCGAACAGGGTTGAATTGCCGATGGTCGAAGTGCCCGTCCAGATCGGCAGGTAGTTCAGCGTCCCGCTGCCGTGCACCGTCGGCGGCAGGTTCGCGTAAGGGGTCGCGGCTTGAGTTGGGCTGGACGAAAATGCACCGTCCGACTGTGGCGCTCGCATAAAGGCAGATGCCGGAAGACCTCCCACAGTCTCGGCGTCCGCCGCCTTCAATGCATAGGGCACGCTGAGGAGCAGAACACGCGCCTGCTCAGCCTGCCCTGCGGCTTGCACGTCCAGCCATCGCGCTTCCCCTGACGCGAAAAGCTCGACCGGCAATCCCTCGGCCTTGCTCGCACCGAGCAGGATGGAGTATCGGCCGCTCGAATCCAGTTGCACGTTCTGTGTTTCAATCCATAGGGCTGCTCCACCCTCCTGGTCCTTATAGAGCGTGAAAGTTACGCCCGCCACGCCGGTCAGCGGCTTGCCCGAGACATCTTTTATGGTTCCGGAAAAGCGCACCAGACGCGGAACCTCTGACGTCGTGGCCGCCTGCTGTGCCCACAAGTTCGTCGATCTGGTTGAGAACAGAAGCGTAATCACACACAGTGCACGTTGAATTCGCCGCATACCTTCCTCCTTAAGCGTTTCTCTATTTCTCCGGTAGGGAGCCTTTGACTACACTGGAACCTGACAACTTGCTTCCCCTGCCCGCCAATTGCATCAAGGACTTCAGACAAACACGGTGCGAACCATCCGCGGACAGAGCCATATGCAAGTCCGGCGGCAGCGAACCGTTCACCACGTCCAGCATCATGGAGTCGGCCAGTTGACCCGCCGTTTGCAGGGTGACGAATTCTCTCTCGGCGCCGCACTGCTGGCACCACGTCCCCCCAAGCCCGGTTGCGTAGATGACCACTCGCCGGTCGGTCTGAATGGTGATCTCGATTTTTCTCGGTTTTCCCACCGTCTTGATGTCCGTTGTCTAGCGCGTGGTCTCGTGGTAAATTCGGGCGACTTGGCGGGTGCGTTCCGTCGGCCAACCGCCGCGACGTGCGGCAGAATGCACCGGTGGACCCATCAAAGTCCTCAGGGGCGGCTCAAAAAGTTCTCAAAAGTCCCTCAATGCGGTCATGAGCACGGAAAACAAGCACTTTTACGAGTTTGGCCCCTTCCGGATTGACCCCGAGGAAAGGCAATTGTTGCGTGGGCAGGAGCCCATTCCGGTAACTCCTAAAGCTTTTGAGACGCTTTTGATCTTGATTCGCAGCAGTGAGCGCGTTGTCCTGAAGGACGACTTGATGAAGGCCCTGTGGCCGGACAGCTTTGTCGAGGAGTCGAACCTTACCCAGAACATCTTTGTGCTCAGGAAAGCCCTCGGAGAAACCGCCCAGGATGCACGTTACATCGCGACGATTCCGGGCAGGGGATATCGGTTCACGGAAAAGGTTCGAGAAGTAACGGACGAGCCGGCCACCCTTGTCTTCGAAAGTCGCTCCATCCAGAGAGTGACAGTTGAGGAGAAGCCGAAGCGCAATCTCCTGGCGCTGAGTCTCGGAGCGGTCGCACTTGCGGGTGTTATCGGACTGCTTCCTCTTTATGTCCGAAGCCGCCAGCCCCACCTGGTCAGCGAAGCAACTTCCTCATCGCCAAGTCCAAAGTCGCGCCGCTCGGTCGCCGTGCTCGGTTTCCGCAATCTTTCCGGACGCCCCGACAAAGCGTGGCTCTCCACTGCTCTCTCAGAAATGGTAAGCACCGAACTGGCCGCGGGAGAGAAACTTCGCCTGATTTCGGGCGAGGACATTGCATACACCAAGATTAATCTTCCAATGGCCGACGCCGACAGCCTCTCCCGAAACACGCTGGCGCGGTTGCACAGGAGCCTGGGCAGCGATCTCGTGGTACTCGGCTCCTATACCGTACTCGGTGAAAAGTCTGACGGCCGCATCCGTCTCGACCTGCGTCTTCAAGATACGGTTGCGGGAGAAACGGTCGCTGACCTTGCTCTGGTCGGAAGCGAGGCGGATTTGTTTGACCTGGTGTCGCAGGCCGGTGCGCGGTTGCGCGAAAAGCTGGGTGTGGAAGCGATCTCGCCCGTGGAGGCGGTGAGCGTCCGCGCCGCCTTGCCGTCCAATCGTGAAGCCGCTCGACTCTATTCAGAGGGGCTTGCCCGGCTGCGTGTGTTCGATGCCCTGGAAGCTCGCGACCTACTGCAGCGAGCCGTTGCCGCCGACTTGAAGTATCCCCTCGCTCACTCTGCTCTGGCAGAAGCCTGGTTCCGACTGGGCTACGAGAAGAAAGCCGAGCAGGAAGCACGTCAGGGGTACGAATTGGCCGCTAATCTTTCTCGCGAAGAAAGGTTGGTAGTGGAAGGGCGCTATCGTGAAGTCGATCATGAATACGAGAAGGCGATCGACGCCTATCGCGCGCTCTTCACGTTGTTTCCCGACAACGTCGACTACGGGCTCAGGCTGGCGGCGGTGCAGAGCCGCGCCAGCAAAGCGCATGATTCTCTCGCCACGATCGAGTCCCTGCGCAAGCTTGATTCCCTGGCTTCTGAAGACCCTCGTATCGAATTACAGGAGGCCGCAGCGTGGAGTGCCATCAGTGATTTTAAGCATCAGGAACAGCCGCTGGCACGGGCCGTGGAGAAGGCGAGGGCACTGGGAGCCCGGCTGATCCTGGCGGACGCACGGAAAAAACAGTGTTGGCTATTCAGCTTCTTCGAACAACTGCAGAATGCGATTGCCGCCTGCCGCGAGTCCAGGGACATTTACGCTGCCGCTGGGGACCGGGAGGGCGAAGCCGAATCCTTGCGCGCCTGGGCGGATGCGATCGCTCAGGCGGACGCGCCCGAGTCCATCCGTCTGTACCGGCAGGCACGCACCATTTTCCGAACCGTCGGATCAGAACGTGGCGTGGCCAGCGTGCTCAATAACCTCGGTCTAATCTACGAAGCACAGGGCGACCTCGCTACCGCCGAGAAAATGCATCGCGAGGCCCTGGCCAGCTTTCGACGCCTCGATGACAAGAAGCGCGAGGCGGCTGCCATCGGGAATGTTGCCAACGAGCGAATGGAGCAGGGGGACCTGCGCGGCGCAATCCGGCTCTATGCGGACGCACTGCAGATAGACCAGGAAATAGAGGATACCGGATACGCAGCCGTCGATGGTTACAACATCGCGAACCTGCGCGAACTGCAGGGGGACCTTGCAGGCGCAAAAAGGGGATTCGAACAATCGCTAGCAACCTGGCAGAAGAACGGCGACCAATATTCCTCCACCTATGCGCTGGGGAGTTTAGGAAGTCTGCTGGTGCAGGAGGCAGATTTTTCGGGCGCCCATAAGATGTTCGAGCAGGCCTTGGCCTTGCGGACCTCCGCAGGCGACAAGCTCAGCATTGCCGAGACGCACCTCGGACTTGCAGATTTGTCACTGGAGGAAGGGCGTTCCACTGTCGAGCAAGAAGCGACGATGCGACAGGTCATCGAGGTTTTTCAGAAAGAAAAAGCTCGCGACGATGAGGTTCAGGCTTGGTGCATCCTCGCCCGCACGATGGTCGCGGAGGGTAAGGCGGCGGCAGCGAAAGAGGCGACGCAACACGCGCGGGTCCTCGCGGCAAAGAGCCAGAATCCCGAAATCCGCTGGCGAACTGCCATCGCCGCAGCCGGTGTTGAGAGCGCCGGAAAGGACATTGCCCACTCCGCGTCCGGAACTGCGGCACTGAAAGAGTTGGCCCCCATTATCGCAGAGTCGCGTGAGCTCGGTTATCAGGGAGTTGAGCTCAATGCTCGTCTGGCGCTCGCCGAAATCGAAATGAAGGCGGGACAACTTGCGGCTGGACGCGCACACCTCGTCGCTATCGAGGCGGTTGCCAAGGCCAAAGGCTACAACCTCGTCGCACGCAAAGCTGCTATGGCTCGCGGCTGACGCTTTTCCTGAAAACCAACGGGGTACCGCCGGACGCAGTCCTGTAGCGGAGACCACTCGTTCCAGGCGCAGCATCCGGCTCTGTCTGGAGAAGAGTGCCGGGTTGTGTCCGGATGGTCGGCTAACCGGAAGTGGTCTGATGCCGGTAGAGGACAAACTGAATTTGCTAGACCGTTGTACGGGCTAACACCTGTGGCCGGGGTTCGAGTCCCTCCGTCTCCGATCACTTCACGGGTTCCCAACCCTCTGGCAGCATATCGAATGCCAGCGTGTCACGGTAGGCGTACTGATTGCCTTCCCAGTACGGCCACTGGCGTCAACATATGCCAGATGCGATCATCGTCGAAGACGTAACACTCACCCGATTCGCGCATCGTGAAGCGATCCATATTCCTGCTTGTCATTGTCGGTCATGACCACTTCGCCACCCTGAGCGCCGCACCGGCCCAGTAGATGCTTGGCGATGTACCTTTCCCCGTCTTTATGTAAGCCCGGTGGACTCGTGTCGCACGGCCGGCCAGGCGCAGCCGTGAACCTGATTAGATGTACGTGGACCAAATATTTCGTACCCATTCGCTGAGCATCACTGCGTGCAACTAAAAAGGGCGGCCTTTCAACAAGGCCGCCCCGTATGACGGATTACTCCTTAGACCGCAACAAGGGCATTATGGAAGGTCGAGGCGACGGCTTCAAACGTCTGAACCTTGGGCGTGCCATCGATCATTTTTGCAAGTGTTCGCAACACTTCTGGGTAATGATTCTTGTTGAACGCATCGGCATGGGCTTTGCTGTCCCACAGACTGATCGCAACCGCATCTTGGCTGCCGGGATTGGACAGCGCGATTTCTTCCTTGAAGCCCGCCTGCTTGCGCAGTAAGGGTAGAATTTCATTGTCAAAAGTGCGCGTATAGTCAGACTGCGTGTTCGGTTTCAGACGAAAAGATACATTGCGTGCAAACATATCAACCTCCACAGGTTGTTATCGCTAAGAGGAGAGAACTTCAGATGGGCTGACTTAGTTTCAGGGAACCTGAAAGAGGTGGAAGCCACCTCGCTTGCAACACTAGCCCTCTGGAACGCTATTGTCAAACCGCTGTACTCGTCCAGTAGATGGGTGACACTTCCCGAGAAGGTAGTTGGCACCTTGGCCGCACTGGTGAAGTTCCTGGCGGCGCTCGCGAAGACACCAGTTGGTTCTGAAGCGCCAGCTACTCCTTCCAAAGAGCCAGCCACCGAAACTACGACAGAAACTGAAGCGGCCTCTACGCCCCCCGAGTAGACAGAAACCGGGGACAGTCCCGACGTCCCCGGTTTATTCCCCGGTGATCCGAAACTGCCCTTTTTATTGACGATCTCAGCACCCGTTTTTCGCGCCCACCGTCGCCAAACCGCTGGACGGCACCCCGCCGGTCAGCCCGAGGATGCCCGTTCCGATTGTCCCCTTGCTGGTGTTGACGGGAGCGAATAACGCCAAGCCCGAGGCCTCACCATTGGACGAGCCTACTGTGAAGTTCACAAAGATATTGTTGCCGATGACGTAGAACTCCCCTCCGGTGATCGAGCCGCCACCGAAGCTCTCAAGCGTAGCCGTGCCGCTGTGCGGCCTGCCGAAGGCGCCATCGTCCGTCAGCACCAGGCAGAAACTTTGGTTGCCGCCCTTGATGGTGCCAGCGATGCCAGCCTTCGCCTGAGTTTCCAGCACCGGATAGTTGCCGGTGAAGCTCTGTGCTTTGGCGGCGCTGGGGCCTATTGCAAAGGCCAAAAGTGGCAAAGCCATTGCGATGAATGTGCGAATGTTCCTGCTCATTGTTCTTATCTCCTAGTGACAATTGTAAGTTGATACTGCTACCACCTTTGACTATGGAGTCGCGCAGTTGGTTACCCCGCATTGTCAATTGATTGTCAAACGAGCGGCCCTGCTGCTGGAGTCGAGTGAGAATGTGGCCCACCATGGAAACCGAAATGGCCACCTTCTGGCGGCGCAGCAGAACCGCCAGCTTGTCTTTGCCCCAACGCGGAAACTGCAACCGCAACCCCAAAACCTTTTCTCCTAAGGAAAAAGCCCACGTCGGCTGACGGCACTGGCGAGGGTGGTGGCTGTGCTCCTCCAACGAGGTCAAATCGTACCGCTCATAACGACGCTGCCAACCATAAAACGTCTGGCGACTGATGCCGAATTGACGGCAGGTATGGGCCACGTTATCGCAGCGACGATAGAAATCCATCCCAGCCAACCGCAACCGAGCTCCCCGGCTCAGCTCCACCCCGATTCCGGCCAGCCGGCTCGTACCAGGCGGCTTCCCCTTGCGAATTTGCATTTTGACACGCTATTCGAATGTCACGAATCATTCTGAACGAGAGCAACCGTTCGAACCTCGGAGAGACAACCCGGCGAGCGCTTCAGCGATCCCCATCATGCTGTATGGAGCCGATCCGGGATTTGTTCGGTCGAGGTGGGTTGTTCGAACTTCTGTCAGAGGGGACCCTCGCCGGGTGACTGCTCTCGCCTTCGGTGTTGACAAATTGAAGAGTTCGAAAACGAAAATATCCACTTCTCGATTACAAGCTACGAGTAGGCTTCATTCAGCAACGGGCTCGCGCTGATGCGTCCATTGGGGTGGATGTTTGATCAATTCCCCCGGTCGTTTCTTTTGAGGTCGCGCTCGGACGACTGATGTGAGCTCTATAGCTCAGACGCTCATCTCCCGAACGAGTACCATTTGTTAGCACACAAAATCTGTCATGATCAGTCATAGTGGCGACTCTCGGTCGGTTTCGGAAATCTGTGCACACGTTAAACATCTTGGCTATGCAACCTCCCAGCGGATTCGGCTTTATGGCGAGGAGTTTCAAGTGGTCTCAGATCCATTTCCTGAAGCCAATGGGTTTGCAGTTCACGTGACAACAAAAAAAGACTCAAGCATTCGAGTACTGCGCATTCCCGCAACAGTACTTCAGAGAGCAAAAGGGCGAAGAGTCCCTAGCGTGTGAAAGAATGGCGGAACCCATCCTCGCCAAACCCCTCCGATGGATTGTTAGCATAAAACATTTGGGTTGGGCCGAATGGTACGAGTCGCATTCTGCCCATCATCTCTTCTTCGGATGCCACAGTGCTAACGACGAGTTCCGAGTCTCCGCGTGTTGCACGAACGTGGTCTGCCCATTCAACGCGCATCTCGCCAGAAGCAATGAAAGTGACACGATTAGGAAACCACTAGAGGGTTGATATGAGTAAAGCGTGTGAGATACGCTTCTACGACTACGTGAACCATCCCTACGAGCAAGTCCGCGATGCGTTGAGGCAGGACGCACTCATCGTTTTCCAGTCGGCTACGAAGGCTGCCGCTTACCGGGCGCGATCGATCGCTGCTGAACTGCACGTCGACGTTGCCGGTATTGGGGTCAAAACCGATATCAAGATTTCCGTCAAAAACGTCGAGGAGAAGGTCCCTGATGCCATGTCGACTCGTACCACCCGGTTGCTACTCGAATGGGAGGCGGCGACCATGCCAGGATTGTTCCCGCTCATGAAGGCCGAGCTTTCTATCTATCCGCTGACCTCTACCGAAACGCAGTTGGATTTCTTGGGTCTTTACGAACCGCCATTCGGCGCCGTGGGAAAGGCTATGAACGCGATCGTCGGTCACCGCATCGCGGAGGTATCGGTTCATCGCTTCATTAGCGACGTGGCAGGATATCTCCGACAGGCCCTTGCATAATTAAAATGTGCCGGGCGCGAGTTGAGAATTTTCTGGGAAACAAGAACGCTCGACTCGCGCGAGTGTGTTGCGCGATTCCACGGACTCGGGGGGGGAAGAGTGGGCACAATCTCCTCCTCGCGCTGCAGCCGGGCCCGTTGCCCGTTGACTGATCTGGCAGGTCGCTACAACACAGAAGATCGCACGTCTGCCTCACAACCCGGTCCGTGAGTGAAATCGTACTCGAGATTGTTGGTAGGCTGCATCACTTCACCTCTGCGAGGCAGCTTGAGAGCTCGGCCTGGATCTGTTCGGTGCGGCGCTGACCATCGGCCCGATCCTTGTTGACCTTGGTCAGCTTGAGCTTCACGCCGTCGATCACGCGGTTCCGACGTTGGATCACGGTGTCGTCGTCTGTACCGTCGAGCTGATCGATCACGTCTTGGTCGAGTTGGATCTGCTGGACCTCGGTGTTGATCGTCGCCGTCGAAGGTTCGACGGAGTTGAGCTTCTCGAGGTTGGCGTGAAAGCACGCGGCTCGGTGAGCTCGAGCATCGTGTACGCCGCGAACGCCATAAACCATCGCGACGACCAGGGACAAGAACAACAGCAGGAGTAGCTTTACAGCGATCGGGTGTTTCTTCACAGTGAAACCTCATGAACGCTCGACTGTACGTCGAGCGGAAATCGCATAGCTTCTGCGAGTGGATCGTCCTCAACGGCTACTGTATCGCCTCGTGGATGAAATGGCGACATTTCGCCAGCCCGTGCACGGAGGCTCTTCGGTCAGGTCCTTCCGTAACGTTCTACCGTGCGGAAGCAAGTGCTATGGCACTATTTCGACAGTTAGGTCCACAAGCGAAACCTGTCCTGCTTCGCATTTACACGCTACTACAGTGATGCAGCCAGACTCCCCGTTCCCGAATATGATGTGCCACAAAGCCGACCAATTCGAGGTGCGTCCATGTTCGGAGGCAAAACCGTTGGGATATTCGGCCTTATCGCCCAAGGCGCGGCAGTTTGCTTTTGGACGTATGAGGCGGGAAGTAGCGCTTGGCTCGCGTTCACCGACCCCGAGCGGGCGAAGCTAGCGGGCGCTTCCGTCGTTCTGATCACGATATCCACAGCCATCGCGGCTGGCACAGGTTATTGCCTCTACCGCCAGTTTAAGTGGGCTCAGGAGAACCAGCGATTCACTGCTTGGCTTGTGGCCAACGCCGAAAAGATCCGCAACAACCAACTCGTCTACTATCGCAGCCAGCGGATCTCGCTCGAGACCGAACTCGTGCGTCATCACCTTGTTTTTTCTGCTCTCATTCTGTCGTGCCGTATGCAGACGCGTTGGATCATCAAAGGCAAGGAACCTCGCCTCTGGAATGCCTTTGCTGCGAGTCTTTATACGCTCTTCTATGGTTGGTGGGGCATACCCTTCGGAATCGTCTGGACACCGGTGGCGGTGGTGAAGAACCTGTCAGGCTCAACCAGCGTCCGTGTGTCGGAGCTGCTACAGCCAGCACCGGCCAAACCCGTTGAATTTAGCCAGCGCTTCCAGTCAGCCTTCTCTCATCAGTTACATGTCGGTTTCTTTGTTGATGAGAAGCCCGTGGGCATTCTTCCCGCCGAGACCGTGGCTAAGGTTTAGCTCTGGGGAATAACTGCGGTTCACATTTCTCGACACCGAACGCCAGAACTACCATTCCGATTGCGCCTACGCCGCTCTTTCCGACCCTCCGCTACATTGGTGAACCGTGTGGTCGACGAGTGGTCGCGGTATCACTGACGTTATCAGGCCATTGCGCTCACAATCGACCCATCGAGTACAGGTGAGCGCGACGGGCACGGATCACTGCACGCCTTAATTCAACGTGCTCCGGGCGGAGATGAATCGATGTGACTATTCGGTGGCGGCGTAGTACCCCTTCCTGGCGTACAGCCGGAATTTCGCTTGAGATGCCGATCCTGTGAGCTGAATCTTGAGCTTGCGCCATTTGCCGTCTCGGCTGCGATTGCTCGGATAATAGCCAAGGACATATTGATTCCGCAATTCGTGGCTGATCTGCATGACAGAGCGGGAAAGCTCGACAGAATCATGCACAGAAAACAATCGACCTCCGGTAACCGATGTAACTTCATCCAGCTGAAGCGGACCCTTCCTCTCCTCGATTCTCGTAGCAAATCTGTCGAAGAGTCCGATCGCGTATACCTCCACGTCTGCTTCCCGCAACAGAGACTTTAGTTGGGGTTCTGTGTACCGGCTGTGGTTATCACCGCCATCGGAGACTACGACCATCGCCTTCCGTGGATAGTGCGAGTTCTTGAGTTCCTTTACCCCGAGATACATGGAGTCCCACAACGAGGTGTCCCCGCTCGGCTCAAGCGCATTCAACGCCCCTTGAAGCTCGCTTGCAGAGTCATTGAGGGAGAGGGCAATCTCGGGCTCATCGCGAACGATAATCAGGCCGAAATCATCTTGTGGGTTCGATGTTTTAACAAGTTCACGG
>Ga0210399_10000842_pt1 | contig 24023 bp, 22 predicted proteins | sample IncBWC14MmetaG_FD_150865 | JGI IMG/M metagenome (GOLD analysis project Ga0210399, IMG submission 150865) | Forest soil microbial communities from Barre Woods Harvard Forest LTER site, Petersham, Massachusetts, United States - Inc-BW-C-14-M | ecosystem: Environmental > Terrestrial > Soil >... | reverse complement strand
CTCTACACCGGAGGCTCCGGCGGCTTTGTTGCCTCCACCGCCGCTCCGATTGTTACCGGGTGGAGCGATCCAGTTCCCGGGCGGGTTTGTCTCCCGCTGTGGACCAGCGCCTTTTCACGGCGCACTGCAATCGCCAAAGTTAGATGAGGTCCACCCAATAAGATTGAGCACTCACATATCTCAGATTGCAGGAATCTTGATCAGCGTCGTAACAGAATTACAGGCTCACTTTCGCTTCGACGACGTCGGGGCGCGCACCAACCAACGCATTCACGAAGTATGGAATGCCTTGCTGCCCGCATTCGCGGTTAAGGAATTATATGATGATCGTTACGCGCAGTTGATGAAAGACAAAGGCATAAATCCGTGAGATGCCACCCAGATCCAAGCGGGCCGACGCCGTCCGCATCCGAGGCACTGGCAGGCGCTTGCGCGGCTCGCGGGCGTTTGCTCAGACGCCCAAGAACGAGCCCAAGACCTCGGATTCGGTCAAGGAGTTAATGGCGATGGTTACGGCAACGGCCTCCGACCAGACACCGCCCAATCCCGTGGCACGGATCGTGAGAAGGCACTACCAGATCAGCTTCAATCCAAACTGAACCTGTCGCGAGGTTGTTGAAGTGCTCGTGATCGCTCCTGCGGTACCCGACGTTTTTGTCCCCGTCGCCGAAGACGTAAACGTGATCAGATTCGGCGTGTTGAAATTCGCCCGGTTGAGCAGGTTGAAGATCTCAGCTCGGAACTGAAGAGACAGTCGCTCGTGGAGAGTGGTCGTCTTGAAAGTGGAGAAATCCCAGGTTGCCAAGCCCGGACCGATCAAGGTATCTCGGCCCAAATCGCCAAAGAAACCGCTGCTCGCAGGCGGTGCCAGGAAGGCCTTCGGACTGAACCACTGCGCGGGTTTACCGAGAGTGACCGGCCCGTGGAAATCAGGATTTACGAACGGCCGCACTGGATTGCGAGTATCGCCGTTATTCGATGGGTTGTAACTGAGCTGCGGAGTGAAGGGAAACCCTGATTGTAGTGTCACGATGCTGTTCACCGACCAACCACTCACGAGAACGCTGCTCATGCCATGTAGATCGCTCGCCAGTGGCTGTCCCTTCCCGAACGGCAATTCGTAGATGGCGTTAATCACTCCCATGTTCCGCACGTCGTAAGTTGCGGGACCGTAGTCGGCACGCAAATTAAATGGGTTTGATACCAGCCCTGGTGCATTGGCGGCCGCGGTTGCGTTCAGCGAATCCCCATCATCCAGCGCCTTCGACCAAGTGTAGACGCCCCGCAGAGACAATCCTCGGCTGAAGCGCCGGTTCACATCCACCTGAAGCGCGTGATAGTTACTGATGCCCTGAGAAAACCACGTCCAGGTATTTGCGATCTTCGGATTCGCGCGCGGCGCGCCCGCCGGAATGTAGTACATTCCCGCCGGAACAGGTTTCCCCGCGAGCGGCGAGCCGATCGGAAAGCCGATGGCCGGAGAATTCGTAGGACTGGTCAACTGGCTCGGGTCCCAGGTGGGGTAAACGGCCGGGCATGGCGATGCCGGACAAATCACAGGGAACGGAGTGTTCGCATCAATGCCCACCAACTCATGGTAGCCGTGACTTCCAACGTACCCAATTGTCAGGGACGTGTTGGGCGTAATCTCCTGCTGCACCCGCAGTGACCAGGAAATGAGCGTGGGCGTCCTCATGTCCGGCTGCACGCCTCCCGGGACAAGCTTCGCGCCGGCGGGCCGAGGAGCCGCCGGATCGATTGGCAGCGACGACACAGGAAACGGCACCGTTGCACTGCCCACGCTGTACACCGGATTAAATGGTGCATTTTGGTCGGTCCGATAGCCCAGCGCGTCTTGCAGGTCGTTATACATCCCGAATCCGGCCCGGAACACGGTTTTGTCAGAGAACGGACTCCAAGCCAGTCCGATGCGCGGCTGCGGCAAAAACTTGGCATGGTTCGAAGTGAAAAGAGAGCCTCCGACACGCGGAGTGTTTGAGATCACTCCGTTGTTGAATGTATAGTTCGCGGCGCGATGGTGCGCTTCGTTCCACCCAGTGGTGAATTCGTCCCTAAACCCCAGCGACAGGGTCAGTCGCGGACGGACGCGCAGAGTGTCTTCCGCATACCAGGCACCGAATAACGAACGCCAATTCATCTGGGTCGGTGCCGGATCCCACAGGAAACTGGACATCAAGCCTTGGAGAAAATTCGCTAAGCTTGAAAATGTCGCCTGGCCATATTGGCTGAGTGCGATGGTTTCGTTCGACTGAAATGGTTGAAACCAGGCCCCGAACGTGAACTGATGTCGTCCGCGGGTCATTGTCACGCGATCTTCGAAAGTGTACAGATTGCGCGCGATAGTAAGGTTGCTCCCATTGTTGCTGCCTGCGAGGCCTATTGCAGCCTGCGGATTTGACGCGGCACTGCCCCCTACAACAACAGCTCCCACCTGATGCCCTACCAGGAAGCCAGTGACGGACGTAGCGGGAGTTCCTGGAGTGGGTAGACCGGTGAAGAAGTATCCGGCCCGGGAGTACCCGACCCGTACGACGTTCACTGTGGATGCCGAGAAGGAATGCGTTTCATCGATGCTGAGCACCTGTTCACGCAGCGTGAGGCGGTCCGAGCTGTAAGGATCCAGAATGGTTTCGGTGAAATCCTCGCCGTCATCAATCGTGTAGACCGCTGCCAGTGAGTCTCGCGACGATATGGTGTGGTCAAACCGAACCGTGCCGAAATCGTCCCGAATCGTCTGCAGCGGACTGCTGAAGGCCTGGGCTATTCCATTGAAATCCGGCGCATTCGCAGGAGCCACCGGCCAGAGATTGAGTAAAGGCTGAACACTGGCCACGGCGGCGGCGCGGGACGCTGCATCTGGAACAAAGGCCGCGGACGTCTGGTGAAGATGCTGACGCAATCCTTCGTAGTTGCCAAAAAGGAAGGTCTTGCTGCTACGGAGAGGGCCGCCGAGCGCTCCGCCAAATTGGTCGCGCTGGAAGGGCGGAGCCGAGCCTTGATCAAAGTAGTTAGGCGCGTCCAGAGCGTTATTTCGCAGGAATTCGTAAGCTGTGCCGTGGAGTTCTTTGGTTCCAGATTGCGTGACTATCGTCACTTGCCCGCCGGGACGCTTCCCATATTCCGCCCCATAAGAGTCGCGAAGAACATTGAACTCTCGCACCGCATCGACGCCCAGCAACTCTTGACTGGTGCCCCCCGGCTGCATGTTGTTCTCTGCCGCCCCGGTGAATTCAACGCCGTTCAGCATGAATATGTTTTGCTGTGGGCGGTTTCCAGAGACTGCAAAATTGTTGCCCGTGGTTGAATTGGAGACACCGATTCCGCCAGTTTTTTCTGACGTGAAATTTACAATTCCGGGATTCAAGGGGAGGAGCAAGTCATAGCTGCGTCCGTTCAGAGGAAGATCTTTGACTTGCCTTTCACCAACTAGGCCCGAGATGTCTTGGGTGGTTACGTTCACGACCGGCGCATCTTCAGTAACCTTCACTTGCTCATTGACGCGCCCGACGCGCAGGCTCAAGTCGGCGCTTGCGTCCTGCCCGACTGCCAGCCGAATGCCTGACCGGATACCCTCCGCGAATCCCTCCTTTGTGACCCTTACCTCGTAAAGTCCGACCGGCAGCGCATAGAACCGGTAACGGCCACTTTGATCGGTTGGAGTAGAGCGTGAAATCCCCGTATCCAGGCTGCGGGCGGTTACTGTTCCCGCAGTCACCGCCGCGCCTGATGGGTCCGTGATCACTCCCGACAAGTTGGCCGACACTTGTGCAACTGCCGAGGGGGTACGCAGGAGTAGCACAAGCACGGCCATCACGAGGAGCACGGCGTGGGTTGCGCCCGAACAGGAGAAAACCCTGTGATTTGATCGAACATGAGTCTCCTGCAAGTTGGGCGCTGGCTGGATCGCACGCATTGCTTCCCCCAAAGGAGTGATCTACAGAGTGCCAAAAAGTGTATATGATTGGCAGTTCCGTTGTCGAATTCAATGCGGATACATACGACAATGGAGCTCCGCGAAGCTTGCGCACCGTCTACAGAATTCTTTTGACCGTCCTTCGTCTTCGATTGTAGGATTCGGCTCCCAGTGCTCCGGAAGTCCAAAACACGCGCACGCACAGCGGAAAGCGAAGAACTGCTCAAGCCGCGGGAAGCCGCACTAGAGCTTCGCATCAGCTTTCCAACCATCAAACAATGGATCTACAAGAAGAAGATTCGGAGCATTCAGACTGCTGGAGGCCACCACCGGATTCCGCTAAGCGAAATTGACCGACTCTTATATCGAACCAGAGGCCGAACCAACCCGGAGCGAAAGCTCGCCATGCGCAACTTGAGTGGCAGGAACCAATTGGTGGGGCGCGTGGATAGTGTGCGCATTAGCGGGCTCATGGCGGAAGTGGTTCTCTCCATCGGTGATCAGCATATTACTTCGATCATAACCGCCCGCTCTGCCCGCGAAATGAACCTCAAGGCGGGACAAACCGCCGCTGCGCTCATTAAGTCCACAGAAGTCATGATCCTCAGAGTATGAAATGAAAAAACTGACCCTGCTCTTGGCGCTCTTGATCTACCTGGCGGCTGGTCCCGCACTCTATGCCCAACAACTGACAATTCAGGCCGACGCAGGAAAACAGGTACTCAGTCGTACAGACATTGAGGGCCTGCCCCATGTTAAGGTGAGGGCTTCAGAGCATTCCTCCGGGCCTGTCGGTTTTGAAGGCGTAACGCTGAAGAGCATCCTCGAGAAGGCAGGCGTCTCCTTCGGCGAATCCTTGAAGGGGAAGCGACTGAGCAGTTGTTTACTAGTTGAGGCTGCCGATGGTTATCGGGTTGTCATTGCTCTGCCGGAGCTCGATCCCGCTTTCACAAACAAACAGACCTTATTAGTATTCCTGCGGGATGGGAAGCCGCTTGGCGAAAAAGAAGGGCCCTACCGAATCCTGATCCCGGATGAAAAAAGAATGGCGCGGTGGGTACGCCAGGTCACGACTCTGAAAATCGTGGAAGTGCAGTAGCCCGGTTCAATCTTTCTGAATCATCACCTCGGTCGCTTTCACAACCGCCGCGACAGTATCGCCCTTTTTGAGCTTGAGTTCGTCGGCACTTCGTCGCGTGATGACGCTCTCAATCAGGTTTTCTCCAACTCGTACTACAACATGAGCCATCACATCGCCAAGTTGAATTTCTTCGATTTTTCCGCGCAGTTTATTTCTCGCTGATATGGGCATGGCACGATTATAGAGTGCTTCAGTGAAAGTCGGGGAGAGAGCGCTTTGCGTCTCCGCACGTTCGAACGCACGCCCGCTCCCCTCCTCCTCTGCCCTCCACCCGCCCGCTCGCCGCTCGTCGCTCGTCCGCGCGCCGCACGACGCTCGTCGCACTTCCGTGCGATTCCTCATCAGTTAATAGTATTAACTCATTCGTTTCGGGGTGGCCCAATTTTTCGGGCGCTATACACTACCCCCTCAAAACGTTCGACGGGGTTAGCTACTTGAACGGAAAAACGGGGCCACCCCGTAACGAATGAGTACACAGCGTTAACTGATGAGTAATTGCGCGATTGACGAGCGACGTGCGGCGCGCGTGCGAGCGGCGGGGCGAGAGGCGTGCGGTGGGGCGAGAGGCGTGCGGTGGGGCGAGAGGCGTGCGGTGGGGCGAGAGGCGTGCGGTGGGCGGGTGCACCACACCGTTCGCCGTAGCGCGCAACAAGCGCATCGTGCCGAAACTGCCGTGCATCGAGCGGTTGCCGTCGGGGTATTCGATTCGAGAGTTCTCCAACCATCCCTAAGGCCGCTATTGGTATGTGGTCACTGCTCTTGAGGTGATACCGACCAAGAGACTCGGACGTAAGCGTATTTGACTATCCGCGATTTCTTAGAGATCGCGGTCAGCGGTGCCGCGGGCTGTGGTTGGGTCTCGAATTCTGCCTGGTTGGGTCCCGGATTCTTCCGGGGATCTGGGTCTCGAATTCTGCGTTCCAAAGGGTGGCCGCAACCCCTTATGAATTGGGTGCATCCGCCATGGCGCTTGAGAAAGCGCCCTTTTTTTACGGAGTGAGCAGTATTGGCCTGAACCATAAAAACAACTCCTGTATTCTGGCCACTTCGAGAATGGTTTCCGCTTATGCAAAGGCTCACTCTCCTCCCGAACACGCCTATGTCTGCTTATAGTCTGAGCCGCCTCTGGAGCAGTGTGATAATCGCCGCTAGCGCTGTAGCTTTGGTGTGGGCCGTCTGGTCGCCGACCTCACGGGCGCAGTCAACCATGCTCATTGACATTGACCATTGGACATTCGACTTCATCATTACTTACGATCTTGGGTTGTCACGGCCGGTCAACCATGTCGTGGTGATAAATTTTGACGATGCAAGTTTCTCCCAGGACTCCCACTTTCCAGTTGCACGTGGTCGGATCGCGTCCCTCATAGGTCGCGTCCTTGAAGGAAACCCTAAGGTCATCGGTCTCGATCTCTTCCTCTCGGAGCCCCGAAAGGAGGATGCACTTCTAAAGGAAAGGCTCAAGGGAACCCAAAAGGTGATTCTTGCGAGTCAGGAGAAGGCCGGAGGCTTACCGGCAATCCGGCCTAGCGTCGAGTTCTGCAAGCCGGAAGACGCTGCAGTCAAAGGTTATTGTAGGGAGGATGACCCGGCTTTCGGCTATGCTGCGATCGATTTGCCGCTTGACTCCGACGGCTTTGTCCGAAGAATGAATCTATTCTTGCCGGGAACACCCCCTCTCCTGTCATTTCCGGCGATGCTTGCACAGCTATATGCGGATACCTCTCTAGTAGAGGAAGGAAAGAAGCTCGCCGTTACCCTCGGAGGGCATAGGTTTCCCTATGTGGACACAAGTGCGAAGACTTCATGGATCGGAAGCTGGAGTAGCCGAGCTGCACCGCTTTCCGCAATTAGTGTTCTCAACCCCAAATTTGATCCAACCCAGGCCTTCGGTGGCAAAGTGGTCATCATAGGCCAGAGTGGTGGTCCCGCTCCGGACCGGTATCTTACGCCTGTCTTCCGAACGCGTCCGGCATCGGGAGTACGCGTGATGTTGTCCGGCGCCGAAATTCACGCGGCAGCTGTGGAGACGCTCCTGTCTGGGTGCGGGATACAGATAACCGCTCCTGAAGTGCTTTGGCCAGTTACAGGCGTCATCGCAACCTTGTTCCTGCTGGCGTTCCGTACTGTTCGCGTTCGTTTTGGTTTTTTTGTTTTTGCCGCCTTTCTTCTGGCCATTTGTGGCGCAGCACAAGTTCTCTGTGCTGCGGGACATCACTGGTTTCCCGTCATTCCAGCCGTACTCAGCATTGCTTTTTCCGTTCCAGTTGCCCTGACCTACGACTTCGTGCAAGAGCGTTTTCTCAAGTCGGCCGCCATGCACGAGCGCGAACAGGTCATGGGCATGTTTTCACGATATGTGTCTCCTGAGGTCGCCACGGAGATCTGGAATCGAAGAGATGAGATGCAGTTGGCAGGCGAGCAGCGCACTGCCACCATCCTATTTACTGACATTCGCAGCTTCACCGCGATAACAGCGGGACAGCCATCGCAGGCGGTTTTACGCTGGCTGAACGAGTACCTCACGGCTATGGACGAGATCGTTACTGCGCACCACGGGTTTCTGAACAAGTTCATGGGAGATGGAATCATGGTTCTGTTCGGCGTACCGCTCAGCGAAGGAGAGAAGAAAGACGCTCTACACTCCGTCCGCTGTGCTGTCGCGATGGTTCAGACTGTCGCCGAGATGAATTCGCGTCACGTGAACGAGCCGAACTATCCTCCCCTTAGGATCGGCGCGGGGATTCATACCGGCACACTGACCAGCGGCAATATCGGCTCACTGAAGAGAATGGAATACTCTGTCATTGGCGAGGCGGTGAACCTGGCTTCGAGGCTGGAGTCACTAACCAAGGAATTTCATACCGACATCGTCTTAAGCGCCGCAACATATGAACTTGTGCAATCGGAGATGAGCGGTTTTCGTGATCTCGGGCTGGCGGCCGTCAGAGGTTTTCACGAAGCGTTTAAGGTGTACACCCTAGAGGTCCCGCGGGACCCAGTTCAACCCGTTCCAGGAATCAAGGAGAACGTACATGAGATTACTACTTAGTATCCTTTTGCTAGCCACTTTTTCGCTAATCAACTGCAGCGGCGGGAAGGATACGGCAAGCACCGAGGACAACAAGCAGGAAAAAGACGCTGCGGTCACAAAGCATGGAAACGTAGGGCAGGCGAACCCGCCAGTTGAGCCGCCTACTCGCAAAACGGCTTCCCCCCGCTCCAAGCTGAACCGTGTGCCCATAATAACGAAGGGTGTTGATCTCCCCGAGAACCCTCAGTCTGAAAACACTATGGTAGGAGGAGCCGGCGCAAACGCTGGACCACGGCAAGATGAGCTTACGAGTCGAGATGAGCTCGCAAGTAAGGTTGCGACTCTTGGCCCCCCTCCCCAAGTCATGTTCGATACCCTCGGCATGTCCATCCGATGGCCGGCGATTCTTCCTGCGGGAACGGGAGAGTCCGTGCAGCTCCTTGTGAGGTTCTTCCGGCCCGATGGGCGGCCCCTTATGGCGAACCCTAGGGAGCAAAGTTATCGGGATGAAAGCGGTTTGGCAACAACGGGAACTCCCCGCCTACCGATCCGATCTCCTAGAGTGGATCTGGGTGGCTTGCCAGTAACGCTGCCTTACTATGCTCTCAACCTCAGATCAACCGATGGCCGAGTGTCTTACTTGGTGCTCCTCGTGGCATATGCGTACATTGATGGGCAACTAGCAGCCCAGTCTCGGAGTGTTCGGCTCTCCATTCCGTATTAACAACAGCCTCCGGGTTCGCACTCGTTCCGGAGTCAGTAATCCTCCGGGAACATGAGGGTGAAGCTCCGGATTTCGTTGGGGATAAGCCAGAGGGCCTTGCCCCGGTAGTTAGCGGTGCGCCATCCCCCATCTATTTCCACGCTCACCATGTACTCCATGGCCCGGATGAGTGGAGTGATGTTGGTCACACCTTGCCCCATCACCTCAGCGAAATGATCGAAGACGGCGCGAGTGACGCGGTTGATCCCGCCGGGGCCCACGAGGGCAACGAGGACCCCGTCCTCTCTACCGCCTCCCGGTCGGTGTAGGTCGAGATTACTTCGCCAAAAAGCTCGTCTGGTTTCTGCCTGCGGCGCTCCACCTTGACCGGGCGTGGACACCGCTAGCTTCCCGTGAAGCGTGGCGAGTCGCCAGCCTGACTCCACGGCTAAACACTAAGGCTGGGCTTATTAACTCTATGTCGTACACAAACGACCAACAGCCGCAGAGCCCCTCCGACGTCGCCCGCTGCCGCCTCGACCCTACGCCGTGCGCAAACCCAAGCAGTACACGGTTTCCCGGCCCGGGGGACTTGGTGCAGGTCGATACTTTAGACGTCCGCCCGGTGCCCGGAGTGGTGTTCAAACAATTCACCGCCCGCGATGTGATCTCACGCTGGGACGTGATTCAGGCCCATGGGCGCGCCACCGCCTACGCCGCCAGCCAGTTCCTGGAAACTTTGCTGCACCGCATGCCCTTTCCCATCCGCGCCCTGCAGGTCGACGGTGGATCGGAGTTCGCCGCCGAGTTCGAGCAGGCCTGCCAGCGCCGGGGGGCTCCGCTTGTTCGTCTTGCCGCCGCGATCTTATTTTGGTCTGCTGATTAAAGTTCTTACGATGAGCAAGTAGGGTGTCAGTCGCAAGTTCCAAACGTGGATCTACGGACTGAACAATTGGCGTCCATCTACTTCTTCGGCAGCGCGCACATAAAACAGTGTCATCCGAGCGCCAGAAGCAATCGTCACTTCGATCTGAATTTTATTGGTAGGTTTCTCACTTTGAGCCTAAGCTTTTTGATTTTTGGTCATTCCATGCGGTTTGGTACAGCCAAATGGGGTTATTCGGCGATTCCAATGCGAGCGTGTCCAGACGTTTTCGCACTTCAGAAATGGCCTGGTCTGAGACGGTATTGGCCGATGCTCGAAGTGTCTCAAGCTCTCGCCCCAGAGCTCCGTACTTTGCTCCAGCAACACGATGCTTCTCGGCTCTCTCTGAATAGCCGAGAAAGGTTTGCAAGCTCGCCAGAATAGCAGCGGCTACACTGGCCAGCCCTACAGTAATCTGCAACCATGGTGCTGGTTGCTTTTGAAGCGTGGCGAAGACGGACGTGCCGACTAGGGTTGTCAAGGCGATAACAGGAATACCCAACCAGTAGCTTTTGCGAGCGAAGTGATCAGCTGATCGATAGTGCGCCCTTTGTGTTGCAGCTACCCGCTCGTACCAGTCATTCAACACGTCGTTCATCGTTGACATACATCCTCTCCTTCATAATCGGACGTAGGGCATAGGGTCGACACTTAGTAAGATTAAGAGATAACAAAGTTGGTTGGCGAATTCGATAAAACGCCGACTAGCTCTGCCAGCGCCTGCCAATGGCGTGGATGTGGGCGGTAGCCCTCACGGATCCGCCCCGCATACCAACGTGAAACGCCGATTTTCTTCGCGATAGTCGAGGCCGAAATCCGCACAAGGAGTGGGTGAATCTTCTCCGCATAGACCTGCTCGGTGAGCCATCTTGGCTGGCTCGCTGCGTTCCATACAGAGCAGGCCTGGGCATGCCGCCGCCGCGTAGCACTTTGCTTGGCGCGAGCTTCAGGGCTTCGCGCAGTCGTACGGCCAAGCCGCGCGGCACTTGCCAGACGTTCCGTCGCCTCGCCAATCGCGCAATTTGCACAGTGCGCACGCCCCCGTCGGATAGTCTTTCCGCATCCGCGACAAATATTCTCACGTCGTGAAGTCAGCACATCGGGCGGCAATGGTGGATAGGTGCTTCGAGCCGTCGTTTTGGAGAGAGCTCCGATTCTTCGCCTTAGTTCAGCCTGACGGAGATATTCTTCCAGTGCGTGCGCCGTTTGACCCGAAAGATCGCGAGCACTTGAACATCGCGGACAGCGACTTCACTAGCGAAAAGCCAGTTTGGTATGCGGGTCCCGACATCGTAGCTTCCATAATTCGAACGGGGAAAGTTCCCCGTGTGCTCAAGGCCATCCGCATCGTGCCGCACGGTCGCCAGCCAGGGATGAAACGGATCACGCTGCGCGGAGTCGTAGAAATTGATCCATACCGCGATGACTTTTTCAAGGTGCTCATCGAACAAAGGAAGGCAAATGAGTTAGACAAGACACTCAAGCACGCACTGAAGGTTATCGCCAACTCTACAGCCTACGGAGCCTTCGTCGAGTTGAACGAGGAGCGTAAGTCAAAGCCTGTGAAACTCGATGTGTTCTCAGGGGACCACCACCACAGACAGCCGGCCCGCGATGTCGAGGTTCCCGGCAAGTGGTACTTTCCGCCGCTCGCAAGTTTGATTACATCCGGCGGTCGCCTTCTCCTCGCAATGGCCGAAAAATGTGTTACAGATGCGGGAGGCAGCTGGATTTTCTGCGATACAGACAGTATCGCGGTGGTTGCATCTCCAAAGGGCGGAACTGTCTACCCAAAACGACCGGAAGAAGAATGCGAGATGGATCAACGCGAGATTGCTCCCATTCCAGTCCTTCGGCACGCGGATGTCCTCAAGATAGCCCGTCGCTTTCGGTCGCTGAATCCCTACTCGTTCGGTGGAGATTTGCTGAAAGTCGAAGACGTGAACTATAAGAACGGCGATCCAAAGATTGGTTTGCTCCGCACAGTTGAGGGGTACAGCATTAGTTCCAAAAGGTATTCACTGCTGGCCGAGTCTGAAATCACCGAAGTCAAGGGCCATGGGCTTGGTTATTTGATGTCTCCCGCTTCCCCAGGTGAGCCGGATTGGATGAAAACTGCTTGGCAATATATCTTGCGCCTCGATCAAGTTCTCTGCGATGGAACGGACCCGGAATGGCTGGACTATCCGGCCATGATGAAAATTCCAGTTTCTTCGCCTGCGGTACTTGGACGATTGAAGGGGTTCTGCAAGCCTTTCGATTTCGTGCTCGCTCCTATTCTACGGAGGGACAAACTTGACCCGGAGGAACGAGCAGAAAAACCCATTCTCATCACACGATTCAACAAACATTCCGATGAGTGGCTCGACGCAATCTATTACAACGTTCGAACAGGCAAAGAATGTCGTATTACAGTCGGAGATCGCAGGAACGGCTGTATCCCGGTCAAGAGCTATCGAGAAATCCTCCACCAATACCTCTATCACCCAGAATGCAAGTTTGCTGGACCCGACGGATATCCCTGTGACCCCTGGACGCGCGGCATTTTGCAGCGCCGTCGCATAATTGCGGCAGACTTCAAATATTGTGGGAAGGAAGTAAAGCGAAAATTGGAGCAGGGCCCGGTAGATCACGAGATCGACTACAAATGCAAGGTATACGAGAATGGCCGGGTCGCCGCAGGCCCTGAGACTCTGCGCCAGTTGGCCGGATTTTCCGAGCGTCAAATTAGAGAAGCAATCGGAGTCCGTCGCGACACGATCCGGCTAATCCGCCACGGTAACGGTGTAAAGCGTTCGACATATGAGAAAGTAGTTAACTTTCTGAAGGAAAACCGAGGCCCGGCGGCTTAATCTTTAACCAGTGCACACGTGCCTTTGGTCATAGGTCGTTTGGGGGTGCACGGTACACGGTGCACGCATCTGAGTAAAAGTATGCCTTATCGCGATCCAGCAGAGAGAGCAGCCTGGATGCGGGAATACCGCAGGCGGAAGCGCGAAATGCGAACGAGTGCGCCCGTGGCGGTTCCCTCCCCACCTTCTATCGTGCGTGCACCAGAGCCTTCGAGCATCCCCCGGCTAATAATAAAGAGACCGGGTCCACAACCCACACCTGCGAACACCGGGTTCGTGCGAAAGGGTGCGCGCAGCAGCTTCAAAACCGCGCTGCAACTGGCGCGAACGTTTCCTTCCGGGGTCCTCGCCTCTCAAGCATGCCCCTATTGCTATAACACCGGATATAGCTCGCCCGGCACACGGTGCAGCTACTGTCGCCAGAAATCACATTTGTGATCTGCAGCAAACTCAAACTCAGGCATCGGCGACGGCGGTACCAAAGACAAGAATTCGTCCGTGGTAGCGTCGTATGCGCGCCATAACGGCAAGCCCGACCGGTTAGGGTCACCTACCTTCGCGAATTGCGTCCAATAGCTAATCATCCTGTTGGAGAGTCCCTGTTGCTTCTCATCCAGTTCACCGGGCCAAGTCAAATCGAACAGGTACAACAACTCGGATCCGTGCGCGGCCCCATATGGAAAGCTGGTTGGTGGCAAGAAAACCTCCGGGGCGTTGGTGTCGTTGAATTCGTACGTGAATATTGGCACCTGGGTGGAAAGGACCTGGTCAACAGCGCGGGCTGGGCACGCAAAGATGGAGTCGGTCCCCATCGCCCCAACAGCTAGAGAAGGGCTGTCAAACTTCTCGAGTGGATACTCAGCCAATACCAGCGGTGCGGCCTCGGGTCCTACCATGCTTTCCACCACCGATGGATACTCGTCAGCGCTGATCGGGTCTGTGAAGAACCGCCATTCGTCGTGATTTGTACCGTTAATCAACGGCACGTGGTTGAACTGGCCAGCCACGAAAGCTGTATCCGGTGATCGGGGGAGCACCTTGCCGTCCACGTTTTCGCTACTGTCGAAAATGCCCCAATTCTCGATGATCTTCTTGACAGACCTGGAGCGCAAACATCGAGCAGTTTGGCTAGTACACCCAATGCTGGCAGAAAAAGCCTGGCCATGCGACTCTTCATCCGCTAATGTGGGTGCACCTAAACCAAAATATGCTCCGCTTTCGACAATAGCGCGATCGAAGAGCCCCGCAGCCAATGGAGACGCTACGTGCAGGAAAACACTGCGCCCACCCGCCGACTCTCCGAATATGGTCACGTTTTCGGGGTTCCCGCCGAATGCCGCGATGTTCCGGTGTACCCACTTTAGCGCTGCCTGCTGGTCCATGATCCCGTAGTTGCCAGAGATATGGTCAGGAGATTCCGCGCTCAATGCCGGATGGGCGAGGAATCCTAGAGCACCCAAGCGATAGTTGATGGTGACCACGATGACCCCGTGTTGTACAAGCTTGGTCGGAATGTAGTCATCGCTCTCCCCCACAGTGAAGGCGCCACCATGAATCCAAACCATAACGGGATAGAGGCGTGAATCGCTTTCATGGTTTGCCTCTTCATCGGGCGTGAAGACGTTTAGGAAGAGGCAGTCCTCCGTAAGACTTGCCGTCCCGAACGGCGAAGCGACCTGGGGACAGTGATTGCCGAAACTAGTTGCATTGAGTGGCGTGAACCATCGAGCATGCTCTCGAGGTGGCCTCCAGCGAAGGTTGCCCACGGGGGGTGCGGCATATGGAATCCCCAGAAACTGGCGAAAATTGGCGCCCACGGTGCCTCGAACCGGACCTCGTTCCGTGGTGACAATCGATTTGTCGATTCCCGTCATTGCTGCCAGCTCTGCAACTGCCGGAAGTTCAGCAACTGACGCAACGAGCAGTGTCAGAAGTAACGTTCTGGTATTCACAAACCCCTCCTGGTATCGACGGCGTTATAACCCTGGAACCTTTGGGTTCGCGCGAGAAGCCGCCATACGATGACCTGTGTTTTGCGTCAAATTGGCTTTTGGAGCAATCGTGTGAAGCTGTCTTGTTTCCGTCCTGTGCATAACCCATTGCGAACTGCGCAAGAGACCACGGTGTTAAACTAGCCGGCAACCTTTGGGGTGAACGTGACAAATGGAGCTCATCCGGCGCGCTCACCGGTCCGTTTCGGAGACTTCGAAGCGGACACCGACGCGGCAGAACTGCGCAAGCAAGGCGTGAAGGTAAGGCTTCAGGACCAGCCATTTCAGGTTCTGAAAATTCTGGTGGAGCGTCCGGGGAAAGTTGTCAGCCGTGACGAGTTGCGACGGCAGATCTGGCCGGCCGACACTTTTGTTGATTTTGAACAAGGACTCAACAACGCCATCAAACGACTGCGCGAAGCCCTTGGCGACTCGCCGGAAAATCCCCAATTCATTGAGACAATCCCTCGGCGTGGGTACCGCTTTGTCGGTAAGCTGAACCAGCCCGCGAAATGCATCCGCTCGCTAGCGGTTTTACCCTTGGAAAACCTATCGCGTGACCCCGAGCAGGAATATTTTGCCGAAGGACTAACGGAAGCACTGATTAATACATTGGTCAAGATTGGTGAGTTGCAGGTCGTATCTCGTACGTCAGTGATGCAGTACAAGGGAGTCCACCGGCCACTCCGTGAGATTGCACAAGAACTCCACGTAGAAGGAATTATCGAAGGCACTGTGTTGAAGGCTGGCGAGCGAGTCCGCATTTCGATCCAGCTAGTGGATGCCCGAGCTGACATTCACATGTGGGCTGAGCACTATGACCGCGATCTCAGAGACATTCTCGCTTTACATTCAGAAGTGGCACAATCCGTTGCCCGCGAGATTCAACTCAAATTGACCCCCATTGATGAGGCACGGGTTACGAAGGGGCATCCAGTAAATCCAGAGGCATACGACGCGTACCTCAAAGGCCGCTACTACTGGAACCGTCGTCCCGCAGAACTCGGAAGAGCGATCCAATATTTTGAGCAAGCGATGTCGAAAGATCCGGGATACAGCGCCGCCCATGCCGGCTTAGCCGACTGTCTCACTTCGCTGACTGCGCTTGGCATTGCGCCCGTGAATGAGGGTAGCGATAAAGCGAAACGACTTGCACAGAAAGCATTCGAGATTGACAATAGTTCGGCCGAAGCCTGTACTGCCCTGGCGTATGCCACTTTATATGAATACGATTTCGCAACCGCCGAAAGAGGATTCGAACGAGCGATCCAACTCAATCCCCTGTATGCTTTTGCACATGAAATGTTCGGCTGCTATTTGGGATGGATGGGGCGCTATGAGGAGTCCTATACAGAAGTTCAGCGAGCACTGCGCCTAGAACCGCGCTCCAGTATCTTCAACGCCTTTCTAGCGATTATTTATTTGTATGCTCGCCGATATGATCAAGCCATCGAGCAATGTCAGAAGGCACTCGAACTTGACCCGAATTCGGCTAGCGCCTGGGGCTTCCTCGGGTGGGCGCAATCCTGCATACGGCACGACGACGCCATTGCCACGCTGAGGAAGACTTGCCAGCTTTGGCCGGGGGCGAGCCCGATCGCCTGGCTTGGGGAAGCGTATGCTGCTGCTGGGTATCGAGACGAAGCTCACAAAGTCCTGCGGCAATTGGAAGAGCTCTCAAAGCAACGGTATGTAACACCGTACGGGAGGGCCCGGATCTACGCAGCCCTTGGTGAGACGGACGAGACATTCAAGTGGCTGGAGACCGCATACCAGCAGCGCGCGAACTGGATGGTGTTGCTGAAAGTTGATCCCTGTTTTGACAATCTCCGTTCGGACCCGCGCTTCCAAGACTTGATGAGACGGATGAATTTCCCCCTGTAAGCTCCCCGCCCCCACCGCACGCCTCTCGCCCCACCGCACGCCTCTCGCCCCGCCGCTCGCACGCGCGCCGCACGTCGCTCGTCAATCGCGCAATCACTCATCAGTTAACGCTGTGTACTCATTCGTTACGGGGTGGCCCCGTTTTTCCGTTCAAGTAGCTAACCCCTCAAAACGTTCGACGGGATTGTGTGTGGCGCATGCATGAATGTACACACTCCCACTTTGACGAGTGCGAAATAGTCAATGTTTATGAGGCTCCGAGCGCTATGGCATGCGTGGACGCCGCGTCATTCCTGGGGATGCGCGAAATCTGAAAATGAAAGGAAAAGAGTTCGCCGGCGGGAAAGGACTAAGGCAGGCATTGCACTTTGAACAGAAAGATACTGAATTAGAGGATGACCTCCCGGGGATGTGCAAAGACTACTTCAGATAATCGTCGATCTGTTTTCGCAAAATGGGAGCGTAACCCGAGCGAAGGGAGGGCGGCAGTTTTGCTTCGTAAGCGTCATGAGCCTCCACGGCTTTCGATAGCTCCACCTTGAAGCGCTCTTTTCCGCCAAATGCGACGGTCATTCTCCGCAAAGCATCAGAAATCAATGACTCAATAACAGTGTCTGGAACATGGTGAGTATTCTTTGCGGTGCGTTGAGGTTCTCCTGAAATCAGGGTCTCAACGGTCATCGCAGTGCAATTGGTACCGTCCAACATTGCACCGACTCCGAAATCAGGTTCGTATGAAGGTGGCTTCGTGTCTGGATGCTTTAAGTAGCCGTTCAAGATGTAGTAATCCATGTTGCCGCTTCTAGAGTAAGCGAAAATCCATAGCTTTCTCCCTTTTAGTTCCTGACAATTCTGCTGGATTATTGGAGGCGCGATTTCAAAATGTACCAGCTGGGGATTTAAATCGACTCCAAATAACGGATCGTCAATGTTAGGCAAGCCTTGCCCTGCGAGGGTGTTTATCGCCCCCAAAATAGCAACACACAAACATACTGTTATTGTGCAGTGGACACGGTGTCTACGGTTACTTATCATTTGCGCTTATCCAGCGTGATCATCAAATCTATAGATGGTACTAGGTGGTGTGGAACCTGAGTAAGGAGAAAACTTACTACCCTGCTTGCAGTCTGAGACCCACTCTTTTCCATCATAGATTTGGATGTGACCAGCAGGATGTTTCTCGGTCCCAGCGAACACAGCGACATCCCCTTTTTGAGGGACATAGTTGTTATCAATCGCCACGCTAGAAAAGCCCCGGTCCTCTAGAAACGGACCATAATCTTTGCCGTCGCGTGGGTGACCTGTCATATCGATACCCGCAGCATGCAACGCCCATCGGCAATTCGTGGCACACTTTCCATGGTAAGTCTGGTGCACATTCCGATCGATGGAATCTGCCATTTTGTCTTTATCGATATGGCTAGGGCGGCTTCGCGGAGTGGGGCTCGGCCTAGGGCCGGGCGGGAAAAGCTGCGACTTTGTACTGATCCGTTCTGGAGTCAGCAGAATAACTGCACCGGTAGCAAAGGCCCCCGCTCCAAAAACGGCTTTGCGGCCAGCAGTAGAGAGAGCGCTCTTCAAAATTGCTCCACGCGCGTACATCCATGCTGCCGTCGCTGCACCAGCACCAATTCCAACTAGCCGATTGTAAGCAGAAAAATCCCTAAACCATCTAAAGTCAGATGACCAACTTGATGTCGTCGGCGAAGCAACTGGAGGAAACGGCGGCTTCACCAAGCCCGCATTGAACTTAGGACTGGGCGGTAAACCAAACCATTGCGGGCCGGTGACTCTATTTCCCGGATTCGGTGTCCCAGGAAGGTTAAACGGTATTAGTGACGCACCGTGCCTTGAGGCACCACCACCAATTGGAATAGGAAGAGGCAAACTGCGCTGCGGTTCGACTCCACTGTCGGCGGGCGAGCCACCGGGTCCGGATCCGCCCGGCGTCCCAGTACCTGAGGACGGCTGGTTCGGGGTCGCATCTGATTTTGGGCTTTCCTCGGGCGAAGGTTGCCAGGGAGGGAGCGGCGGTTGGTCCCCAATTTCAATAGGCCGATCCTGAGCCGGAGCAGACACGACGAATCCGAGACAACTTACAGAGCAGGCTAGAACTGCAGTGTAGAGAGACTTCATCAGTCACGTCCAAGCAATCCAGCATTCAAACAAAAAGCATCTTACATTTGGGTGCACAGTAATCTATTTGTACGTTGCGCTCAAGACCTTCCATGAGATATCTACAATGATTGGGGTGCCACCGCCTTCACGACTGCAGCCTAGTGTAATTCGCTCCTCTGGCTGCAATGAGTACATAACAATCCCAACCTCAGCGCGACCTTCACTTGGAGTCCTGATACTCTGGACCTTAGCCTGAATAATTCTCGACACATTCATGTTTTTCAGATATTTGGTCACACCAGGTGGATTCGGGTCGTTGCAGGGTTCACCATTCGAAATCAAAAGGTCCTTCATTGCTCCCCGCCGCTTCACTTGAGGCTGGCTATACATATAAATGAAGCACGCGAGGAAACTCACGGTCGCGGAAAACTTCACAGCATTCTGCCATGAAAACCGCTGCATTCTCAGCACCTTCGCCAGCAAAGGAAAATATACCGTCGAGCATTGCTCGTCAAGCGCCTGCCGTCCGTAGTCGCGCAGGCTCTATCAATCGATCTTTTTAGTGGAGCTTAATGGGAATACTTGTCATTTCATACGCAATCCTGAGGTGTCCAGTGCTCAGCCTCCTACCACCTCCCTCGTTGTGCCCCTGGAGATCAAACCTAGCGATCACGGCCGTATCATCCTTGTTCGACCACTCACAATGAGAGTGCCGTTCGCATGCAAACCTATCCCCTGAAAGCCAGACGCATGACTTTCGAAAGGCGAAAGACTGCGGAGGCTTCCCGATGCCAATCTGATAGGTTGCAGAATCGGAATTCAAAGCGCTCTCCACTTGTCCGCTATCGATTTCAACGATCTGTACCGGTTTCTCGTTAATGAATGAGTAGTCGATCGTCAGCTCGGCGATTGGTCTGCCGTCTTGAAGCACAAAGATATCGTTAAGGTCCTCAAAATCATCCTTCGGCTGGAAACTAATTGTGAACTCTCCCGTTTTTCCCGGGTCGAGATCAACGACAAATGTGCGTGGTGTAGCGTTCCAAGATACACGGATCCAAGACCCTACTGGTGCAAGTCCAAGATGCAAATGGTTTTGGCTTACGTTCGTGATCTGGACAGTTATTTCAAGGCCGCCGACATGACCGGGATTCTGTGGGTCTCCTACTTCTGAGCAATTGCTTCCGTCCGGATTTCCTCCAAACTCGCTAGCAAGCGTGACGGGTGCGGCTAAGCTGAATTGGCCCAAATCCAGCAGATTTGCAAACTTCGCTTGAGAACTTCCTCCAACAGTGAGTCTAATTGGCGTCTCTGCCGGTGGTGACAGCTGAGCCCACATACTGTTGCACAGTAACTCCGAATTCACGCAGACAACGCCCCAGTCGGAAAGAGTTGGATCAAAGATTGGTGTTACGAGTGGTTTGGCAAAGACCGAGGTGGTCATGAGTTTTTGATATTTTGTAGATTGCGCTTGAAGAGCTGCTGTCAAATCTACAGACTCCACGAAGGCGTTATTTTTGGCTGCAATACCGTATAGGGTATTCACTCCTTCGTTGTAGCGTTGTACTTGATCTTCTTGTTGCCCTCGATATTTGTTTGATTGGTATTGTTGCCAACCCAACTCATGAAAGGCGAAATATCGCCGAATGGCCCAGTTCAACTCATCCTCTGCCTCAGCAGCCTCAGCGTAGCTCTTTCGCTTCTTGATTTCTATGGTAGGTAAGCCGGCGTATGAGGTTGCTCGGACTTCTGCAATTGAGATTACCTGATCGATCAGCGAACGATAATTATCCCATGCCTGCTCAGACCCAACATACGGGTCGGTTTTTGCTCGCTTTAGATAGAGCGGCGCATGGGAATTGAATACTCCTGCACTTGTCGGATAACGCGGGATTCCCCGAATCAGCGTACCTATGTACTGCATTCCATACGTGGGGGAGGCCAGCCCCACGACCGCGGCGCCGCTTGCGGTGGAAAACAAGCACGCCGGGGGCGATGTGACGGCAGCCTGCCAGTTCCTAGGTGTTCCAAGCATCGGATGACTGGCTGCAAATCCCCACTCGTCAGATGTGTGATCGAATTGTTGAAAACTGAGGGCAGCTAACGTGTTGAGAAGTTCGATTGGATCGCCGAAGGAGACATCCGGATTGGTGTAAATACAAACTGCATCACCACGCTCGAATCCTGCCTCGCGCTTTAGTTCGACAGGATGCACTTGAACTGATGTTAAGCTTTCATCCTCTATGTGCAACTCGATGTCGTAGGAGACGCTTGGTTGATCTTCCGCATCCGCCAAGGCCTGATAAAAGCGCAGTAATGCCCTACGATCAATGCTCTGTATGCCCGCCAGTGTAACGGGAATTAGTTCATCTTCAGGATAGCTGGCCGAATCGGCCTGTGTACTACCGTTCGCCGGCGTAGGGGCGGAGAGCTTCAATACAGGAGGCGCCCAAATCCATTGAACACCATCTTGAGGGGAACCGGGGTTGGCAGTTGCGATTGATGAAAGATATGCAAATGCTGTTGTGTCATCGGTTGGTGCTGTGAGATTTGCCGCCTTGACAATTGCTGACAACAGATCCACCATTTCGATGTTCTTGTTTGTATCTCCTCGTTGTTCGGAGCGTTGACAAAGCAACTCGTTTATTTCGACGTAGACCTTCGATCCAACCTCTGCAACAAAGAGCACATCGTCGCCGCCAACCGACGCATGTATACAGTTATCGAGTTGGATTATCCCAGCTTTTGTTTCGGAATTGTTGATCGGCCGTGACTCTCCAATCCGGAATAGTCGGTCCCAAGCGAACCCAGATGTCAGATCTCCATGTGCGGTTGCTGCGAAGACGCCATTTGAACCTTGTTGAAGTGCACAAAGCACAACAATTTGGATTTTTGTGTCAGGTGATGAGCGCAAATCCTTTTTCACAATCGTGCCGCTAAGGTCACAAACGAATCCTGCTAGCAGAATAAACAATGTTGCACAAATGTGAGAGCATGTGCTCATGTCACTCCTCCCCGTTTTCGCGAAAAGAATACACCAAGGAGATCTAAATGTGCCCCCGGCCCAGGCAGAATATCGCTGCCGCTGCTAGATAGTCCCTTTTGAGTGCTGACAGGACTCATGTTGACTTGGTGAAAGTACTCATGCGTTCCGCCGAAAATTGAGAGAAAGTGCTCCAAAGTAGTCCCTGGGATTAAATATTCAGGAACACAGCCTAATCCTTTGCTCGTATTCCCGTAGCGTGTCCGCGTTCACGAGCTGCCGTCGGTAGATTTTTTCCAAAATGCGGCGTCCCAGGCCGAAATCAATCAACTCTCGGATGCCTATCTTCCTGATTCTCCTGATTAGACTTTCGCTTGCGCGTACCAGTTCGTTTGCATTGTGCTCGCTGCCTGGTGGTTCGAACTCCATAGGAACGTAAGACAATGATTCCAAATCAGCGCCTTCTTCCCAACGACGCTCGCTTTCTTTTCCGATCCGGCGATGTTTTCCCGCGATGATGTGAGCGCGTTGCAGCAGCCCACGAGTACTGCTGCCACAAGGACTTCCATCTGAACCCAAGCTCTTGGATTCCGGATGTTGAGGATAACGGTAAAGCTGATCTTCCAAGACCTCCAGAACAGCTCGTCTGCCGTAGTCGGGTGAGGCAAACGAGGTGGTGATCCTGTATACGGTGTGGTCGTTGGGTGCAGCGATATTGATGCAGGATAAACCCAACCACTTCGTTTGGTCGGATTCGAATGGGGCAACCAGAGTGAAATGCCTCGGGTCGACTCCTGCTGGGCAGCCGCCCTTCGCCACAATTGGTAGCAGAAAGAAGTTATACGGGCGAAACCCCGCCCACGCGTGCAGCCTTTTCAGGACGCTGAACGTGGTTACAGTCATTCGCATCATCTGGGGTCTTTTAATCCAGCTGGGATTATCTCGCTCCAGTTCTAGGGCGGTCCTCAGCAGACAGTCCCAAAATTGGCAAATCCATTTGGGAACATCGTGGTCGTGTTCCCAGCCTCTCGGTGAATCCGCTGGAGGGTAGAGGTAGCCAAGTCCGTGTGCTTTAGGGTCCACGATGTTTATTTTGTTTCCGCTCCGCTCATAGAGCGCATAGCGTTTCGCAGCAATCGAATACCCCAAGAGCTGACGCATAGGATGCCCTGGATCGGAATCCTCATAGTTGGCGTCTACGAAGTTCAGGATTGATCCGCGAACGGCTGTCCGGTCGTATGGGTTCAGGGACTCGAACTGATTCACAATTTGTTCAACCTCTTGCCACGATAGTGCTCTGACGTGCTCGGACCCCGGGAATCGGCGAAGCGGTCCACCGTTTTTAGAGCTCACAATCGCGAGTGCATCTGTGTCTGCCCAGGCATGCGTACCGCCAGCCTTGGTTACAGATTTTTCGAGTAACGCGAGCAACAGTCGACCACCTGAAGTAATCAGAGATGCAAGATAAGGCGCATACCAATAGCCTTGATTCTCCTTAAGTTGAAAGCGCTTGTCGGGAGTGAACGAGTCTTCGCCCGAATGCACTTCGATTCTGACAGCTCGGCGCAGAGGGATGGCTTCAGGGTTGATCTCGACGAAGAACCCGTAAATCGAATTCGCGAAGATCTTGAGCCAGTAATACAGTTCAGGGCTGGACTTGTGGAGCTTTCGTTGCTCGATCACACGCTTAAACAGGTCGTCTTTATAGGGGTCGATCTTGACCATTCCGCGCAAGCCCACCGACTTCATTCCTGTCTGGTGGCCATGGGGGACTATGCGGAGTGCTTTTAGGACCTTCGGAGTTTTTCCCGTCTGAATCTTGCTCGCGATTAAATCTGGTCCCGCAATCCAGATCGGCTTTGAAGAAGTTAGATAATTGTTGCCGATATTAACGGTTTTTCCGTTGTACATGGTGCGCACGGGCAGGATGTCATGCTCAGGTTTCACTAGTGCAAAGAAGCGAAAATTTGGCCAACGCTTCAAATCGAAGCATTCCTCATGTGTGATTCGCTGCAACTGGTTCCGTACATTTTCGGTCACATCATCGAATGAAATGCCCCGGGCTGTAACGACTTCCCAGAGCTTCAGCAGCGCGCACGTGCTGGGATATTCCGAAGTGAAGTCAACAGGAACGACAGGTACTTCTTGCGCGCGGACGCGCGTCTCCGCCCTCCCGCCGAAATAACTTTCCATCGCTATCCCCAAATTTCTTGGAGATACGTCGAATTTTTGCTCCGGGGTGACGATGTTCATCGCTTCGAGGTAGCCTTTGGCGATGCTTGCGGGGGAATAAGCCCTGTCCGGGGTGAGCGGGATCGGGTGCAGATCGAATTATTTTTTAGCAGCATTTAGCAGGGCGGCTGTACATTTCACATCCTGGCGCGCGTATTCAATTTCTTTGCGAGTGACTCTGCCTGTGGGCTTGTGGTCGATTTTTTGCGGAAGATCGTATTTCTCAAAT
>Ga0210399_10000841_pt1 | contig 24040 bp, 17 predicted proteins | sample IncBWC14MmetaG_FD_150865 | JGI IMG/M metagenome (GOLD analysis project Ga0210399, IMG submission 150865) | Forest soil microbial communities from Barre Woods Harvard Forest LTER site, Petersham, Massachusetts, United States - Inc-BW-C-14-M | ecosystem: Environmental > Terrestrial > Soil >... | reverse complement strand
GGCATTACTGCTGAGCCAGTTCATGATCGCATCCACTTTGTCGCGATTCCCGGCCTGCGGAACATCCAGCAGATAAAAGGCTCGTCTCGTCGTGCAAAGCGCTTCCGCCGCGGAGGCGACCGCTGCAGCATTCGTGTCTAGCAGGTTTGCCGTCACCGGCAGGCACAGTAAGTTGAAGATATCCACGTCCAACAGTGCGTACATCCCCGTCTTTTGATTCGGATCCCCGAGGATGCCGGCGGCAACGCCGCTCGCATCACCCGCTGGGTCCCAGGTGCCGTCGGAACCTGGAGCTTGGGCGGCCCCTGGTAGTACCTGCGCTTGCGCCGCTTTCCCGCCTAACACATATTGCTGAATATTCTGTCCTGCCTTCGCAAACCCGAGCTTTGTCGCCAGTCCTTTGCCAGCGTCGCTCAACACGAGCACGTCGGCCCACTTCCCGGAACCGGTCTTGGCCACAAGATAGGCATTTGTCGCCGAAGAGCCGACGACGCTGACCGTGGCGTTATCCAAGCCTTTTCCCGTCCCAATCGCTCGAATTTGGCTTTGGAGCAGCGAGGCGAGCGAGGCCATCGTGAAAGGCGGATCGGGCAATCCCGGCGTTGTCCCGATGGATGTCGTTCCAAGGGCGACATCTACGGTGTCCCCCTTTGCCAGTTGCGTGAGGTCGGGAGTAAGCGCGCTTACGGTTCCCGTTTGCGCCGGCAATTTGCCAGTTGCTCCCGTACCTTCCTTGACTGCTATCAGCTGTGATCCCGCCGTGACCACTGCCGCCGCGTCATTCGGTTGGGTGGGATCAACTACCAGGTTCCGGAACGTTTCCGTCGCCACCACCTGGGCGTTTCCGCCGACGATAGCCACCTCCGTCACCGTCAAATTGAAGAGCTTTGACGGATCGGTGGTCCCGTAGTCCACATCGAGTCTCAGGTTGCTTCCCCACGCGCCAGGGCTGCTGGCGGAAACCGTCAATAGCACGGATCCGCCGCTACTGTCCGCTGCCAGTCCTATCGCTGCGGACGCCGGTGCGTTCCCCGAAGTCGTCGAACCCACTCGGACCACATAAGCTTCCGTCCCGCCGTTCAGGAAGAACTGCTGGATCGCATAGCTGGCCTCGCTGCGAATGTCCAATCCACCGAACTGTTTTTCAAAATCCGAGAAACTCAGAATTCGCACCGCGGTGTTCATGGGTCCGGTCGGAAAATAGTCCACAAACGCGCCGATCGAGGTAGCCACTCCTGTGATCGTCCGAACGCCGCTCGGAATTTCCTCGATGTAAACGCCGGGATAAGTCACTGCAAGTGGCATAAGTTCCTCTCTTCCGCGCCGTTTGTACGGGCAGTTCCGGCTTCCGCGGCCGCAAGCACATGCCTCCGCGGGTTGGCCGCTTCCTCATCCGTCCTGGCCTTTGTCTTCGGTTCCGGCGGACCCTATTCACGAGCGTTCAGTGCGAGATGCACCACGGCCAGAGATATGCATCTTGTAGCAAGTGTGAATTGGCAACGGCTAGGACTTTCTTGCTTTCTAATGGGAATTTGTTGCGCGCGGCCTTTTTATTTCAGCGTTAAGCCTGCGGGCCCCTACCGGCGCGACGTCTTCATTTCCCGGAGATAGTCGGAAGGGCAAAGGCCAACGTACCGGCGAAACATCTGCGCGAAGTGAGAAAGGTCATTGAAGCCCACGGCAAACGCCACGTCCGTGATAGACGCGCCGGGACGCGCAAGCAGGGGAATCGCCTTGTTGATGCGATGCACGATCAGGAATTCGCGAAACGTTCTCCCATGGACACGCTTGAAGATCCGACTGAATTCGTACCGCCCAATGCCACAAAGTCTCGCCACCACTCCGAGAGCCACTTTCTCCGAATAGTTTTCCTCGATATACGACAAAGCCGGAAGTAGCAGCTTTTGCCGGTCGTCCCGGGCTGTCCGCAGGGCAGATTCCGTTCCTCCTGGGAGTTCCGATCCGAGTATCACTTCGCGGACCGAACTCATCGCCCCCTCGCTAAGCAGCAGGGCGAGTCTCGCGGCCAGATCGCTCCTGCTGACCGGGAGCACCAAGTAGTCCCACACACGCATTCGCAGGGCCCAGACCGCAAGCTCTTCCGAGTGTTTGACCGTGAGCATGAGCACAGGAAGGTGGGGATACTCGAGTCTCGTGCTATGCAACGGCTCAAGTTGTTCCACCCCGGGCTCGTCGTACTCGTAGCAAGCTGCTTCGGGTGAATGAGTTGCCACTATCTTAGGGATTTCGCTCGGCTCGCGGACGTACGCCACACGGTGGATCGCCGAAACCTGGCTGCACAAGTCCGTGGTGAAAGGCCGGATCCTCAAGTCAACCCAGAGTAGCGTGCTGGGAGCCAATTGGGACTCCTTGAAGCTGGGAACAGGGAGTGGCAATTCAAGGCTTCCGTCAGAAAATACCCGAGGCCTTTGTTACTCTCCGTCGCACCTGCGTCGTCGCCTAATCTTTGCGCTCCGTCTATAACGAATCGTGCGTCCCCGGATGAAATCGTTTCATTGTTATTTGTCATATAACCATCCAACCCATAAATGCATGGTGACGAACTCGGTTAGGAGCCAAGTCTATGCACACGCTCAGCCAGATGGCCTGGTTTCTGTTGACGCGAACTGCAATCCATTCCGCTCGGCTAAGATTGACGGTGTGCGACGCAAGACCCAAGCGGAATACGAGGCAGTGGACGGCAGTCGGAGCAGATAATCGCGATCCTGGCACAGCTCGACAAACCGGAGTCCAGACTGGAATGGAAGCGTGCGCAAGTTCATGCAACTACTGCTCTTTGGCCCTGGCCTGCCGCCGAATCCGCAGGCCGGATCGTACGGCATTCGTATCTCCTGAGGGGGTTCCTTCAGCCGAAGAGAACCACCGCAAGAAGAGCCGCAGCGCTCGTAATAAGTAGTGGTCCGTTTTTTGATGGCATGAAACCTCCCGAAGCCAGGCGGACTTCTTTCGGATTCACGAAGCTGAATTTGGCCCGAGCCCTGGACCGAGGATCGTTGCATTCGACAACCATCCGAAGTCCCGGACGCACTGATTGGAGAAACCGGCGCTTGACGCCGGCTGATGTGTTGCCGCGCCGCTTTATGAAATTGTGATGGATGGCCCTGAAATGTTTCATCGCTTGCCGCCACTACTTGCACAGACGCAGAAGCCAGGTCGCCAAGAAGAAAAAGGGGAGAGAGCAATGTCGAAGGGCTTCGATGGCCTGAAGCATATCGTCGTGTTGATGATGGAGAACCGCTCGTTTGACCACATGCTCGGCGCGCTAAGCCTGGTCATGGAAAACGGCCAGAAGAAGTGCCCGAAGATCAACGGCCTGACCGGGAACGAATCAAACCCCGACAGGAAAGGCGTGATTGTCAAGGTTCAGCCCAACGCGCAATTTCAAAGTCAACTCGACCCCGACCGCGATCACCATTTCCCCGGAGTCGATCTGCAGATTTTCGGCGGGCATTTCACGCAGACGAACGACGTCACTTCTTGGAGGGAGCGGCCGGCCGTCTTTATATTGAGCACAAGAAACGGAATACCGGGAGAAATATTGTGGATCTAAACAACGCAATCCAGTTCGGGCAGCTCATCAACGCGGCCTATGCCGTGCCCCCGGAAAACCTTGCGAATCGGTCAGGCGCGATCATCCAAGCGGGGCTTCTTGGCGGGGGAACCGCCTTTGAAGTCATCACCACGATCTACGCCAACGATCTCGCAACCGACATGGACCCACTCCGAGGCAGCAATATTGTTTCTATCGGCCTCATCCTCCAGGCGACGACGGGAGCCAGCGTCATTGCGCTGCGGGGAACGGAAGGAATTATGGAGTGGATCCAGGACGCACGATTTCTCGCAGTCCCTTGTCCCTTTGTGCCGGGGGCAGGGAACACGGAAGATGGTTTTACTGCGATGTATAACTCATTGACGGTCTCGCCGAATACCGGCGGTGCGACATCCGTCATAAGATCCCTCGCGGGATTACCCTGGAATCGTCCCGTGACTTCCGTGACGATTTGCGGGCACAGCCTGGGAGGAGCATTGGCGACGCTAATGGCCTTCGATTTCGCAGCAAATGCAGTCGCTCCCTTCAAGGATTCCACGGTGTACACCTATGCCAGTCCAAAGACGGGTGATCCGCTTTTCGTGAGCACCTACAACCATCTGGTTCCGGACACTTCGCGGATTGCAAATCGATTGGATCTTGTGCCGAAGTTGCCGTTGCCACCGCTTTACGACCACGTCTTGGGGCTCTACGATTTGAATCCAATCAAATTTGGCATTCCACCAACCGTACTTGTGAAGTGCGACATTCCTTGCGAACACTCTCTCAAGAGCTATCTCTATCTCCTCTCGAAATTAGCAGGACAGGAGGTGCTTCCGCTCGACGCACAATGCGTGCCGTCTACAACGGCATCACATTAACTGTGCGTGTAATGTAGACGTTCAGGGGTCCGTCGCACGTGCAGACCTAGACCGGTCATCCGCTCCATTCTTTTTTCTCCACACTGAAACGATTTGTCACTCTCATTCACTACCCAGCTGGATAGTCAGGTTGCTTTGCATTCTATAAGGTAGCCTTGTGCTTGGCCGATGAAGAGAGAAGGAACAATTGCGGCAAGCTTTCTCGCCCTCGCGGCGGTGGTTGGGTTTGCTCTGCAATCTGGACCCAATCAGGAGGTGAGCCGGAAGGCGGATGGAACAAGTGCGATCAAGCGGTCCAAGCCCGCGGCAACAAAAGCTCTCACTCATGAATACCTGCCAGGTTGCAGTAGCCTGGAAAAAGAGCTCGAAGAATTCCTTGAAATCGATGAGTTGATTCCGCCCGAACAATGCTATGCACCAGGTGATGTGACTCGGATTAAGCCCGTGCAGGATCTGACGCAGAATACCGCGCAACTAAAGTTGGTCATCGCCATCCTGCCCGACCCAATCCACACGCACTCTTCCGTTCTCTTCGACCAGTTTGCTGTTGCCATCCAGGAAGGCGCGCAAGACGAGAATTACGATTTCGACGGTTCCTGGCTCCCCTGGGATGATGATGATTCGCATTACGCGCTATTCACCGACGAGCAGGCTTCCAATCTGGAAAAGGAAGAGAGGGAGAATCAGCCCGGGATCATACTTTTTCGAAAGCCGCTGGACCCGAATCCTTATCGCAGTGGCTTGGTAGTTTTCGTTGTTGGGGACGAAGCGACTCACGGAATTCACAGGGAACAGTTCCGGAATGCCCTGTCGTGGATCAAGGCTTTACGGCCAAGCACGGATGTTCAGAGTAAACCGTTGGCCATTTTCGGCCCGACATTCTCAGGCTCTTTGCCCTCCGTGGAGCAAGTCCTCCGCGAACAAAAGATAACCGAGCAGTTGGATCTGCGTGTGACGCCAGGTGGTCCGCGGCTTGCCATTTACAGCGGCAGCGTGAGCGGCAACACCGCTGCACAAGCATTTCAAAACGAGTTCGAATCCCGGGTCGTATTTCACAGCTTCGTGCAAAATGACGACGAGATTCTTCAGCGATTCTGCAGGTACCTAGAGAAAGAACAAGGTGGATTTGACGCTGGCAGAGTCGCGATAATCTCCGAAGACGAAACCGCGTATGGTGGATCCGGGATGCAGTTAGGAAGGAGCAAAAGCGGCAAAAATGGCAAAGACGATGAAAACAACAACAACGATTGTCGTAGCCAGGCCCTGAAGCTTTTCTACCCCCGAGACATCTCGGCACTGCGTGGGGCTTATCAAACCAAGTCGCTCTTCGCCATGGGCGCATCTTCGCAGCCCTCGGACACACAACGTAGAAATCTTCCCACCGATCTGGCCGATCCAACTGGGAAAGTACACGATTCGATCCGCAGCTACGGCGGAAATCAAACCCCGCTGGCTCAGGAGGCCTTCTTGTTGGAGATCGTGGCCGCGTTGCGTGAACTTCACGCTCGCTACATTCTTCTGCGGAGCAGTAATACTCTTGACCAGTTATTTCTGACCAACTTTCTTCGCCGAAGCTACCCTGATGGCCGCATTGTGATTTTCGGATCCGACCTGATGTTCATCCGGGAACGCGGTGCAACCGGACTTAGCGGGGCTATGACCCTCAGCACATATCCGCTTTTTCCCCTGGAGCGCGACTGGACAGAGCATCAATCACTCGCAGCGGCTGACCGGGTATTCAGTGGGGATGCCACCGAGGGCACCTATGTCGCCTTCCGCCTATTGCTCAACGACAAGAGCCTCAATGCCGGGAAGCCTGTTGCCGATCGATGTCATGTGCTGGACAAAGACGAAGAGACGATTTTTGTACCGTCCATAGCCTGTGCGGGAGATACGCCGATTCCAGACTATGCCCCTCCGTTTTGGACACTGCCCGATCAGTGCGGTGAAATGAGTACAGCAAATACCGGTGAGCAGTGTCCTTATCCCGGACCAGCGACTTGGTTGTCGGTCATTGGCGTCAACAGGTTTTGGCCAATGGCATCCCTGACAAAAAATACCCCCTCAATGCCTCCTCCGGACCAGAGGACAATTGGGCGGATGGGAGACAGGGGAAAGGAACCTGGTGGTCGGCCAGAAATACCCCTCGGAATGAAAGTATTTCTGTTGATCCTGTCGGCTTTCTCAGTTTTTCACGCGTGGTGTTGCTGGTCCGGGTCGTACACGGCCAAGCCTGCATTTCGAGCCCACTTCGCTAGCACAGGAGAATGGCGTCAAACCTTGTTGGTGTTCGGCGGGAGTTGTTGTATCGCGTTCTTGGCAATCGTTGCGGGTTGGGGCTCCGGTGTGTTTTTTTTCCCCGCCGCTGGATTAGCCTATCCCTGGTTTGCTTTTTGCGGCGTGACGTTTGTGTGTCTGATGGCCTGGGTGGCTATCCTCGCGAACAGTCTCACCGCATGGAAACTATCGCAGGACTTGCCGCCCGATCTCCCCAATTTGCCAAGAATGACCGACAAGGCTTTCACTTCTTGGAATTACCGGGCAACTGGGTTATTGATTGCCGCAATAATCCTATTTTGTCTCGTTTTTGTAGTTCCTATCGAACTCGCGCTTCTAAAAGAGAATCGCGTGTTGACCTATTGGCGAGCGATGCATCTCACGAGTGGTGTTTCTCCCCTTGTGCCAATTTTTGCAGTCCTTATAGGACTTTACCTGTCGTTCTGGTTTACGTTGCACGGATTGGCCTTATTTGGCCCAGATCGTCCTTGTCTTCCGCCGACAGGGCGGTTGGTGATCAAAGACGCGACGGGAAAAGAGAGAGATTTGCTAAGGATGTTCGGTCAAGAGGGTGCTGCAGCAAGGATTGAGCAGGCTGCGATGCCTTTGAACTGGAAGATTGTAACCATCAGTTTGAGTCTCTTTGTGCTGTTTCTCGTCGTAGCCTGCGTCATAGCGGGAGGGGTCCCGGTCCGCAGTTTGGGCGCGCAAAACTACGCGATTATTTTCCTCGTGTGGCTGGACCTTTGCTGCAGTCTATCGATTGTTGAAACTTGGCGGCTGTACCAAATATGGGATGAGCTCAGACGCCTTCTCACGTTTCTCGATCGTCTACCTCTGAGGCGCACGCTGGCGGCGCTTCGCGGTTTTTCCTGGGGAAGCGTATGGAGGATGAGTGGGAATGTGCTGGACGTACGCTATAAGGTTATTTCCAGGCAGATGGAATGCATGAATCATACAATCGCGAGTCTACAGGAATTCCTCAAGAATTCTTCCGACACCGGCGCCCAGAATTCCCTTGATGCTCTCACGGACATGCGGGAAGCGGGAGTGAAGTTTGCAGAATGGTATTCGACCAACTATGCAAATTCCCGGGTGGGAGATTTGACGAGTTTTAAGGACTTTCAGAAGAGTATTGCGGCCGCAAGTGGCACCCTATTGACGCAGTTGCTCGTGCCGGCCTGGCGGAATGAGAAAGAGTCTTTACTTGTTGCGTCCGCAACGGGCGAGAAAGACGAAGTCACTCCAGCTCCGCCTCCCCAGGCTATGAAGGAGCACATTCGCAATGCTGAGGAATTCGTTTGTCTGAACTATCTGAGTTTCATCCAGAATGTACTCGGTCGCTTGAGGACGATGGCCATGACCATCATGGTCCTGTTTTTGGCTTCCACCGTTGCGATGTCCACATATCCGTTTGACCCGCGCCAGGCTCTGAGCGGAATTTTGATCGCTCTGTTCATCATTGTAGGCGTCGTGATTGTAAAGGTGTATGCAGATATGCATCGCGATGCCACGTTAAGCCATGTGACCAACACGAGGCCTGGAGAGTTAGGGCCAGAATTCTGGTTCAAGATCGTTGGCTTTGGCTTTGCTCCTCTGGTTGGACTGCTGACCAGGGTATTCCCAGGCATAACGGATTTTGTCTTTTCGTGGCTGCAGCCTGGGATCTCATCCCTGAAGTAGACTAAGCAATAGTCAGCCGGCCGGAGAGCTACACTTTGGCCAGTATTTTGAGCTTATCCATCCAAGTTCCCCTTGAAGCGAGTATGGTCAACGTCTCCGCTGATTCCGTCTACGCTCCCCTTGTTGGTGTATTGCCAGAACGTCCAATCGTTCCAAGACGAAGGAATTCCTGGTTGAGGGGCCGCTGTGTAATGCGGGCAAGAGCGGATAGCCGCCTAATTCCTCGAGTCCGTTTCCCAGCAACGATTCGAGGCAATTCTGCCGGGAACAGATCATCGGCGCAAGGACCCCTGCCGTGACAGTCTAGGCATACGCGTATTATCAGCGACTTACGTTCTCTGCGGGGGCTGCCAGTCGCTGAAAGGGACCGTAGGACCCGTTCCCTGTGGGTAAATTTGTGGGTAAGAATTCTCGCGTTACAACGATTTTGAGCTTGGGAACTTACGAGCCGGAAGACGCGCCACTGACCACGCCGTGAGGGCGATCAGGCTTCGGTGTGCGGACGGGTTGCGAGATGCGAGCAGCAAGAAAATGCCGAGCGTGACGTAAAGGCTCATCATCATCGCCAACGCAGGCTCTTGCTTCACAAACAACACCAAGGGATAGATCATTGCGGTAAGCAGCAATCCCACCAACACCAACACGATCTTGAGCGCACGTTCTCGCTTCATCGTCCCCTCCTCCCGGTCACAAACTTGTGAGCCATGCCGAGCAAGTCCCGCAGGACATCAGGTGTGATGCGGGACAAGCGAACCAGCACGGAGGTGTAGTTGAGATAGTGGTTAGTCACGTAGTAAACATCCGGGTCTGCGGCGAGCAGTTCGGCGCGGTTGTCGAAGTCAATGCGAACCACAAGTGAACCCGGCTCAGCCGAGCGATGAGAAGGCACACATGCCAAAAGTTTTCCATGAACCTTGAGCGCGGGTGACCCGTAGGCTGTGCTCTCTTCCACGCCGGGCAATGCCAAGCCGATCTTTCGCACGGTGTCGAAGTTGATTGTGCTTCTTGGCATGAGTGCGATTATCCGCGCAAACGATTGCGGTGCCTCCCTCCGATCAGTGTGCAATGGTCACCGAGGACAGCACCCTATGATCACGAGCGTGTGGTCGGCATCTCTTACCTAATTTGACCGTGGAAGAGTACCTCGTGACCAGGCCAGAAGGGGTGCCTCCGAAAAGTCGCTCCATGCGAGCACTTACCCTCTCGGTCCGCGCCCCGAGAAGAAACAAAGGTACAATTCCTGTGGTTCGCAGGGTAGGAGGACCTTTCCGCATGAGCAACACTCGCAAACGTCAAGTGCTCGCAGTCACCCTGCTTTTTGTGTTCGCGTGGCATTCTGAATCTCTTGCCCAATCTGGACCGGCGGCAAAGACGCAAGTCGTCATGCTCGGGACCGGGACTCCGCTACCAGATCCCGACCGTTCGGGGCCTTCGACCGCTATCGTCGTGAGCGGCGCCGCGTACATCGTTGATGCGGGAACCGGTGTCGTGCGGCGTGCGGCCGCGGCACGCGACAAAGGCGTGAACGCTCTGGAGCCGACAAACCTCAGAATTGTGTTTCTCACTCACCTACATGCCGATCATACGCTCGGTCTTCCCGACCTGATTCTCACCCCCTGGATCATGGGGAGAAAGGACCCGCTGGAGCTGTATGGTCCGGCGGGAACGCGAGAGATGGTGGAGCACATTTTGCAGGCCTACGATGTAGACATCAAGGTACGAACTGAGGGCCTAGAACACTCAAATCGCACCGGCTACAAGGTCAACGTGCACGAGATCACGCCGGGCGTCGTATACAAAGACTCAAACATTACTGTGAAAGCCTTCAACGCGTACCATGGCTCGCCGAAGAACACATTCGGCTATCGGTTTGAAACGCCCGATCGCATTATCGTGATCGCTGGTGACTCCACCCCAAAGAGCGATGTACTGCAGAACTGCAATGAATGCGGCGTGTTAATTCACGAGGCATATACACAGGCTTCGTTCGAGAAAGTCTCTCCTGAATGGAAGCAGTACCGCGAGGCATTCCATACCTCGACAAGGCAGCTTGCGGAGATCGCGAACAGGGCGAAGCCCCATCTGCTGGTGCTATACCACCGCGGCAATGCAGGCTGTGACCAGGCGCGCACACAAGAGTGCCGCGATGCTGGTAGCGAAGAGCAAATGCTGAAAGAAATTCGCGAGCTCTATAAAGGCAAGGTTATAGCCGCACACGATCTCGATGTCTACTGATTTGAGGCGGCTCAGTCCGTCGAGTGGTGGTTCGCGCCTATAGCGCATCCCTTGGTGTATTGTCGACAAGCCGGAAGTAATGCTGCGATCGGTTTTACTGGGATAACTCCAGGTTAGCCCGTGAGAACAACACACAGATTCCCGCCAAGATCGTTCCGAGTTGCGCATCACGTTTGAGTATGTCGTTCACAGCGCCATGCCGCCGGATACTTCGATTCTCTGACCGTTCACCCAACGATTCTCGTCCGAGAGGAGTGCGGCGATCATCGGTCCGATATCGTCCGGCACGCCCGCCCGGCCAAGCGCGGTCATCTCGGCAACGCGCTTGTTAATCTCAGGATTATCACGGACCATACCGCCGCTGAAATCCGTCTGGATGGCACCCGGAGCGACGACATTTGCGGTGATGCCCCGTGGTCCGAGCTCTTTTGCCAAATAACGCGTCAGCACCTCCACCGCGCCTTTTGTCGCCCCATAAGCCGAGGTGCCCGGTAGCGCGAAGCGCGCCAGTCCCGACGAGATATTCACGATACGCCCGCCATCCTTTATAAGCGGAAGCAGCTTTTGCGTCAGGAAATACACGCCTTTGAAATGAACGTTTACGATCTCGTCGAATTGCGCTACGGTGGTTTGCTCGAAATTCGCATGGAGCGAACCACCCGCATTATTCACCAGATAGTCGAACCGATCTTGTCCCCAACCGTGCAGCGCCTTGCGGACATCCGCCACGAATCCGTCAAATGCGTGAACGTCACCGGAATCGAGCCGAAATCCCGCTGCTTTCCTTCCCATCGCTTCGACTTCGCGGATGAGTGAGTCGGCTTCTTTCTGATTCGAGCGATAAGTAAAAATGACATTGACGCCCCGCCCTGCAAGATTCACCACAGTGTTGCGTCCGAGCCCGCGGCTTCCACCAGTTATGATCGCGACTTTATCCTTCATAGTTCCTACCGTTTCGTTTGCCATAGGTAAATCCTTTATTTCTTGCTTCAGCTCAGCCTTGCGTTTTGTACAGCATGATCTTGCGACATGTGTTTTACAAGGCGAAGGAGAACCCGAAGACGGTCTCGGGAATCTTGGGGCATTCGCGGATTCAGACCACCCTCGACCTCTGCTCAGACGAGGACCTCGACGAGATGATCGCGGCTCAGGAAAAGTTTCTCGATGCCGTGGGATTCGAATCGGGGAGCGTACAGTAGAAGCTATGGGTTGGATTGTGGGTAGGAGTTTTCGGTGTCACGTCCGATAACTCCTTAAGAAAGAATGGCGGGGACGACGAGACTCGAACTCGCGACCTCTGCCGTGACAGCGCCCATGGCTGATGTAACTGATTGATATCAAACGGTGTCGGCGGACATCTTTTGATACCACAAGGTAGCGAATGTCATTTCTTATCGTCCCCTTATTGTACCCAGATTTCACCGAGTTACTGAATTTCTCAGACCCCATTTCAGAATGACTTCCGGGTTGCCGACGATCCACCAAGAACCTGACCGGGGTTTCCCATATGCGCGTTTGGGGGGAGCGACATCGCGTTTCACAGTCCGTGGATCTAGGACCGTGGAAAGCGGAAACCTTCAGTGTCGCTTGAAATCGACTACGAGGAGCGTGATGTCGTCCTGTTGCCCTTGTTCGGCGGTCTGGCCCGACCAGCGGGACAATTCAGCCAGGAACGTCTGAACGAACTGATCTGCCCCTAAGTGCTTGTGGTTTTCGATGAAACGCATGAAACGGTCCACGCCAAATTCCTCCTCAGATGGGTTCGCGGCTTCGGGGACGCCGTCGGTGTAGAGTACATAGCGGTCACCAAGCTCGAGAGGAAACTCGAGCGCTTCGTAAATAGCTTCCTCAAACATTCCAAGAACCAATCCATTCTCCAAAACTTTGGCGGTCTTGCCGGTGGAAATGCGCCACTGCAGGACGGGCGGGTGTCCTGCGCCGGCATAGCGCATAAAATTTTTCTCGAGGTCCAAGTAGACATAGGCGGCAGTGACGAAGTTCTGAGTAAACTTGCCGCAAAGTGCGCGATTCAAACCTGCCAAAACCTGAGCGGGCTCAGAAGCATGGCCGGCCTGTCCGGTGAGCGCAACTTGGAGCATGGAGGCGATGAGCGCGGACGGCAGGCCGTGGCCTGAAACGTCGGCGATGAGGATGCCGATGTGCTTGTCGTCAATTTGGATGAAATCGTAAAAATCGCCGGCCACTGAAGTCATGGGGAAAAAACGAGCGGCGATTTCAAGACCGGGCAGGGTAGGAATCGAGTGGGGGAGGATGGAGAGTTGAATCTGGCGAGCCATCTCGAGTTCGTTGTTGAGGGCGCGGAGCTGAGAGGCGAGTTGGGCGCGGGCCTCGCGGAGGAGGATGTGGCTACGGACGCGGGCCTTGACGACAGCGGGAGAGAAAGGTTTATGGACATAATCCACGGCGCCGACCTCGAAACCACGGGTTTCGTCTTCGGCGCTGGTCTGACCGGTAAGGAAGATGACGGGGATTTCGCTTGTCGTGGGATCAGCCTTGAGGCGAGAACAGACTTCGTAGCCGTCCATGCCGGGCATCATGATGTCGAGGAGGATGAGATCGGGCTTTTCCTCGGCCGAGGCAAGAGCCAGGGCTTTTTCGCCGTTGGTGGCGACTTTGGTTTTGTAGGAATCTTTAAGGGCGCCAGAGATCACTCCGATATTGAGGGGCGTGTCGTCAACGATGAGGATCAATTTCTGGGCAGACGGAGCCAGCTGTGGTGTAGCGGACACTGTTTCACTCCAATCTCAGGGAAAGACGGGCCGCGATTTCGGAGACGCAACGGAGCGCGTCGGAATAAGCGAAATTGCCGACGTAAGCAGAGAGCGAATTGATCTCGGCAAAGGTAAGAACCGGTCTGAGCACTGACCGAGCATCAAGAAGGAAGTCGGCGGCGTCGCCATCGTCAGCTTCAAGGAGTTCTTTTAGATGAGAGAGTGCTTGCACGATAGTGGAGGGGTCGGCGTTTGGAGAGGGAGTGCTGGCGGGCGCAGAGTCCGCGGGAAGAGCGGCTCGAATGGCAGCAATGGTCAGATCAAGAGAGTGGGAGAGGGATTCGAGAGCTGGGCCGATGGGGTGATTGGAGTCGATGGCGGCTTCGGCAGTGGCGGCGACTTCGGCGAGGGCATTGGCGCCGAGATTCGCTGAAGCGCCTTTTAGCGAGTGAGCGAGGCGCTGGGCGGTTGGGGAATCGTTGGCTGCGAGAGCGGCGCGAATGTCGTCAATGGCGTGCGATTGGGAATCGCTAAACCGTTGGAGAAGGGATTCGTAACGCTTGCGATTGCCCCCCGTGCGCTTAAGGGCGGTCGCGGTGTCAATGCCGGGGATAACGAGGTTGCCGGAAGGGGCGGGAGGAAGAGAGACGGAGACGGAAGCGGATACAGTCGAACTCGATGCCGAAGCCGAGGCGGAGGCCGCACGGGGACGAATCCACTGAAGGAGCGCGCCGAATAGTGTTTCGGGATCGATGGGCTTGGCGAGATGGCCGTTCATGCCCGCGGCGAGACAGATCTCGCGGTCACGGTCCATGGCGTTGGCGGTCATGGCGATGATCGGAAGAGAGGCGAAGCGCGGATCCGAGCGTATGGCTTTGGTGGCGGTGATGCCATCCATTACAGGCATTTGCATGTCCATAAGAATTAGGTCGTAATCATTCTTTGATAGCTGTTGGACAGCGACGGCACCGTTTTCGGCTTGATCGATCGCAAGATGCGCGTCCTCAAGAAGGCCTAGAGCGACCTCGCGGTTAAGCTCGTTATCTTCGACGAGGAGAACGCGCGCGCCATAGACGGAAGAAAGATCGATTTCGGGAGGTGCGGCCTGGGGTTCGCGCGCAGGGCTGCGGACATCGGTGAGGGCCTGGACGACGGAGTCAAAGAGCATGGAAGCAGTGACGGGCTTGATCAAAACATTTTCGAAGGAGGCCTGTTCAGCCTGGCGAAGGACCTCTTCGCGGCCGTAAGCGGTGACCATGACAAGATGAGGTGGGGCTGGGAGATTTGGAAGGGCTTGGATGAGCTTGCCAGTCTCAATGCCATCTAGGCCAGGCATCTGCCAATCGATGAAGACGATCTCGTAAGGCTCGCGGCGTTCCGCGGCCAGACGTACCAATTCGATGCCCTCGCGGGCTGACGGCGCCTCGTGCACGGCAAAGGTCATGCTAGTAAGCATGCTGGAAAGTACCTCGCGGGCCTGGGCATTGTCGTCAATGATCAGGACACGACGACCGCGGAGATCCGGCCGGGTGGCACGAGGCGCTACGCCTTCTCCTTTGGCGAGGTAGGAGGTGAACCAGAACGTGCTGCCTTTTCCGACTTCACTGGAGACGCCGACATCGCCGCCCATGAGCTGAGCGAGTTTTTTTGAAATGGCCAGACCCAAACCCGTGCCCCCGTGCTGGCGCGTAGTGGAAGTATCCGCCTGCTCAAAGGCTTGGAAGAGGCGGCCCATCTGTTCTTCAGTGAGCCCGATGCCCGTGTCCCTGACAGAAAAGCAAACCAGTTGGCCGTTTTCGTCTTCTTCCTGTACTCGGGCCTTTACAACAATCTCGCCGCGCTCGGTGAACTTGACGGCGTTATTGCAAAAATTGATTAGGATTTGTCCCAGTCGCAGAGGGTCGCCCTTCGGGTGAGTGGAAACCACAGGGTCAATATCGAAAATCAATTCCAGGCCCTGACCGGTGGCCTTTTCCGAGATCAAGTTGCTGACATTCTCCAGCACTTTTTCGAGATCGAAATCGATATTTTCAACTGTCAGTTTGCCCGCCTCAATCTTCGAGAAATCCAGAATGTCGTTGATGATTCCCAGCAGGTGCTGGCCCGACTGCTGAATCTTGCGGACATACCCTCTCTGACGAGGATTGAGATCGGTCTTCAACGTAAGATGAGACATGCCGATTATGGCGTTCATCGGCGTGCGAATTTCATGGCTCATGTTAGCCAGAAATTCGGATTTGATCTTGGTGGCGCTTTCGGCGAGTTCCTTTGCGCGGCGCAACTCCTCTTGATAGGTCTCCAGAGCGCGATTGGTGGTTTCAAGTTCCTCCTTACGCGCAATGATTTGTCGTTCGGAAGCGGCGAGGGATTCAGCCTGTGCACGAGTCTGTTCAAGGAGGCGCTTGGTTTCAAGGTTTCGGGAGAGAAGTCGGGCGTTCATGGCCACCGAGGGGAGAAGCGCGTCCAGGAGGGCTTGCTGGCGGTCGGAGAGAACAGAGACGGTAGCGAGTTCGATGACGCCACTTAGAAGGTCTTGATTGAGTACGGGCACAAAAAGAAGCTTGCCGGGGACTACCGTACCCATGCCTGTCGACACGCGAACGGGATCAGTCTTAGTTGGCGAAAGGTCGAGCACCCGGCGTTCGAAAGCGGCCTGGCCGACGAGCCCTTCGCCGACCGCGAGCTCGAGCTCGACGTAGTTTTCGGTGCCTCCGAGGGCGAAGCTGCCGACGCGACTCAGACGAGAGTGGGAATCGCCAGCGAGATAAAAGGCGCCGTAGAGGAGAGGAATGCATTCGGAGATGCGCGACAAGAGGCTTGCAGCGAAAGTGGAAAAGTTCTCTGCGGCCTGAAGGCGGACCCCCGTCGCGGCGACTTCGGCTTTGACCCAGGACTGGATCTCACGGTCCTTAGCGCCACCTTGAAGCGTATGCAGGGATCGGCTGATCTCGCCGATTTCATTTGGCCGATCGAGGAAAGGAATGGGCTGATCCAACTTGCCAGAGGCGAGAGACTGAATACTGTCGCGCAAGGAAAAGAGTTCCTGAACGACATCGACGTGAAGTACATAAGAAGCGACGGTGAAAGTGACGAGCAGACCGAATCCAACTACCAGCCAAGTCACCAAGATGGAGCGATGCGTCTTAACGGTGAGTTCATCAGAGCGTTGATCGACAGTTTTTTGTAACCCATCTGCGATCTTGATGATTTGCTCGTGGGTTTGCTGAAGTTCGGGATCGACGCTAGAACGCATAAGCGCAGCGCCCTTTTCCTTGTTATTGGCGAGGGCGGCAGCACGGACGGGCCGCGATTCGAGGACCGCCTGATCGAAATTGCTTGCAGCTGCGGTGATTTCAGCGGTTCTGGCGGGGGCGAGGCGGGCGGCCTCGGTGATTTGCACTTTGAATTCAGTGTAGGTGGTGTCCAGTTGAGCGTCGATGACCTGCCTACGGTCGGGATCGGTCTCTACGATAAGACGGTAGAGATAAAGACTGAAGCGCCTGTTGAGCGAGCGCGCTGCGTCAATGTGGTGGACAGCTTTGACGTCATGGTCGATGAGCTGGCTGTACCAGGAGTCGATCCTCTTGCTTTGGCTAGAAGAGTACAAGCTAGCGAGGATCGCCATGACCGCTAAAGGGGCCATTGCAATAAGCAGTTTTCGACGCAACTTTAGGTTTGCTAGCAGGCCCATACTTGAGTCGCTCCAATGGGCTCTGAGATCTGGCGCTGAAATCAGAAACCTGGGAAGGCCATTTCCTTTTCTAGGGAATATTATTCAGTTTGGCTCTAGCGAACAAGCATCAATACGAATCGGCCGGCGACTCGAGCGATCAGAGCGGCGGCTCCGCCAATTCAGAAATAATTCGCAAAGGTCGAACAAAATTACTACCCCATGAGCTTACCATCGAGTTTGCACGGCAGGAACTTACCGTGAGACTTACGATTTTGAATACACACCACACGCACCAGGTAGGCTGCGGCTTGAAGTCGTTAACGCGGGTCTTAACTCCCAGGTTGTTCAGTTGATCTAGCCCATACCATTCGTCCTGAACTCGATGAAGTGGATACTGCATTGATCGCGGAATTGGAGGAAACCACAACCATCCGTACCAGTGGGTCATGTCGCGTCGAGATCGCAAAAGCCGCAGGCAGGTATGTATCGGCGCACAAGAATGGCTTGGGGCAACTTGAAGCCATAGCGCTCGATCGAGCTCTGGCTACCGCGTGCATTGGCCCACTACGATATTGAAATACTACATTTGTCAGGACTGGTCTTGGATGGTATTGCTATCCCCATGTATTCCGGCCTCCTGACGAGTCCCGGGCAACTCGGAACGAATGCGTCCGGATTGGTCCCGACAAACGCGCTATTGGCCACTAACGGGCGGACCGTTGGCAACGCCTGTTGGCTACCTTGATCCTCAGCGCCACCTCAATTAGGTGGATGTCCGGAGTTGGGGCCCATTGGGATACAGCTTCGCGGCTCCAACGGTCTTGTAGACCGTTGTCCTTGCGCTGACCGCCCGCAGATCGGGGAGCACGAGGAGTCTAGAATTTCAATGGATTAAAATTCGTGGTTTTATCAAAGTAATCGACATTTTCGATTCCCTTGAGCCACGAGGATACTTTGAGCGTGACCGGCAGCACGAGCAGCTCCACACTAACTTTTGTCAGGGTTGCAACGACAATGCTTTTTGTTAATACGTGTGTCGGTATCATCCTCCACAGACCGAAGATGTAGAAGACGGCGGTATTCACCATTTGCCCGCAGACGGTCGAGGCCACGAAACGCGCCGATATATGACGTCCGTTAGTCCACACCTTCATTTTTGCCAGGACATAGTTGTTGGCGATGTCACCGGCGAACATCGCAAGAGTGCCAAATAAAACCAATCGAGGGGCCGCGGATAACACATCAACGTACGATTGATTGTTGGTCATGACCGCAGAGGGCGGGTAGAAGATTACAAATTCAAAAATGGCGATCACCAAAAGCTGCGCGAAGATGCAGTACCACAAGACCCGCCGGGCGACTGCATAGCCATAAACTTCGGTCAAGATATCGGCAAAAATATAGACAAAAGGAAAGTAGTAGATGGAAATCGAGAGGGGAATGCCCATGACATCAATCAGCTTGCCTGCAGTGGGAATGCAAATGATGGCGAAGAAGACGTTCCAAAGCACAATGTGGTTCAGGAATTTATAGTTCTGCATCCGCTGACCCTCGCCTCGGTAATCCAAATTATCCCAATTATGGAAATCTAATTCCCGGCTTTGCCGCCTAGTACGAGGCATGGTGATCCCCTACTCTGCGCGCCAGTTTATTTAATCAATTTCAGTCAGAAGGAGAACTAGAAATGAGAAAGTTGGTACTTCTATTGATGCTCGCTATCGCGCTGGGTAGTCAAGTCGCATTCGCACAAGAGTCGCAGCCTAACCCGAAACAGGCTTCAGCATTGGCGGGAACCGATTCACCCGAAGCGTTGCGCGAACACGTTCCTGTCCTACCCGCGGTGAGGGCGAAATATTGGAACATCGACCCTGCAGTCGGGTACGGGATGAAGGATTTAGGAAACGGTGTTTATGCGCTTTCTGACAACGGTTGGCAATCCGCCTTTCTTGTGACCGAGGCGGGCGTCATCGTTTTTGACACGCCGGCCAGCTACGGCAAACATATTCCGGAAGCCGTCGCTAAAGTCACGAACAAGCCGATCAAGATGCTGGTTTACTCGCACCTGCACAAAGATCACATTGGCGGCTCCATAGCGCTTAAGAATACCCCAGGCTTGCAGATTATCGCTCTCGATACCGTCAGCGACTTTCTTAAGGAAATGAACGATCCGAATCGCCTGATTCCAACGGAGACGTTCAAGACGTCGAAGACGATCAAGCTCGGCGGCAAGACCGTTGAACTCACGCGGCATAACTACCACTCCAACGAAGGCGATCTTTTCATCTATGTCCCAGAGGCGAAATTCTTGATGGCTGTAGACTCGGTGACGTCAGGATACGTACCGTTTCAGGACTTCGATCTGTCGACTAACTTCCACGAATATCTAAAGATGTTTGACGAAATCCTCGCCTACAAATTCGACAACTTTATCGGCGGCCACCTCACGGATACCGGGACTCGGAAGGATGTTGAGATCACCAAGGAATACACGAACGACGTGTACCAGACCGTGAAGCGGATTCACAACGGCTTGAATGAAAGGGCCTTCGATGCTGAGATTGCCAAGACGATCGGTCCCGACAACGAGTTCCTGATATTCAAGGCTTTGCTGGATAAGGTGACGAGAGATTCTGTTGCTGAACTTGAGCCTCGCTGGATAAATCGCCTGGCCGGAGTCGATGTTTGGCTGCCAAGCCACGCGCGTGCTGCTTTAAGCTACGTCCGGTGGGACGATAAAGAATGACGTGTCGGCAGCGGGGAGCCACCGATTTCGAAATCGCAGATCCTTGAATATCGGCCCTCAGGCCGGAAGTGAGGGGAAGAGCGTCGGCGCCATTTGGGCAGCGAATTCCTTGAACACGCGCACGGGCCGTGTGAGGTAACGATTGCCCACATGGACCACCCAGAGATTGAAGACGCTGAAGTGCCATTTCTGCATCACCTCAACAAGTCGCCCATCGCGCAACAACTCAGGCTGCACCAACGGCGGAAGGTCGCCAATTCCGGTGCCCGCAAGCAAGGCAGTGGCAAGGCCAGCATAGTCGTTCATCGCAAGGAAAGGCTGGAACGTCAGCGTTTCCTTTTTCTTCCCGTTCGCCTGAACGAAGTTCCATGCCTTTGTCGGTGTCCAAAACGAGAAAGCCAGCAACCGATGTTCAAGTAAGTCTTGAGGCTTTTGAGGCCGCTTGCACTTTGACAAATAGCTCGGGCTCGCTACGAGCTGGTGACGGTAGGTCAGGATTCTGCGCGCGACGAGCGACGAATCTTTGAGTTGTTCTCCGACCTTGAACGCCAGGTCGACGCCCTCGACGATTTGATCCACAATCCGGTCCGTGATGAAAACCTGTACGCGGACCTTCGGATACGATGCCTGGAATGCGCCGATCAGCGGCGCAAGCAACGAGTCGGAGATGCTGGGTGGGGCGGAAAGCCGCAGTTCGCCTGAGACGTTCGAAAGGTGGTTTGAAGCGATGTTGTCTACCGCTTCGTTGAGCTCGACGGTGTGGCGAGCATGCTCGAGAACTTCGGACCCAACATCGGTCAGCCGCAGGCTGCGCGTCGAACGTTCGAGCAAGCGCACACCGAGTTCGTCCTCAAGGTCGGCAACGCGACGGCTGACGGTTGAGGTCGGCATTTTCAAGAGGCGTGCCGCCTCCGAAAAACTCTTCGCCTCGACTACTTTGGCGAAAATCATGAGGGAATTCAGGTCCGTCATCACGATCCTCCGCTCCGGGCAGACCTCCGATAGTCACTTAAGGTTGAACTCCCGAAGGATTTCATAGCACATAGTACGGCCACTCTCAAACGCGCGGTTCGGTGAAGATTATCCCAAATTCGGAAAATACATTTGCTGTTTGTCCAGGTAGTCGCGCAGGCCACACGCGCGTCAAAGCTAGGGACGTGGTTACTTTCAAAGGATCGAGAAGATGAATAGTAACGATGGGCGATTTCAGTCTTCAGACTTCCACGCGGAGCAAAGTCTTGCGCCAGCGACTGAAAGCAATCTTCGAGGAGTGGCGTGCTCCGTTTGCTTCGTGCATCTCCGAAGCTCAAGCCCGGGCGAAAGCGGTTCATCCTCCTGGGAGGGCGCAATTCTCCGCATGAAAGTCGGACGCAGCCGCGCCGCGCTAGACCGCTTCAAGGAAATCGTTTTCAAGACCGTATTTTCCAAACCAAATTCAAGGAGTAAATAATGAAAGTCCCTTACGATGTTGTACTTCCCCAAGTGAATGTTTTGGGTTCGACCATGGCGTACCGGGAAACGGGAAATCCCGGAGCACCGGTTGCGCTTTTTCTACACGGGAACCCAACCTCGTCGTACGTATGGCGGAATGTCCTTCCACTGGTTGCTCCGGTGGCGCATTGCATCGCTCCGGATCTGATCGGGTTCGGCCAATCGGGCAAACCTGACATCGAGTACCGTTTTGCCGATCATGTGCGGTACGTCGATGCGTTTCTTGATCGGGCTGAAATTTCATCAGCATTCGTCATAGCGCAAGACTGGGGAACTGCGCTCGCATTTCATCTGGCGGCCCGCAGGCCCGAGTTCATGCGTGGGCTTGCTTTCATGGAGTTCATCCGGCCCCTTCCTACATGGGATGACTTTTACCCAGGTGCAATCGAGACCTTCCAGAAGTTCAGGACACCGGGAGTCGGCGAAAAGATGATTCTTGAAGGCAACGTATTCGTAGAAGCGGTCCTTCCTGGGGCAACTGCACGAAAGCTGACCGATGAGGAGATGTCTGTTTACAGAGCTCCATTTCCTACTCCCGAGTCGCGACGGCCCACTTGGCGATTCCCGAATGAAATTCCGATCGCTGGAGAACCAGCGGAGGTGTATTCAACCCTGGAAAAAGCACATGAAGCTCTAGCAGAGTCGACTTACCCGAAGCTGCTTTTCGCGGGAAACCCAGGCGCTATAGTATCGCCGGCCTTTGCCGAGAACTTTGCCAAGGGACTCAAAAACTGCAGAGTTGTGCAGCTTAGCTCCGGCCTTCATTACCTGCAGGAAGACCATCCAGATGTGATCGGCGCCACTGTCAAGGAATGGCTGATCGACGTGGGAATCGGCTCCAGCCCAAAACAGAAGGCGGCGGTATAGGCCTTCCCTCTGATGCGCCGACCAACGAACGGCTGCATTTTTTCCCAGAAGGTAGGTGGACGGTGAGGATCGCAAGGCAATTCACTGCCTGAATAGGGAAAGGTTAATATGAGAGTTCTGGCGCGAGGTCGGCGAACTTAGCGATCAAACCGCGACACGCCATCGAAAATGGGACGAGCGGCTCCGCTCGAAGAACAGGTGGTCATGATGTCCCGACCGAATCAGAGTGCTGAACTGAAGTTCATGGTAACGAATACCTTAATCGTTCAAGACATCCAACGCTCAGTCGCATTCTATCGCGACATCCTCGGTGCCACGGTACTGCGCGAGGGCGAGCCGACGCTCCTGCGGTTCGGGAACATTTGGCTCACGATCAACGTCGGCGGCGGCCCGACCGACGACAAGCCTGAAGTCGTCGCTTCGCCACCGCGTGATCCAAACGTTCTTAGCATCTTTCTGAACCTTCGCGTGACTGATATCCAGCGCTTCTACGACCTTTGGTCTTCGCGTGGCGCGAAATTCATCACTGAGCCTAAAGTCCATGCAACGGAATTGCGGTGTTACATGCGCGACCCGGATGGGTACCTCATTGAGATCGGACAAACGACAATGACCGCGGGTCCCTTGGACCTGTACGCCTGACTCTTTGAGACGTGTTTTGAAGTTCTAAGGAACTCAAATGAAGGCAGCATGGTACGAAAAACAGGGACCTGCTCGCGAAGTGCTCGTGGTTGGCGAAATGCCTGATCCGATTCCGGCGGCGGGGGAAGTGCGCATTCACATTGCCGTCTCCGGCATCAGTCCGGGCGATATCAAGAAGCGGCAGAACGCCTTTGGCTACGGCATGCCGTATCCTCGTGTGATTCCGCATAGCGACGGCGCTGGCCGCGTGGATCAGCTTGGCGCCGGCGTTCCATCTGAATGGATGGGCCGTTCAGTGTGGTGTTACGGAGCCCAGTCGTATCGTCCATTTGGTACGGCCGCGGAGTTTACAGTAGTGCCGTTGGATCAAGTTGCTCCTCTACCTGAAGGCGTCTCGATGGAACAAGGCGCCTGTCTTGGCATACCGGGTATCACGGCGCACCGAGCTGTTCATGTTGCAGGTGCAGTGAATGGGCGCACTGTATTGGTGCAGGGAGCGGCGGGTTCCGTGGGCCTTTGCGCCGCTCAGTTGGCACGTTTCGCCCAAGCCCGAGTGATCGGAACTGTGAGGTCGTCATCGGACCAAGCCACCGCAAAGAAAGCGGGCGCCCACGAAGTGCTCGTCAGCGATAAGGAACTGCCTTCGCGCGTGAGAGCCCTGGTTCCCGACGGTATCGATCATATCGTCGAAGTGGCGTTTGGGGCCAACATCGAGGCCGACGTCGAACTCCTGAAGCTGGACGGTTCGATCGCGAGCTATGCCACCGACAACGCCGCCCCGAAGATTCCTTTCTGGCAAATGGTATTCAAGAACATTCGTTTGTTCTTTCTGGGGAGCGACGATTTCCCGAGGGAAGCGAAATTACAAGCAGCGCGGGATCTAAATGCTGCGCTTGGGGCGGGGTGGCCTGGCTTTGAGATTGGCGAACGAATCCCACTCGCAGATATCGCTCGGGCGCACGAGCTTGCGGAGCACCCGGTGCGCCGAGGTAGGGTTGTCGTTGTGGTGTGAGGGCGCCTAGCAGGCGTGGCGCTACCAAAAGCGACTGCAACGGTGTACCGAACCGTTGCGGATTCCGTGAGATCTGCATGAGTTCCGTGTATCCCGCAACGGGGAGCAGTCGCGATCACTTCCCATATGCCGACTTCTCAGGACTAACTCCCGTGGAAGCAGGATAGCGTCCGGTTAGCCAACAATCCGCCCACTATTCTCGATCAGACGGTAGGCATCGTGCCGCCATCAATGACGTAGTCTGCACCATGAAT
>Ga0210399_10000840_pt1 | contig 24060 bp, 46 predicted proteins | sample IncBWC14MmetaG_FD_150865 | JGI IMG/M metagenome (GOLD analysis project Ga0210399, IMG submission 150865) | Forest soil microbial communities from Barre Woods Harvard Forest LTER site, Petersham, Massachusetts, United States - Inc-BW-C-14-M | ecosystem: Environmental > Terrestrial > Soil >... | reverse complement strand
CTTGGCCTAATCTGAAAGGAGAACTATGCGAACAGACATTATCTTGTACCATCCCGGGGATGGTCTCAAGAAAACCTCAAACCAGACTTTGTACAAGTCGATCAAGGAATTCAAGATCAACAACAATCAAACGGTGACGTTCAAGACCTTGAAGCATGGGACGGTCACCACAGCGGAAGTTTGGCGCTTGAAAGAGAACCTGCCGGACGACTACGCGACTCCCACTGAGGAAGTCGATGAGGCTCCGACCACGCAGAACCTGGCTCGGCGTCGGTACTAGCAAGGGGCGCGAAGGTTGCGCCTGCTTCGCAGAGTGGGCTGATATACACTCAAGTTGTGATAGCCCTACAAAATCACTTTGAGGCTCTGCGAGGCCGGGGCAATCTTGCCCTAGGAGCATCACCATGAAAGTGTTCTACGACGACGAAGAGGACCTGAGCATCGAAGGCGATGAGCAGGAACAGCCCCAACCCCCAGCAGAGCCAGAGCCGGGGAACGAAGTTTAATCAGTTGTCTGCCGACGGAGGCCGAGAGTCTGTATGATCTCGGCCTTGGTTATTTAGGGGGATCGGAAATGAAACAACTTGTAACAGTTACAGAAGTTGAAGGAGAAGGACTTGATTCCTTGTTAGGTGAACGTGTCCTGCTCATGTGCGCCAATTACTTTTACACAGGGAAGCTGATTGGCGTGAATATTGAATATGTGAAGCTGGAAGACCCCGCGATTGTGTATGAAACCGGCGAGTGGTCAAAGAAGAGCTACACCAACGAGCAAAAACTTCATTCGAAACTCTTCTATGTCCGCACTGCTGCTATTGAGTCCTTCGGAGTATCGAAATGAGGGATTTAAGAAATCGTTACAAACGCTGGAACAGGAGCTGGAGCTGGAGCGGGAGCAGGAGCGGGAGCTGGAACAGGAGCGGGAGCTGGAGCGGGAGCGGGAGCTGGAGCGGGAGCTGGAGCTGGAGGTATTAAAATGCATCCGGCAACAGCAATTGCAATTCTGCTTGATCAGCTCGAAGAACTCCATCCCTTGGAAAGCGAGACAACACATGTTAATTGTGCAACTTGCAATAATATGCGTGCCGCATATAAAGTGTTGTTTAAGCTTAACAAGGAGGAGAAATGAAAAAGATGTTGATGGGCCTGTTGTTATTGGCAGGCACATTTGCACATGCTCAATGGGGCCAGGGTCATGCCACCGGATCAGATTATGTGATGGTGAATCAGACTGTGGGTCAATGGAGCATCTTTGATCCGTTTTGGATCGTGAACAAGACCTTGCAGCCGATTACACTCAAGCGCATCTATGGTACGCAGATCGCTGAGTGCATTGGGCAGCAGGATTTGTGCCCTGCTACGCAGAACTTCAAGATCAATACGTTCTGTGGGGCAGCGCATGGCGGGAACCTCATCGAGCCTGCGGTGATTCAACCTGGAGCGGGATGCCTGACATATTTTCAATGGCGTCCAACTTTCGTAGGAATGAGGACCTGGGTTGTTACGTTTGAGGCTGTGGCCGACGATGGCAGCGATATCAGTCTGGTAGTTGCCACGCAGGGAACAGGGCAATAGGTATAGATCACCCCTATGCGGGGTGCTTTGTGGACCCAACTCAGTACCAAGGCATCGTAATCGTGGATGACGGAGGGCAGGAGTTGGGTCTAGAGGGCAATATGAAATACTTTGGAAATTGGTCGGATTACAGCAGCATGATCGGGGATTGGGGGAATATCACAAAACACCCTATTCCATCTGATCCTCAAGTTCTGTTTGCTTCCTATGGAACGGAAGAATACGAGGGAGATGCTGTCGTGGTATTTGTTCATGAGGGCCAGCTTTACGAAGTAAACGGCGGCCATTGTTCCTGTTATGGACTGGGCGAACAGACTTATTCTGGGGATACTGAATCTCAGTGGGAACCAGAAATAACTTCTTGGGGAGCCCTGAACATACGTACATTGGATGCGAATCAGCATACACTAGAAGCCATTACGGCTTTCAAAACTCTTGTCGCGGAGCATCTATGAAAAAACAAATCATCGCGTTGTTCATTAGCTGGCAGCTTATGCCGAGGCCGATGGCTGAACCGAAGCAGCAGGCCTTCATGGTCTGGAATGCTCATTGCATCAAGAAGATTGAGCAAACCCCGACTGTTTACATTGAGGCTCCGATGTTTGATGGAGTGCCGGACTTGAAGCAGGCTGTGATCAGGGGGCAGATTGCCACCTATGAGCCGAAGTGTGGAGTGATTGAGATCAGGAGGGTAAAATGACAAACAACGATAAATCCTTTCTCTGGTTCGGGCTACCTTACATTCTCCTGTTTTTGGCGGTGTTTGGGTTAGCATTCTATGTAAGTGTGTGGGTAGGCTTGACTATTTGTGGTGCTATCGGGTTCTTGGCCTTGTGCATTCACATGAGTGAGTATTACGCTAATAAATGAACCCCTTCGACGCACATCTTGGAGCAGTAGAGCAGGATTCTCCGTGTGAGCATAGCTCCCTCATGGAGGGTTCGATGAAGCATAAGCTTTGCAGCTTGAAGGACATTAGTCCGGGAACTGTGGTTCAGTTGCCGAAGGAGTATCAATCACGTGAGGATGAGACGGCAATAGTCCTTGGGCTGGAGTTGGCGAGCGATAAGAAAAGGATCAAGACTGGGTTTCTGCGAAAGCAGGATGACAGGCTGATTACGACTTGGATGCCCACGCAGCCCGAGGATACGGAGCTGGTCCTGGCGGAGGACGAGCCTTTGAAGAAGGCCTCGATTGAGGCGTTCGTGGGGAATAAACTGGCCCTCCCGACCTTGGGGATGAGCACTGGCTGTGATCCTGAGATATTCGTGGTCCATGGGGATGGGAGTGTGTTCCCGGCTTGGGAATATATGCCGAGCGAGGATGAAGCGAGGCTGAGTGCGAAGGAGTGGTTGAAGTTGGATTGGTCGTTGCCGGACAATACTCCTTCTCTTCGGCAAACGTCCATGGAATTCACAAACTGGGCGGATCCCGCGGCGTACTATTGCCCAGTCAAGGTCCCAGCGTATTGGGATGGAGCACAGGCGGAGTTTGCGCCTTGGGCAAAGAATTGCCTTGAAACCCTGCATTATGGGACGAGGGCAGGACTACAGGCGGTGTTGGAGTTCGCCCGAGCGAAAGACCCAACAGCAAGGCTCACATTGAAGAATGTTGTGGAGCTGCCGGAGCAAGTGCTTAAGAATGCTGAGAACAAGTACATCCAGTTCCGATGTTCGAGGAGTTACAATATCTATAACGATCCAGGAGATGGAATCCAAAATGCCAGAGAATACCCATTTCGATGCGCCGGGGGTCACATCCACATCGGATACTCCCGAAGATTTACAGCGCCGGGAATTGAGCAGATTGTGCGCGGCCTCGATGGCGTTTTGGGAGTCGCTGGGGTTAGCCTTGCAGCAGGAATTGATAACCCCGAGCGAAGGAATACGTATGGCCGTGCGGGAGAGTTCAGACTTCCTTCTCACGGCCTTGAATACAGAGTTCTCTCGAATTTCTGGCTTTGCCACCCAGCAATCTCAATGCTGGTTTTTGAAATTGCTAGAGCTGCGGTTCGCCTTGCAGAGAGTGGCCTCTTTAACCTCTGTTGGGTGGCCGACGAAGGAGAAACCCGAGAAGTCATCAACAACTGCGACGTAGATGGGGCAAGGACGATATTGAAGAGGAACAAGGCGGTGTTGAGCGGGTTGTTCAATGCGATGTGGCAATCGGATGGTTCGATTACTCTTACTGAGGAACTTGCCAGCAAGATGAGAACCTTGGCCCTCAAGACCCTGCTGAATGGGATGGAAGCCGCAATCCCTGATCCGTTTGATATTGAGAAGAACTGGAAGCTTAACAAGCCGGATGAGTGGAAGCGGCATTGCAGAGGGATTGGGGATTCGTGGAAGAGCCTGAGTGAGGGAGTGAAACTGTGATTGTTCCGATTGTCGTATGTCCGATGTGCAAGGGAACAGGGAAGGACTTTTCCGTCAAACATCACAGGCAGTTGTGGTGTGACCTTTGCAAGGGAGTGGGATATGTGCCAAGGGAGAATTGCAAGGGATGCGGGAGGCCAGCGACTACAACTTGGCCCCCGAAGCGAGAGCCGATTATTAGGTATTGTGGACTGAAAGCTTGCTTGGAGCAGCTGGTGATGGTTCATAAGCCCGGGCCTTGGAAAGCTGAAGACGAGTTTGAGCGCGCAATGCGCTATATGTAAACAGGATTCCCGCTGCGCTCCGATAACCGAGCGAAACGGGCGTGGTTAATGGCATTTGCTGGTAATTGAGGCTCTACGGGCCACCGAGGGGTGCGGAAGCGAAACCTGGGAAGATTGAGGCAGATGTCTTTTGTTTTGGGTTGATGGAGATGTTGGAAAGCTTGCGTCCTCTAGGGGCAAGGTAGGAGCAGCGCCGTAAGGAACAAACATCTTTCGTGCGGCGATTATATGAGACTGGTTCAAGGCGTTCGCGCCAAGTAACTGGTGTGTTATAGGGTACTGCTCTGGGCCTTCCGGAAGTTACAAACTAAGATGCAAGGTCTAGCAAGGAAATTGATTCGGGATGAGGCCGCGATTTGCATACGCTTTGGAGATAGAAGGGCGTGGCGGGAATAAATTTAGGAGGACGCATGAATGCTCCGCAATTTGTGTTGAGGATACAAAGTTGGCAGCCTGGGAATTTTACCCATGTCACATGGGAAGAAACAGAAAGTATTCAGCAAGCGGAAAGTCGCGCCAAGCGCGTTAGAGAAATGGGCGCATCAGTCGAGATATATCGACTCCTGTAAAGGAGGGGTATGGACCCAGCAGACATGAAGGAAGTTTTCAAGAGACTTGGGGAGCGGAAGGTGAAGTTCCTCGATGAGTATCATAATGAGATGCCCCTTGTGGAGCATCTGGCAAGTGAGCCGTTGTTTTTGAAAAAGGAGCCGAAGCAATGCATATAGCAGAAATGCCGATGTGCTGCACCAGCATGGTGCTTGGGATGTTTGGGGATCACGGGGAGGAATCTGTGGTCAGCGTGGAGGAGATCAAGAAGCTGATTGCTCGGCATCGGAAGGTTTACTATACAGACACCAACGAGCATGTGACCAAGAAATATGTCTATGCCAGCACGGTGAATCTGAAGAACGTGGTGATACTTCAGAAGGCAGGATTCAAGATACTCGATGCATATCCCGGACAACAAGGGACAGTGCATGTCATGGCATTGCATCTCGACAACTAACGAGATGTGATAAGAGGGGACAGCTTTAACGTCCCTGTGAGTTCCTTTCGATGAGACCTCGCCCTGTTGGCGTGCGGGCTGGAGAACGTGCGAAAAGCCTCTCCCAGCCTGTTGGATGCCTTGTTGGATTAAGGAACTAGAGCGTTAGTCTAGCGCGGATTAGTCCGCCCAAGGCGATGATGGCAAGACCAGGGTGAACTGGGACAGGACGCTTCCCGGGGAAGCTTGGACGCTCGATAAGCCCAACTTGCTATGCAGCCCCCAGCATAAGGCAATCAGGCCTTCCCTGCTGAGAAAATGCCCTCTGGAGCGGAAGCTCCAGGGGGAGAGGGGCGAGCTAACCCCGTTGAGGGCGAGGAAATTATGGCTTTACCTAACTACATCCTGCAAAGATTCTCGAAGCCCGGCGGAGTGAGGCTGGCCAAGAAAGAGGAGTATGTCCCGATAGCCGGGATATGCCCAATCTGCCTCCGGAATGTGATCTGGCGGAAGTATGTGAGTGGCGGGGCGGAGCAGGTTGATGGGGTCTATCAGAATGGAGTCTATTACCATTGGCAATGCCGCCCGAGTACCTACGAAGTATATGGGCCGCCGAAGGTTGACGATGCCAAGGTGCCTGCGGGCAATCTGGACAACGAGGAGTATCGGTATTGGGTTGGAGGCCCGCAAGAGGATTATGTGTTTGCAATGTGCAGGGCCTGCAAGAAGTGCAAGTATGGGAAGCCCGAGAGGCAGCAGCATTTTAAGGACCCGGACTTCCTGGTCAATGGCGATCCTTGCACGACACAGTTGGTGAACGCCTACAAGTATCTCATGGAGTCGAAGCTTTGCTTGGTGTGCAAGCAGAACAGATATAACAGGAGCAGATGGGGAGTGCCTCTGTGTGAGCAGCCGGAGTGCCTCCGGAAGTGGAAGTTCAGCACAGACAAGTATATCGCCTTGGAGTTCCAGCTTGAACTCCAGCGCAAGAAGCAGGCCTTCCATGATCGAAAGGCAGCGGGAACCTTGCATTCTCCGAAGATGGGAGAGTTTACGGTGTTGCCCTCGGATAAGCCCACAAGGCTGCCTTGGTGCAAATATTGCCAGATGTTCACGGACAACACGATTCATGCGGAGATTCACATGGACAAGATTGGAAGGGGGGAGATCATTGAAGACTAATTATTACTATGACCCACCCGAAAGTCTCAACATGGTGGAGGGTCCGGGGGAATATTGCGACATCTGCCAAGAACTGAATGTCGTAAAAGCCGGGACGCTTATACCGGTAAACTTCGAAGACGGGGACTTGGAAATTGAATTTGCTCACCATTCTTGCTTACTCGAACTGGCTTCGACCTACAAAGACGGTGCAGATCAACTTTTTGATATCCTCGCGGATCAACGGGGTTAGCATGAGACTACTGAAAGACACATATCGGAATCTGGAGTTTTGGGAAGTCAAGCAGGACAGGCATTTGGTCCTGCCCTTCCCGGGGAAGTTCCCTACGAGGTGGAGGATCACCTTTACGGAGGGGCTTTCGTCGAAGTTGTGCTTTGATCGGATTACGAAGCCTGATCCCTTGTTGATTGGGAAGGTCATGCAGATGGCCAAGAGGCAAGGCTATATTTCCTTCTGGGAGTTTGATCGGGGCGGACCTTTCAGATATGGGCAGCGGGCGTGTCCTAGACGGGACTTTAATGTCAGCAAGCTCGCTATGGTGGTTGGCAGCTTCTACTATCCGTGGCATGGGTGGGCCGGAGATTTCTTTGATCCTTGGCGATATCCGATGTTCCACAAGCAGATGAAGTTTGGCCTGCACAATTTCTTTATCTATTCGCCTTATGAAAGGATGTTCTATGGATCAAGCAACGAAAGATCACCTGATGCAGATGTTGCGGGATTATCGAAAGTGGCTGCAAAAAACAAATCCGTTGAAATGATTGATCTTGGGAAGCTGCCGAAGATTCCGGCTCCCATCTTGCTCCAACAGCATTGCGCGGATTGTGGGTATCACTTTTCGAAGCGGGAGCAGTACAAGAATTTGATCATTCGATGCCCCAATTGCGGGCGGGTAATGTATTGCCGATGAAATATCAAACACAACGCGAGGCATTCAAGAGGTTGATGATCCAGCAGGGGGTGAGTGGGCACTCGCAGCTTGAGCAAGCTCTGCCCTTTGGATGTGATGCACCAGGGAGATTGGTGGATCGCTGGCTGGACGGGATGTTGACTGTTCCCGAGGAGTTCTCCAGTCAGAGACGATATGTGAATCGCTTTAAGTTGGGGGCGGACCCAGAGTTTGTATTCGTGGCTCAAGGGGATCGAAAGGATGCCAAGAGCTTTAGCTTGCAGCAGGGGCTGGCTTTTGGGATGGACAATAACGGGAGGCTGGTGGAGATTAGGCCCAGTCCGAGTCGAAGTGCAGTCAATGTGGTGGCGAGCATTTTGGCGACCTTGAGATGGCTTGCGGTCCTGTATCCTAAGACCTTGCTGTATGAGTGGACAGCGGGGGCATATATTTGCGGGGACGGGATTGGAGGGCATGTTCACTTTGGAAGGAAGCGCCCAAACAGGGACCTTGAGGTCCGGGCTTTGGACTCGATTGAGATTGAGTTAGAGGCGCTCAAGATGTATCCGGCTTTGGAAGTTGCTCGACGGAGACAGCCGGATAGTCATAATCAGACATACGGGAAGCTGGGAGATATTCGGCAACAGATACATGGGTATGAGTATCGGACGTTTCCGAGTTGGCTGGATAGTCCGGAGCTGGCGTTCTTGACTATTACGCTTAGCAAGCTGGCGGTTCACAATCCGGGGCTGGTGCAGGGCTATGTGCCATTGAACATGGATCGAAGCTGTCAGAGGATGCGGAATCTGCTGGCTTATTACAAGGACGTGGATGATGATGCGAGGTTGGCCTTGAAGATTCTGGCCAAGAAGATTCCTACTCATGCGGGAGGGGATTTCAAGAAGCGATGGGGGATTGAACAGGGGACGATCATATCACCGACGGTCCAGTTTATCCCGTCGAGCATAAAGCCCAGCTCCCGGGATGTTCAGGAGATGTTTGATTATCTGCGGGATGGGAAGGTTTTGGGAATGAGAGTTCCGACTCCAACTTGGGGGCCGTTGGTGCCGCCTGCGGATTACACCATGACTATTCATGGGGTTAACACCTATCAGGCCAAGGGGCTGGGAGAGTTATTGTGGGATGTTTGCCAACACAAGGCCTTCCCGTATTTGATCTGCAATGTGCGGGAGTATGCGGGGGTTTACTTCTTGCTTCCGGAGAAGATGGTGGCGACCTTGCCTGCGGGATGGTATAGTTTTTGCGGCAATAAGATTGCTACGCATCGGGATAATTATATACTCTCGACTGAATGGGGCCGGAAGCCGGAGCACTTCAGGGAGTGCCGGAGATTGTTGCTGGAGACGGTGCTGCCTTATTGGCAGATATCGAAGGTTAAACCGGATTCATGGCTGCAATGGAGTAGCGGGCTTAGGAAGAAGGCCCGAGTGAAGTTCAAGGGGAGTTTGTTGCATGGGCAGGTTGCGAGTTTACCAGTGGAGTTGAGATAAGGAGAAACTATGTGTGGAATCTGTGGTATCAGACGGTTCGGGGAGCGGCCTATCCAGAGGGATAGCTTTGACTTGTTGCTCCTGAACAATGAGAACAGGGGGCTTGAAGCCACAGGCGTAGCTCTCCAGCAGGCAGATGGGAGTGTTCAGGTCTACAAGGACAATGTCACTCCGTATCAGTTCGTGGCCGAGAACAGCCTTTATCAGAAGTGGATGGACAAGCACTTCAAGGATGACACGGTTACGGTCATTGGGCATACCAGGAAGGCAACCAAAGGAAGCCCGAGGGTTATCAATAATAATCATCCGATGTGGGCCGGGAATGCGGCTGTGGTTCACAATGGGCATATTAGCAATGACGATTCGAGCTTCAAGGATTGGAAGCTGGAGCGGAAGGCTGAGACGGATAGTGATATAATCCGGGCGGTGCTGGACCGGGATGGGTTCACGCACAAGGCGATCAATAACTTGAGCAGGTTGAATGGGAGTGCGGCGTTTGCGGCTGTGAGTCCGGATGCCCCGGGGAAGCTGTTGCTGGGCAGGAGTGGCAATCCAATTGAGCTAGCTGCTACGCAGGATTATTTGATGTTCTCCAGCGAGAAGGGGCCGCTTTACAAGGCTATGAGACCCTTTAAGCGGGTGTTTGGGATTACGATGCGAGAAATGACCCCGATCAATTACTTCATGATTGGGATGGCGGATGACACAGCGTGGTTGTTTGCTGACAAGCCAATGGGTGAGGCCCAAGATTGGGGAGCGGATTGGTTGGAATGGCATCAAGAAATGCGGATTGCCACGCACTTCAATCCGGCGACCTATACGTGCCATGCCCAGTATTTCGGGCAGAGGGCAAAGTTCTATGATGACAGGCCAGTGGATGTGGTGAGGTGTCCAAACAAGGCCTGTGGGGAGTGGTTACAGGTGACGAAGGCCGTGTTGGCCGATTTGAAGAAGTACACCTGTGCGACGTGCAAGACAAAACTTGGGTAGGAGGTAGGATGCTACAACTTCGAGCAATTGCAGGGCCTACGAGTAGGCTGCTGAAGAAGCTGTTAGATGAGCGAGGGCTGCTTGGGGGGCCGGTTAAGGGCGTGGTTAATTATGGGTATAGCGGGATTGTATCCTACAACACGCCGACGCTGAACATGAATGCGGGGAGGCTGAATAAGTATCAGGAACTGGTGAGGCTGGATGATGAGGGAGTCCGGACAGTGCCGTTTTCGGATCGGTTCAAGGATTTCAAAGAGGGGAAGGTCTTGGGCCGGAACCTGCATCACACCCGAGGGAATGATATTGTGATTTATCGGGCGGGAGAGGGTGGGCCGAAGCGAGATTTCTATACAGAGCTGGTCCCTAAGCAGGATGAGTTCCGGGTATGGGTGTTCAGGGGGAAGCATCTGGCGACCTACAAGAAGGTCCTTGACTATCCTGCAAAGAACGGACGCAAGAACAAAGCGATTTGGAATTGGGGGAATGGGTATGCCTACCACTTCGTACAACCAGATGATGTGTCAGTTGGCCTTAAGGAGACAGGGATCGCAGCAATTAAGGCCCTTGATCTTGATTTCGGGGCATCCGATATTATCTGTGGTACTGACGGTCGGTATTATGTGCTGGAGGTCAATACAGCCCCGGGGACACAGGGAGCGGCTCGACAGGGGATAACTTCGCTGGTCAATTGCATCCAGAGATGGGTGCAGAACGGATTCAAGGAGCGAACATGAGCAGTCATGTTAGGTTTATAACTTCGGTCGTTGGGACTTCGTACTCGGGGGCCAATGCTAAGAAGATATTAGAGGTGAACTCCGGGCGCTCGGTCAAGACTGTTCAGGATGCTATTACGGCGGCGAACTATCTTGGGGTGAAGCTTTGGATTTTCAGGGAGCCACGAGGGCTCAGGACCTCCAAGAGCAGATACAAGAGGTTCTGCTCGCTGCTGGGGATTTCGAGGGGGAAGAAAAGGAAAGCTCCGCAGCCCACGACGTGGGCAACAGCGGCGGCTGCGCCTGAGCCTTCTTTCGCTCCCTATATAACTTACACGCAATGGCATGCAGCGCAGCAAGCAATACAACAAGGAGCACAAAATGGTCCAACTCAACCGGGACTTACCAATCAAGTACCGCAATCTATCGCAGATTTCATCGCTTTTTCCTGAGCTGCCGCCCGGGGCGAGCAAGGTTTTACGCACTGAGAATCGAGGCACAGGCTGGTATTGTCAAGCCTGCCGGGAGTATATTCATCCGATTTGGATGCGAGACGGAGACGGAGTCTTCCCCTCGTGTTTGGAATGTTATGTAGAGGAAGTTCTGAAAGAAGGAGGCGGAGATGTGGCCATTCTCGAAGCGGAAGCCATCGCTGATCCAATTAGCATCGCGAGTAATTGACCTCACAGAGCCGACCGAAGATCATTGGGGAATCTTTGAGGGAGGGGATAATTTTGATGCACGATTTACTATGCATGGCGATGTCGCCAAGGGCGATGAGATTTTGGTCCGGATGCAAAGTGGCAGGATCGCTCGTTATTGCGCCTTTTCTTGCATCCATAACTTTTGCGGCCCTGGCGAGTGGAAAGTTCGAGCCTGCATTTGTGGTTATGAGAAAGAGCCTGTTCAGATTAAGGGCCTTCTTACTGCGGGTTCTACGAGCGTACGATCCGGTCCAAGTCAACCATCTACTTTATCGAGCGGCTTTACTGAGCCAGCAAGCGGGTTCTGGAAAATACTCGCCCGGGATGAAGCATGTCGTGCTGGGGCAGATAGGCTGCGTACAGCAGGCAATTTGCGCCTTGGATGAAACTTATGCAGAGCAATTTAGACGTAAACCCCGCGTTCGAAAAGTGGAGATCATCAACGGGCCGGGAGAAGGAATGGAGCTTGCAGGAGCTGATCCCAAAGATGGAAAGGTTTGCGACAGCCATCTGCTGGCAGCGAATACCGGATCACACTGATGATTTTGGGGCCTTGGTGAATGGGATTGTTTGGAGGGTGATCAAGAAGGCCGAGAGTTTCAAGAGCAAGAGCAGGTTTTCGACGTGGTTTTACAAGATCGCGGTTAACGAATGCAATGATTATTTGAGGAATTACAAGGAGAGATATGAAACCAGTCTCGAAGAAGAGATGCCGACTGCTTCGCAGGGGGTAGATGCAAGGATTGATTTGATTGACTTGCTGAGCAGGTTGGAAGGAAAGGATCATTTGCTCTTCCGGATGGTAGCGGAGGGGGAGGATTGGAAGACGATCGGGGAGAAGCTGGGGATTAGCGGGGACTCGGTGCAAAGGAAGTGGAGAAGACTGAAGAGGAGATTGAGAGATGCCGTATAACTGGGGATATGCAGCCAGATGGCCCCTTCATGCACAACAGCAAGCTGCGGCACCGGGGTATAATGTGTTTGTGCAGGCTGCTATGCAGGCAGCACAAGTGCCCGCTCCTTTTCAAGAACTCCCACTTGTCCCGGAATTGGCCGAAGAAGGCGATATGATTAACGATTTCAAAGTTGGGTGTGATCCGGAGTTTTTGATACTGACTCCGCAGGGCGGGACGGACTATGCGATGAAATATTTCCCGCATTATGGAGAGATTGGGTATGATCACGGGGGCAGGATTGCAGAGTTCAGGCCCGGGCCTTCAAAGGGCGTGTTGCCGATTGTCAAGAAGATTCAGACCCTTGTGAATAAGACCACGGCCCCTGGGAAGTTGAGAGCGGGAGCAATTTGTAATGGGGAACCGCTTGGAGGGCATGTTCATTTTGGGTTCAGTAGCTTTACGGTGAAGCCCCCTGCGGGACAAGGGACCAAGCAAGGGCATATGATGAACGAGCGCGGGGTAAAGGTGACGAAGGCCTTGGATGCTTTGACCAAGACCCTTGAACACCTTGATATCCTGCCAAAGAACGAGAGTGTCCAGCGGCGACAAGGAATGTATGGATACGGGGCTTACGGGGATGTTCGCGACTGTAACGGGCACATGGAGTATCGGACAATGGCGAGCTGGCTATATGATCCGAAGGTAGCTTTCCTGTGCTTGACGGCGGCGAAGCTGGCTGCGGCTGATCCTGATGGGGCCTACGAGGCTCTGAATGGCTGCACCAGCTTCAAGGCCCTTGGGAATTGGATTGAACAATACGGGAACAAGGATGTTAATGCCAAGCGGGCGGTTGAGAAGTTGGTGGACAAAGGACTGCCATATGTGCAAGTTGATCCTACGGTGGATTTCAAAGGGAGATGGGGGGAGCTGGGAGTATGACAAGACGAGATGAAGTACGACATTTCGGACCGGCATATCAGATTCTTTACAATGCGATCCGAGAACTGGAAAATCATCCGGAAAGGGCCGATGAAGTTTGTCGAGTTATTGCGGAGTATTTGAATCGACGCTTCCATGAATGGCATCAATCCCGACTCAAAGAATATGGGTATGAACTTCGTTACAATGACAATGACGGCGGAAGCGCATATCTTGTTGCGATAAAACCGGATCAAGACCCCGATGATGCGAAGTGGTACAACGTGCCCTGTAAAAAATGTCAACAGAGGCGCGGGGATCATATAATGGGACGTTGCCCTGATTGGGAGTTTCAATGAACCATCGACTTCGTTCACATCGCACAGTCTGCCCCTTCAAGATCAAGCTTGACTTGGTCAATGCCCAGGAGTATCTCTTGGCGGCCCAGAAGGACCACAAGAAGTATCCGAAGCATCCAGAGGACTTGGAGATTTACCTGTGCTCCTGTTGCAGCTATTTGCATATTGGGCATAGACTGGGGTCGAAGAAGGAGCACGGGGCCTAACCCCGTTGAAGGCGAGGAAGTTTGAAAGAATGGCTCATCACCGATACGCACTTCGACCATCAGAACATCGGGGTCTATTGTGCGAGGCCAGATGGCTGGATGGACCTCATCATTAAGAACTGGTGTAAGATTGTCAAGTCCGAGGACGTGGTCATGCACCTTGGGGACGTGCAGGTTGGCTGGAAGAGTTATCTGCCGGGTCTTCTAGCCAGCCTGCCCGGGACGAAGCTCCTGGTAAGGGGCAATCACGATGGCCACAGTAATATGTGGTATATGAGGAATGGGTTTGCTGCCTCTTGTGATGGGATGATGTATGGTGGCGCTACATTGACTCATCGACCTTCTGATAGTCTCTATGGGGGGACAGACATCAATATCCATGGGCATGTGCATAATTCGGCTTGGACTCCGACGAAGCCATTTCAGAGGCTGCTGGCCTTGGAGTATGTAGGTTATAGGCCGGTGGACTTCCAGAAGTTCTGTGGCTTGGCCCGCTCTCCTGAGAAGTGGAAGAAGTTCGTGGCAAGCTGGGAGCCTCGACCGAGGATAGACCAGAAAAGCAAGAATGCAAAGGATGTGCGATTGCACGGACCTGATTTGATGATAGAAAGGCAAATGGATGAAAATATCAAAGATGTTGTTTGCAATGATCTTTGTGGCGACGATGCAGGCCCAGGACACGAGGCCGAAGTTGGAGCTGTCACCTCAAATTGATTTCAACGGAGGGAGCTTCCAGCCAGTGAGTGGCTCGATGACCGGGGGCTTGGGGATGGAAGACCGCTTCCTGTGGCATGTGAGTGGGACTTATAGGGCTGCCAAGAAGGCCACATATTGCAATGATGTGGCTGGGACTTGTGTGGTGAACCCACACGGGGATAGCCGGACGCTGGAGGCTCAAGTAGGGTATCGCTCGGGTGGGGGGTGGCTGGCTATTGCCGGGGGAAGCTTTACTTCTCTGCACACCACGTTGTATGACAAGACCGGATCGGAGATGACATTCGGGGGCGGCAAGGACCTGATGCATGACACTTGGTCAGCGAGGTTGACGGCGGAGTATGTTATTCCCCTGCCTCTTGGCCATACGAATGTAGAGCATGGGTTTAAGGTTCACTTCACCATGCCCAGTGAGAGTGCAACAGATCATTGGATATTCTTTGATGAGACGTTCTTTGCTGGCTGGGTCTGTGATCCGAAGTGCGGGCGAGATGCCAGTTTAACAATGGGACCGAAGTTCAGGTTCTAGGAGGAACCATGACACCGTATAAATCTTTGGGTATCTATACTTTCCCTTCCTCATGGAAGGCGTGGCAGGTCGGAAGGGCTCTGGTTAAGATTACCAGAGCCTATGGCCTTAGACCGCTGCCGGGGGTTGGGGGCAAGGTAAATGCCAAGGCGGCTTGGAATAGAGATCATCGGCACGCCGAGGTCCGACTCATGTGTAATCCGAAGGCCGAAGGAGCCACGTGGCATCAGGATGGGGACAATACCAGCGGGGCCAACATGAAGCATCAGCTTGTGTTGTGGGCAGACCGGATGCCAACTCAGTTCCGAGTAGGAGATCAAGTGTATCAAGCCAAACCTTGTGAACTGGTGGTAGTGGATAACTTGGCTTGTTATCATCGCAGGCCTCCAGAGGCAGAAGGCCGGAGGAGGAGTTTTCGCCAACGTTGCCTTTAGTAATATAAATATATATCTATATCTAATGTCTCTCTCTCTTCTATCTGGGCACTCGTTTCCGGGGGGTTAGAGAGACAAATGCAAGTGGTTTAGTTTTCAATAGGTTACAGCATTGTGTCACGAAAACCTCTGTTGGTCTGTAACACATTGAAAGCAAAGGAGTTACGCGGCATTATAACTTCAACAGAATCAACAACTTACAGGGGGCTTCCCCTGTTTTAAATAGTCTGTCCGAATTCCCACCTTTCGGGAGTCTAAATGAAGTTGACTCCCTCCCTTCGAGGCCAAATGAAATTCCCACCTATTACGCTAGGCCAAACCATCAAAGTTGTGTGGGCGGATAGCAAGTCCGCCCTGGGATGGAAGTACGACCCGGAGCTTCAGAGGAAGCCCGGCTATATCAAGACCATTGGATATGCAATTCAAGAAAACGACGAATGTATTACCTTGTCAACCTCCCTTGGGGAACACGGAGAGAGCCTTGATGAGCTTTCGATTCCTGTTGGATGTATCAAGGAGCTGGAGGTTTTGGATGAGCAAGTATGAGATTCAGAAGGACCCCGTTTTTGTTCCTCGCGGACAACGGGGTAAGTTACCCTGTAAAGAGTGTGGTAAGGTAGGCTGGCATAAGATGGATTGTAGTCGCCCGCCTGTCTTGGTGCAGGAAAAAGGATGGCAATCCGACGGCCAAATAGGAGCAACGGGGAGTAAAATATGAAAACAAGCATGATTCCGGGATGTTGTGGGTTGAAGACAATTCATCAGATTGGCAGCCTTGGCAAGACGGATGCCTTTAGCGCGAAGGATGCAGCGGCCTTCGATGGCCTGGTAAAGGTGGGCACAGCCGGGGATGGGAACTGGGCGACCTATGGGAAGGCCCCCGATACCATTGCCATCATCACGACCTCGGATCGCTATAACAAGCCGGAGGAATTCAAGCGGCAAGAGAAGTTCTTCAAGGAGAAGGGCTGGGTGCTGCTGGCCGTCTGGAAGAGCTACGAGTCGGGCGGCAAGAACTATATGTATGGGAGCCCGGGGATGGAGAAAGCATGATTGATCTCTTGTTAAGGGATTTTCTCATTGCGTTGGGGATTATAGGGATTGTCATTCTTTTTATCGTGGCGACATCCTATCCGGACGAATGATCGAAACAACTGAACTTTATGGCGGGGAGGTAATCTGTGAATTCAATCCTTCCCGCCACTCCTACACGATAGTTAACAAGGGGCGAAGGTACAAGGTACCTTCGGTCACGAGGATATGTTCGGTTCTAGACAAGAGCGGGCCATTGATGGCCTGGGCCATCAACAACACTTTAGATGTATGTAGGGGGGCTATTGCCCCGGGGACAGAATATGCTGAAAGCTATCTTGCAACCGTCTGGGAAGCGGCGAAGCGGCAAAGTCGTGCGATCAAGACAGATGCTGCCGACAAAGGAAAAGAATCCCACCGAATTATTGAAGAGAATTTACGGCGACATGTTGCGCACGAACTTGAGCTTGGAGATGTCCCGCTTGCCGGAACTCTATTACGGGATGAGGGAATCCGATGTTTGGAAATTGAGAGGCGCATATATTCGCGCCGTTACAGGTACTCGGGAACTCTCGACTTTATTGGGGAATCTAGCCGGGGGCTCGTTCTCCTAGACTGGAAAACCGGCAAGTCCATCTACCCCGAATTCCGTCTCCAAACCGCTGCCTACGTCCACGCCTACGAAGAAGAATTCCCTGATCAGAAGATCGAAGGCCGATACCTAGTCCGTATTGCCGAAGATGGCTCTATCGAGCCTCACTATTTCCCCCGTTCCTCCTATCGCCTTGATTTCAAAGCCTTTAGGGGTGCCCTCGACCTCTTCCGCCGAGTCCAACAAATCGAAAAAGAAAATAAAAAGTCTGTCCGAAAATAGCGGTTTTAGGAGTCTAAATGAGTGTTCCCAAAGAAATGAAACGCAGTTTCCAAGTCGACATTGACATCGTATCGACCCACACATATATTATAGACGAGGTTAATTCCCAAGAGGAAGCCGAGGAAGTGGCTCGGCAATACCTTGCTGATGGCGAGGAAGGAACGATCAATGATGTCGAGGAATACAACATTGATTCGTATCCAATCGAGGTAGGAGATATCAACTGACTGTTCAAATCCGCAATACAAAGTCCCTTGTTGATCCAAAAAACTTCAGATTCGTAGGTCTAGTGTATGCCCTGGCCGGGTCAGGAAAGACAACTTGGGTTGGAACCCTCCCCCCTAAAGATACCGGCATTTGTGCTTGCGATACTGGCACTGGTTCTGGCCTCCTTCCGATAGTTGATCAAGGCTTTGATTACTTTGAACCTACTAAGCTGATCGAAGTCGAGGACTTCGCTAAGGGGAAGGTGTTCCCTGATAAGAAGGTCCTAGTCATTGACAACCTCTCAACCCTTGCCCGGACCCTAATCAAAGATGCCGCTCTTGCTATACCTATCTCTGGCTCTGCTTCTCGGGCTTTGGGTGTACCTGACCTGAAGGACTACGGGACGATGGCGGAGTTGACTCGCCGCCTCCTGCTCAACCTCATCAACTGTAATCCCGATAAGCATATCCTTGTCACGGCCCATGAAAAATACGACAGACCCTCTCCCGATGATGCCCCCGGAACCGAGTCCCTCGTTGGCCCCGAACTTGCAGGCCAAATGTTTCTTGCCGCACCTTCTCTTTTTGACTTTGTGCTCCGACTTAGAACGCGCAGTCTCTTGCGGAACCCCGCCGACGCAAAGTCTAGATATTCTCAGAGATTTTTTCAAACCAACCAACTCCCCGGAGTGATAGCGAAGTGCAGGGCGATGGTTGGGAAGAAGGCCCTCTTGGATCAAGAGGAGATATTTGATCTCGAAACAGGGGCGGGGAGTTTTCCGTTCCTGCTCAACAAGATCGTGGCTGGTTATCAGGCCACATAAGTTTCCCCAGATAGGCATCGCTTTCAAAGGATGCGAGGAATGTTGATGTACAAAAATCCGGGCTCTGATTCCACCCCGTTGTCAACCCGGTCGAGGACGTTCCTCAACAAGCCCAACAGCCTATCTGGGGAATAATCGTGCTAGCGGGCTTGCTAGCAATCTCAACTAAAGAGGAATAATAATTTGTCTTGGTCAAGTATTGACTTAACGAAAATCAACCCCAGTGATCTTAACCTAGTCAGCGACGGTGTTTATACGTTTGAGTTGAACCCCGGAGCGAAGTTCAATGAGTACGGAGGGATTTATGCTTCGGCAACAATCGTCTCCGATAGTGAATTCAAAGGGAAGCGGGTTTCGTTTAGCTACCCGAATCCCGATGAATATAACTGGTCTGCTCCAGCTCTGGTGCGGCTAGTTCATGCTACAGGTAATGAAGTGGTCGAGGGCGAGGATGGACCAACTGTCTTGAATCGAATTGCCGGTAGCCACTTTACTACGAAGATCGTCAACAAGGACGATAAGACCGGGGTAAAGCGCAGCAACCTGCAAACTATGTCAGTGAGGCCTGCGGCCTAGTTCCAAAGCGAGTGCTATGCAAGGGGAAGTCAACCAGCTTCCCCTTTCTTTTCGAAATGACAATCTCAAAACTCCATCGTACTTACGCTCGGTTCAATAAGAAGTGGTTCGATGGGCGTTTGCCTGCCCAGATTGCCATGAGTTTCGAGGACATGTCCGGGACAGATCACTCCGGGCTTTGCACGACCTATCAGGCTCCTAATCTCCTGATTCATTCTATCCATTTGGATAGTAAGTTTCAGGAGTATGACAAGCTGCTGGAGTTCTTTCTCATCCATGAGATGGCGCATATGGCGGCCCATCCACATGAGAAGGTTCCGCACGATCAGGCGTTTCAGGACCAGATGCACATACTAGCTGCCCGAGGGGCGCTGTGGGATTTGTGGTAGGAGGAGAATATGCCAAAACAATATGAAGCCATCCGCGATAAGCTGATGCAAGAAGGTAAGCCAAAGAAAGAAGCCCAGGCGACTGCGGCTAAGATTTACAATTCCAAAGACAAGGGCCATGTTGGCCGCGGTTCTAAATAATATTGCCATATAGCGATAAATTCGTTAAAATTTTCGGGGATGGTGCAACTGATCGCACAAGTAAACTTTACTTCCGTTTGAGAAAGTTAAACTATCCAAAAGACAGATATAGATTGTTTTGCTTTAACTGCAATTGTGGTAGAGAAAGAAACGGCGGAATCTGTCCGCATGAAGAGAGGAAATGAAGAAGTTAGTATTAGTTCTATTGGCTGGGATGTGCTTTGCGCAAACAAAGCCCGTTAAGGAATCCCATCCTACGGATGGTCCAGGCAAGGTAGATACGAATCCCATTGTTGTGCCGATTCCTGACATTCCAGTTGGCTATCAGGACCAGTTCAAGACCCTGGTCATCAAGCAGAAAGACATCCAGCTCGACGAGATGCAGCTTCAGGCCCGCTATCAAGCTGATATCAAGGCTGCTGATCAAGCCAATGCCGAAGGCCTAGCCCTCGAAACCAAGGTCCTTGCTCAGTTCAAACTCGACCCCGCGAAGTACACCACTGTCTACAAGGATGGCAAGATAGTAATCGTGGCCAAAGAGGAGAAGAAATAGCTACTGTCTCTGAAACTCCCGCCTGCGCGGGCTGTCCTATGGCCCGCCTCTTTCCTTCGAACAATTTCGTTCGACCGCAGTTACCTAACCCCGCTAAAGACCTGAATCGCCTCCTAATTGGCGAAGCCCCGGGTCAAGAGGAGTCTCAAGCTGGACAACCATTCGTTGGTGGTAGTGGCCGTGTTCTTGATAACTTGCTTCGCAGTGCAGGTGTGGCACGAGAGGGATTAACCGTTATCAATTGCATCCAATGCCAGCCTAAGGCGAATCTGTTTCCGACCGATTCTGCTGCACGCGGATATATTTCAAAAGAGGACGGTGAAGCGGCGGTTAAACAGTGCATTAAAAACCATGTCTTACCGCTACTTAAATCTCGCCAGTGGACAAGAATAGACTTAATCGGAGATAAAGCTCTACGATGGATCGGAGGAAAGTTTGGCATCACGAAGTGGCGGGGCAGCCCGATCACAATTGATACAGATGAACTTGAGCAACGCCTCCGAAGCTGAGCTAGCCTATTGCGCGGGTCTTTGGGACGGAGAAGGTTGCTTTTATATTGGCAAAGCTGAAGCAAAAAGCAAGAGAGGAAGAATATCTCCCTATTACGGTCTCGTCGCTAGTTTGATGATGACTCGTCGAGAAGCAATGCTAAAAGTCGAGGAGTTATTCGGCGGGGAGAGTAAATGGCGCAAACGTCTTCCTCCAAATCGTGACGTTTGGGAATGGAAGTGTTACGGAGATGACGCTAAAATGCTGGCGAAAGCGTTGCTACCCTATCTTCAAATTAAAAAAGAGGCGGCGTTACTTGCTATTCAATTTCGGAACCATATGGAGCCATTTCGTTGGCGTGGTCCGATTCAACTCCCGCCACATGAATTGATTATTCGAGAAGATTTTCGTCAACGCATGATCGCTCTTAATGAACGAGGCGCATGAAGTTTAAGGCAATTCCTGTACTTCATCCGGCAGCCGCGATGCGCGACCAGACAATGCTCCCTGTTTGCGCAAATGACTTAACCAAGTCATTAATTGAGCCCCCTGAACACTACAAGCCCTTCCCCTCGACAGAGGATGTCCGTGCCTTTAAAGCCACAACCTTCGCGTTCGACATCGAAGAGCCTAAGTATCGGACAATGGGCAAACATGCTCCGGTCGAAATGGTTGGACTCTGCTCCGCAGCTACCGAAGCATTGTGCGTCCCGGTTCGAGGCGAGTATCTCTCCGAACTCAAGCGAATATTCCGAGACGCTGTGGCCGTCATCGGTCACAATTGCATTCAATATGATCTGCCCGAACTGCAAGCAAAGCTTGATCTCAAAGTCAATCCGAAATGCCAAGTTTGGGACACTATGCTGCTCCAACACCTCGTGTGCCCGGACCTACCTCATGACTTGGAGTTTGTCGGAAGTCAGTTCGTAAGCAAGCCTGCTTGGAAGGATGATAAGAAGGATGGCTGGGAAACTTATTGCTGCCGTGACACGGATGTTACCTATCAGGTTTGGCTGGAGGTCCTCGGCATGGTGCGACACGAGAACCTTCTCGATCTATATCAAAACGTGCAAGTCCCCCTCGCTCGAATATGTTCTCTCCTTCACAATACTGGATTCAAGGTTAACCCCAATCGTATAGGCGAGGTCCGCGAGAAACTCCTAAAGGAACAAGATGAGCTCGAACTCCAACTCCCAGACTTCCTTAGAAGTCGCCTTGAGGGAATCAATAAACGCCAACCGGCACCTCCTGGAACTCTTGGCAAATCAGGGAAGCCCGTCAAGTACATCATGGTCCCAGACACCGAGCGGGTCGTCCCTTGGAGAAGCCCCGCCGAGAAGCAAGCCTACCTCTATGGAAACGGTCCCGGATGCCTCGGGCTGGAGCCTGTCTACGACCTCAAATCAGGAGCCATAACTACGGGGAAGATGGCCATAGCGAAGCTTTATGGGAAGACCAAGAACCCGGCGATCATTGCCCTGGGGAAGCTGAATAAAATTGATGAAACGCTTAGTACGTTCGCTAAAGCAGAGATGCAATCAGTTTCTCGAATGTATCCTCATTTCTCGGTTCATGGCACTGCTTCCGGGCGACTATCTAGCAGTGATCCGAATCTCCAAAACATCCCCGAATCAGTTCGATGCATCTACGTACCAAGTCATGCCGGATGGAAAATTGTCGATGTTGACTATTCCAACATCGAAAATCGCCTTACCGCCATCTTGGCTGGTGACAATGAACGACTCCGAAAGTACGAAGACCCCAAGCACTCTGACTACAAGGTTCTCGTCAATCGAGCCTATGGAATCCCAATAGAAGACGTAATCAAAGACAATTCCCGCGAAGCTGCTTACGGCAAATGCAAAGCGATTGTCCTCGGGATCAACTACGGGTTAGGTGCAAAAAAGATATCATCTATGTATGATATCCCGATCAAGGAAGTGCATAGGCTACTCGACGTATGGAAAAGCGAAATCAAATTAACAACACTGTGGCAGTCCAAGACAGCGGAGCAGGCGAAACGAGAGGGGGTTTTAACGACTCCGTTTGGGCGACGCCGTTGGTTTTGGACTTCAAGTGCGTATACGGAGAGTTTGTCGTTCCTGCCTCAGAGTTGTGCAGCAGACGTTATTTTCCGGGCGATGATCGGTCTGATGTACGACAGGATCGAGTGGAGTATAGACCGCGCACGCTTAGTGTGTCCATTGGCGATGGCATTACCTTGGCCTGCGACGCTGTTACTTCAAGTTCACGATTCACTCGTTTTCGAGTGCCCATCGGACCTTGTGGATACATTGATATCTACGGTAAAGACGGTAATGGAACAACCTTGGGCTGAACTCGGGGGCTATTCGATTCCGATTAGTGTAAAGGTAGGTGACTCATGGGGCGACTAAAAGAGTGGTTCAAAGATTGGTTGACCTATTATTATAAGCCAAGAAAGAAAATCCACAACTGCAAAGAGCGCGGGTGTGCGATAGAGGATCATAAATTCTCCTCGCTGACAACGGGGTCAGGAGACAAAAAGTGATCAAAGCAGGGGAAGTGGCTTTTCTGAAGACTACGGGAGAGGCGGTGTTCATTTTGGGATTTTATGCTGATGGACCCGGCTCAGATAAAGATTACGTTAAGGTTCGTCGTCCAATTGCCGGACAAGATGGAATCAAGCATACGATCGAACAATTTCAACTGAATGAACTCGAATCCCTCGAAGAGCAGCAAGCTCGCTTCGTTGCGGAGCGGCAGAAGGTGATGGACAAATATGGACCAAAAGGTGATGCCCCTGGCGTTGAGGACGCCGGGTTCCCAATCAATTAACTTGATGGGCCTGAACAAACAGGATCGCGAGCGAATAGCCCGAGTGGGTCTAACTAAGTGGCTTGATGAGGTTTGCAAGGAGAAGGATGCACGGAGAGGTTTGTGAATGCTTACCGACCGAAAGTTGGTTTACAGATTGGATGAGAGTATGGCCTCTAGCGGAGAGCCCGAGGAGTTACATATTATTCTCCGGGATGGCATGTCTAGGGGCGGCCCTGGGGAGGAAGACTTACTTTTCTCTGGACGTGCACAAGGTTTACCCCCTGCTGAATTTGTTGTTGATTGGGCCGAGTGGTATAGGCAAGTCTACTGCAATGAGGGACATAGCGGTAAATCATCTAATTCCAATGGTCCCGGAGGACATGCGCCCGAACTTACTTACTGGGAAGTCAACGAAGGAAGCCATACATCAAGACCTAGTGGTAGCACCCAAATCGATTATTCTAGCCTCGGAGCTAGCAAACCTCTTCTCAAAAGAGAAGTACAACGAGGGGATGATCCCGTACTTCACGGACTTACTAGATTTGGCTCCGGCTCGGGTGAGGACGAAGTCGGGTGGCAATATGGTGATCCAGCGCCCCGAGTGCTGCGTGATGGGGGGCAGCACGAAGCAATGGTTGCAAGATATGCTTCCGAGCACAGCGGGGGAAGGGGGTTTTCTTCCACGTTTCTTAATCGTGAAGGAGGACTACAAGTATCAGAGGATAGCGGACCCGAGGCGGCACATGACGGACGCCCAGAGGAGCGATCTAGCGATCGCTAGGGAGAAGGTAATCTATGACTTCGTCAAACTTATTCGGGTCGCAGAAGGGCTCATTGATTTTGCAGATTACGAAGCCAGTGACGCTTACACCAGTTGGTACAACACATTCACTCCGGAGTCTGGTGCCC
>Ga0210399_10000838_pt1 | contig 24074 bp, 15 predicted proteins | sample IncBWC14MmetaG_FD_150865 | JGI IMG/M metagenome (GOLD analysis project Ga0210399, IMG submission 150865) | Forest soil microbial communities from Barre Woods Harvard Forest LTER site, Petersham, Massachusetts, United States - Inc-BW-C-14-M | ecosystem: Environmental > Terrestrial > Soil >... | reverse complement strand
TTTCGTACGCGCAGTACCTGATTCCGCTCGCGGTGCTGGAGATCTATCTGCGCGCGCAGGACCGGCCTGGGACTTTGCGCCGCATGGCTGCGGCAAGCATGCTTTTTGTGGTCACGCTGTTGATGGCCGCTGGACTTTTCGCCACCACGATGGCGACCTGGGTGCCGCAGGTCAGAGCTGCGTTTGACTTCCGCAAGTCGATCGCGGAAACGCTGTCGGCTACGATTCAGTCGAGCGGAATCGAGCAGGCGGTTCAGCAGTATCACGAACTGCAGTATCACGAAGTGAAGTCCGCTCCGGTCTCGGTCTACAACTTCAACGAAGAGCAGCTCAACGCTCTGGGCTACCGGCTGATTCGCGCTAAGAAGTTCAGCGAGGGCATACGGATTTTTCAGCTTAACGTCGAGAACTTTCCGCGGTCGAGTAACGCCTACGACAGTCTCGCCGAAGGTTACCTGCGGGCCGGGGACAAGGCGCAGGCTATCGCCAATTATGAAAGAGCTCTGCGATTGAACCCGAAAAATCTCAACTCCAAGGTGATGCTGCAGAAGCTCAACCGGCCTTGAACAAAGGAGAGGAACTATGCGATCGCCGATATTGCTTCTTCACATTATCGCTGGCACGTTAGGAATGTTGTCTGGATTTGTGACCGTGTTTCTGCGTAAGGGATCGCGAAGGCACGGCATCGCGGGAAACGTGTTTGTCGTAACCATGCTCTGCCTGTCGTCTAGCGGGGCCTTACTGGCGATCATGAAGCATCAGCCAGGCAACATCCTCGGAGGCGCCCTCACCTTCTACCTGGTGGCGACGGCATGGCTGACCGCCCGCCGCAGGGATGGGGAACCCGGCATTTTCGATTGGGGCGCGTGTCTGCTCGTCCTGGGGCTCGCCGTTGTCGAGGTGACATTGGGATTCGAGGCGGCGATGAGTCCGACGGGGTTGAAGTATGACTATCCCCCTGGGCCTTATTTCTTCATGGGTTCCGTGGCGTGGCTCGCCGTTATGGGCGACGTTCGCATGCTGGTGCGCCGAGGAATTTCTGGCTCACACCGCATCGCGCGGCACCTATGGCGCATGTGCTTTGCGCTGTTCATTGCCGCGGGGTCTATCTTCCTGGCGCGGCAGCACCTGTTTCCTGCATTCATGCGCAAGACAGGCATGCTGGTTTTCCTGACTGTCCTGCCACTGCTGTTGATGATTTTCTGGCTGATCCGGGTTCGATTCACAAACGCAGACAAGAAAAAGCGGACAGTGATGGTCGGCTTAGAGCCGTCACTGTCCGCGCATTGAAAACGGAAACGGAAACGAAATTTGCTCAGAAGAAACGAACAGCGCCGTTTAGCTGCGCTGTCCAGGCCCCTTGCTTTCGTCGCTCGCGATCACGCCGTCCTTGATGTGGATGACCCGGTGAGCGTACTCCGCGATATCGCCTTCGTGGGTGACCAGAATGATCGTGTTGCCCTCGGCGTGCAGCCGGTCAAACAGCGCCATGATTTCAATGCCGGTCTGCGAATCCAGGTTGCCGGTGGGCTCGTCCGCCAGAATGATCGAAGGCTTGTTCACGAGGGCGCGGGCAATGGCAACCCTCTGGCGTTGGCCGCCGGAGAGTTCATTCGGTTTGTGGCTCATGCGTGCTTCCATACCCACGGCCGCCAGCGAGGCCTTGGCGCGGTCCATCCGCTCGTCCGTCGGAATGCCGGCGTAGATCAGCGGCAGTTCCACGTTGTGAAGGGCGGTGGCGCGGGCCAGCAGGTTGAAGGTCTGGAACACGAATCCGATTTCCTTGTTGCGGATGCGGGCCAGTTCGTCGTCGTCGAGTTCGCTCACCAGCTGGCTGTTCAGCCAATACTTGCCCTGCGAAGGCGTGTCGAGGCAGCCAATCAGGTTCATCAGCGTCGACTTGCCCGAACCCGACGGCCCCATAATGGCGACGTATTCGTTGCGCTGGATGCGCAGATTGACGCCGCGCAACGCATGCACCTGCTGCTCCGATCCCATGTCGTAGGTCTTCCAGAGATCTTCGGCCGCAATCATGCACGACTCGGGCGGGGCTAGGTGCGCGGTGGTGGGCATACTGATGACTTCTGCGGTTGCCATTTTTCTCTCCTGGTCTTCGACTCTGTCCGGTGCCACTGACCTCTCCGATCGTTTGGGTTCAGTACGCTCTAGACTACAGGCTCCGTTTTCTGAGACGCCGTATTGCGAGACCTCTGCCGGCTTTCCCTTTGGACGTACCAGCCCGGCTAAGGTTATGACTCGTCTTCTGCTTTCTTGGGCACCGTATTGTCGATCTTCACGCTGCTCCCGGGACGCAGCGTGCGCAGCACCTTGTAACTCCCGGTAATGACTTCGTCCCCCTCTTTCAGGCCGTCGAGCACCTCGATATCGGTGGTGCCCGTAATTCCCGTGCTCACTGGAACGAACAGCGCTTTCTTGCTGCGGAGGACGAAAACCCCCTGCACGTCATCCTCTTTTTTCGACTTGGATGCGACTTCCTTGGCTGCAGGTGCCGCGGCGTGTACCGAACCCGGCGGATTATTCTGCTGGTCGATCTGATCCTTACTGCGCAAGGTCAGCGCCTGGATTGGGATGGCCAGCGCATTGCTGCGGGTTGCCGTCGTGATCTTCGCGGTGGTCGAAAGCCCTGGACGCAAATCCAGCGGCGCATCCGACAGGTTCACCACCACTTTGAAATCTTTGGCTTCCTCGCTGGCGGTGGCCTGCTGCGAGGTGGAGACACCGCTTGAGCGGACGATCGCGTTATCCCCGATCTCGGACACTGTGCCGTGAAAAATCTTCTTTGGAATGGCGTCGATGGTCACCTCGGCGGGCTGTCCCAGATGCACATTCACAATGTCGGTTTCATCCACCTTCACTTCCGCTGTGATGATCGACATATCGGCGATCGTCATCAGCGTGCTGCCCGGCGCATTCTGGATGCCCATGACCACAGTCTCGCCCTCACGCACCGGCAGGTTCGTGACCACGCCATCGTATGGGGCGTTGTAGCTGGTCTTCTGCAACACGTCGTTGACGCGGGTTAAGTTCGCGCGGTTCAAGGTCACGTGTTTGTCGGCGGAGTCCATCTGCGCCTTAGCCTGCGCTACTTTCGCTTGCGCCTGCACCAGACCCGAGTCGGCGGTGGCCCATGCGTTTTTGCGGCTGTCGAAATCCGACTTGGCGATTAGCCCATCTTTGTACAGGCTCTGGGCGCGTTCCCAGTCCAGCTTGTTGCGGTCGTAGTCAGCCTGGGCACGCTGCAGGTCGGCCTGCGAGGTCTTGAGCGCGGCATCCGCCGCCATCGCGTCCGTCTGCGCCGCCTGCACCGAGGCTTCTGTGGCATTCACATCCGCCGAGGACTGCACGTTCTCCAGTTGCGCCAGCAATTGCCCCTTCTTTACGCGATCACCCTCCCGCACGTACAGGTGCGTGATCTTGCCCATAGCGTTGGCGCCGACGTTGACGTAGGTCTTCGGTTTGATCTCACCCGAAGCGCTTACCACCGTTGCCAGATCCTGCCGCTGGGCCTTGCCGGTTTGCACCGTCACTACGTTCTTGCTGCTTTGGTTAACAGTGAAACCGACAATGATTGCCAGCAAAACCGCTATGCCGCCGCCGATTGCGATTTTTTTCCAAGTCTTCATGATTTGCCGTCACGGTCCGGGTGATTTATCCGTAAGTAACGCCGAGCCCTGCCATAACGCTATTCTTACGCAAAAGACCCCCGCTGCATCGCTCAGAGTGACGGGCACACACCACCTGTTACGATCCTGGCGCCGAGAAAGTTCCCGATCAGGATTTAGAGGTAGAAAAGAAGTGGCCGAGACCCGTTACGACTGGGGAGTGATAGTGACTGCCCCGGAGCCCAACATTATAGCCCGGGCCGACATCCCCCGGCCACCCCTTTTGGCACCCCCTGTAGCACGATTTGGCACCGGGCGCAGGCAACTCGGGGCAACCTCGCCCGCTTCTAAACCAAACGGCGGTAGTTTCGTTTAGTTGTTCTCCGGGCACGACTTAACCTTGCGTTCACACGACGAACGGGCCTAAAATAGGCAGACGACTGTTGTCTGGCAGGAGTCCCTCTCATGTTCCGGGTTTCTTCGTATCACGCCGTTCCGCGAATTCTGCTCGCATTTGCAGGGTTTTTATTTGCAGGTCTACTGGTCTGCGGCGCAGTTGCCCAGGATCAAGCGAGCCCGAAGTCCACCGATAAGCCCCAGGACACGGCAGGCGCCGCGCAGGCCCAGCCCGCCGCTTCCCAAGCCCAGCCGGCCGATGCCGCGGATCCCCTCAAGCGTCCGGTCACCGAGAAACAGAAAAAGAGGAATGAGCGCGCCTTCAAGCAGGAAGTGAGCAAGACCTACAAGAAGTGGCTTGAGGAGGACGTTGTCTGGATCATTACCGACGAGGAACGCGCGGCCTTCAAACAGCTCTCTAACGATGAAGAACGCGACAACTTCATTGAAGCCTTCTGGCAGCGCCGCGACCCCACTCCTGATACCGAAGAAAACGAGTATAAGGAAGAGCACTACCAGCGCATCGCCTACGCCAACGAGCATTTCGCGGCGGGTGTGCCCGGCTGGAGAACGGATCGCGGCCGCATTTGGATCGTCTACGGCAAGCCCGATGAGACCGACTCCCATCCCTCAGGTGGAACCTATGAGCGCCCCATGGAAGAGGGCGGCGGCGAGACCTCAACCTTCCCGTTTGAAGACTGGCGGTATCGTTATATTGACGGTATTGGCCAGGAAGTTATCATCGAATTCGTTGACACCTGCATGTGCGGCGAATACCACATGACCCTGGATCGCTCCGAAAAAGATGCCCTGCTCATGACGCCGAACGCCGGCCTGACGCTCTATGAGCAGATGGGAAGGTCGAACAAAGCGCAGCGCTTCAATTCAAGTGGCATCGAGCGCCTGGGCGCAGGTCCGGACAGCGCGATGGTGGCTTCGAAGGAGTTTGATCGGCTCGAGCAGTTCGCCAAGCTGCAGGCGGCTCCGAAAATCAAGTTCTCGGACTTGACGGAAGAGGTTAACTCCAAGGTCATCCTCAACCCGATGCCGTTCGATGTGCGTACCGACTTCGTGAAAGTCACCAGCGATACCGTGCTGGTGCCGGTCACGATCCAGATGAGGAATCGCGACATCACCTTCGTCAACAAAGACGGCATTCAGAAGGGAACGGTCAATATTTACGCCCGGCTGTCGACCCTGACGGGCAAGATCGTCCAGACCTTCGAAGATACGGTACAGGTGGAGGTGCCCGCCGAACTGCTGCCCCGCACCGCGGAGAATGCTTCCGTGTACTGGAAGGCTTTGCCGCTGCGTGCCGGCCGCTACAAACTGTACGTCGCGGTGAAAGACGTGAATGGCGACCGCAAGGGTATATGGAGCCGCAGCGTCAATGTCCCCGAATTCTCCGAAGACAAGCTGGCGACCTCAACTCTGATTGTGGCCGACGACATGGAAACGGTTCCCACCAAGAACATCGGCACGGGAATGTTCGTTATCGGCACCATGAAAATCCGGCCTCGGGTGGCCCCGGCCGACGGCAAGCCGGCGCTGTTCAAGAAGGACAAAGATCAGAAGTTGAATTTCTGGATGCAGGTCTACAATCTCGGCGTGGATGAGAAGACGCACAAGCCTTCTGCCACTTTTGAGTACAACATCACTAACCTCGCCACCAATAAATCCGTGGTGCAGAAAACCGAAACTACCGACACCATGGGCAATTTGGGCGAGCAGGTAACGCTGCAGAAGTCGATTAAGGCGGACAATCTGTTGCCCGGTACCTACAAGATCGAAATCAAGGTGAACGACAACATTTCCAAGCAAACGATTGATCCATCGGCGGTGTTTGCAGTAGAGTAACTCCCTGCGTTTTCCCCCCCAGGGGGTGGGGTGGAGTGAGACTGGGTAAGCTCGGGACTAAGCTCGGAATCTCGGCCATGGTGTTAGGGCTATCGCTTCCCGTTTTGGCTGGAGAGCAGCCGGGAGCGATCTCGGGATATGTTCGCAATATCTCCGGCGTGCCTCAGATGGGCGCGGTGGTGCAGATTCTCGGCTCGGCCAATCGCACCTTCACCGTATTCACCGACGGCGCGGGCTACTACGCCGCTACCGGCTTGTTGCCCGGTCTATACACCCTCAAAGTTACGGCCCCGTCTTTCCTTCCGGCATTGCGCGAGAAAGTGGGCCTGCGCCCCGGCGCCAGCCTCAATGTCAACGTCACCTTGAGCACGTTGCTGGGCGTCATGCAACTCGGCCCCATCCGTTCCGTTCCGGATGACGACGACTGGAAGTGGACTCTTCGTTCGGTCGCGAACCGCCCCGTTCTGCGCGTCTTTGACGATCCCAACCCGCTTATCCTGGGAACGAGTATCGATGGCACGAGTATCGACGGGACCGGTGCCGCTGGGACGACTGCCGGGATCGAGAAACAGAGTCATCCGCTAACCGGGAGTCTGGCCTTCCTCGCCGGTTCCGCCGCCGCCGGTTACGGCAGCGGATCGGACATGAGCACCGCCTTCAATCTCGAACGCTCGATCTTCTCCGATGGACATCTGGCCTTCAGCGGCAACGTAGCCTACGGTGTGGGTTTCCCCGCCGCCGTGCTGCGCTCCAGCTATTCGCATCGCCTGGCGGATGGTTCGATGCCCACGATGGCTTTGACCGTCCGCCGCTTCGCTCCTTCCGATCCCAGCCTGCATAACGCCGCGTTGCAGTCGCTCGCGCTTTCCGCGGCCGACGACATTGTCCTGGACGACGTTTTGGAATTGAAGTTCGGCAGTGAGCTTCAGACCATCCAGTTCCTGGGCCACGTGTCTGCATTTCGTCCTTACGGTTCCGCTGACATTCATCTCTCGCCCGACACGATTCTGGAATACGCGTACGCGACCTCCCGCCCTGATCTGCGCACCGAGAAGGGTTTCGACTCCGCGCCGGCCGATCTGAGCGAGTCGAATCCGCGAGTCAGCCTGCTAAACTTCGCTCCCCAGGTGGAGAGTGCTCATCATCAGGAATTGAGCGTGTCGCACCGGGCCGGCAAGAACAGAGTTCAGGTGGCCCTGTTCACCGACCGGGTCGCCGATCCCGCGCTTACCGGCACCGGCCAAACCACAGCCGCCGGCGGGTTCCTTTTGCCCGACGTTTCCTCCGGCACCTTTAGCTATACCGGCAAGACGCTGGACACCAATGGCCTGCGCGTGGTTCTGCAACGCAAGTTCTCCGACGACCTCACGGGTACGATCGACTACGCTTTCGGCGGCGTTCTTAATCTCGCGACGCCCGATGTTGCTTTGCAAAACGCTCTGCCCTCAATCGCTACACAGCGCCGGCACGCCCTCGCCGCCAAGTTCAGCGGCACCATGCCCCGCACCCATACCCGCTGGATCGCTTCCTACCGCTGGGTAAATGGATCGGCGATCACGCCCGTCGATATGTTCAATGCTTCTCCTGGACAGAGCGATCCCTTCCTGAACGTCTTTATCCGTCAGCCGATTCCCATCATGGGTGGCCACATGGAGGCCCTCATCGACCTGCGCAACCTCCTGGCGCAGGGTTACGTTCCCGTGCTCGGCCAGGACGGCCAGACTGTCTATCTGGTCCAGGCCGCACGCTCGGTCCGCGGCGGGGTCTCGTTCACCTTCTGAGTTAGTACAAGCCAGAAATGAGCCCCATCGCGTCCCCTGTTGTTTTTCATATCGTTTTTCATATCAACACTCTCAGAACCTCAAATTGCTAAGGGCAAACAGCTTAGCCCCTGAGGGCCGGCTTCTAATTTTCAACCGCCCGACACAACCATTCCCCGCATCCGTCCTACGTCTTTCGTCACCTCGTCCGCCGGTTACGCCGATGTTACCCTTTTCTCGTAATCTCCTCCCCGTTAAAAAGCTCTGTTCCGGAGATCTCGATGCCTCGCTCGTTTTCTATGAAGAGCTGTGTCGTTTTCGCTCTCGCACTATGTCTCGCCGCGCCTCTGTACGCGCACCACGTCAAGAAGGCTGAAACTTCCACCCTGCCGGTAACGACCTCGTCCGCCAAGGCCCGTGAGCTTTACGACAAAGGCATTGCCGACTACGAGAATCTCTATCTGGAGCGCTGCAACGAGGATTGGCGCGCGGCCGTGAAGGAAGATCCCAAGCTCGCCCTGGCCTGGGCCTGGATCGCCTTTAACAGCGGCAATCCCCAGGAAGTGAGCGATGCTCGCGCCAAAGCCAAGGCGCTTGCGCCCCAGTCGACGCCCGGGGAGCAGTTGATGGTGGCCTGGATTTCCAAGGTGCAGGAAGGCGACTTCCTGGGCGGCATCACCGCCATGAACGACATGCTTGAGATGTATCCCCACGACAAGCATCTGCTTTATCTAGCGGGCAACTGGCTGATGGGCGAAAACGGCAACGACCAGGCGCAGCGCTTCATGGAGAAAGCTCTGGTCATCGACAAGAACTATCCCGCCGCGTTGAACGATCTGGCGTATGTGGACGCCCGCAACCGGAAATTCGACAAGGCATTTGCGGCCATGGACCGCTACGTCGCTCTGCTTCCGAAAGAGCCCAACCCGCAGGATTCGTACGGAGAACTCCTCCGCATGTCGGGGAACTTCGAAGGCGCTCTGACTCACTATCGCGCCGCGCTCAAGATTGATCCCGACTTCGTGTCGTCGCAACTCGGTCTCGGCGATACCAATGCGCTCATGGGCAATCAAGAGCAGGCCCGCGTGGAATACGACAAGGCTATTCGCTTTGCGCATACCGAGGCCGACCGCCTCACCTACGGCATGCAGAAGGCGATGACGTTTGTTCGCGAAGGCAATTTCGCCGAAGCCGACAAGAACCTTCAGGAAATCGCCGAAACGGCCCACGCCAAGGAACAAGATCTCCAGGAGGCGCAGTCGCTCCGCCAGATGGCGGAGTACCAAGCCGACGACAACGCCGCCCTGAAGCATCTGAAGCTGGCTGAGGAATCTCTCAGCCATCGCTCGACTATCTCCACCTCGGATCGCGATGAAGAGATGTCGCGCATCCTTCGCATCCGCGCTGTGCGGGCAGCCCGCGCGGGCAACCAGCCACTCGCCGACCAGGCCCTCCACCAACTCGAGGCTCTGGCCAACGGCAGCCGCAACCGCGTGATTCAGAGTTCGTACCACGGTGCCGCGGGCGCTCTATTAATGGACCAGAAGAAGTACGAAGACGCCGTCGCGCACCTGGAAGAGGATCAGGACAATCCCTTCACAATGGAGTTGCTGGTGCAGGCCTACTACCAGACCTTCCAGCCCGATAAGTTGCACGACGTCGAAGTGAAGCTCCGCGGCACCAACGTGCCGACCATGGAGCAGGCCCTGGTTGTGCCCGCGGCCCGCGCTCGACGACCGACCAGCTAGTCCCAATCTGGATTGCGGGCTCCCCGACGGGAGCCCGAACTTCTCGCCCAATTCACGGCCTTGGTGTACAGTAGGTGGGCACTTCGCCCCTATGAAGGCTGACACCGAGCGCCGCTCCGGAAGCCGCATCTCCACGCGCGTGGCCACGCGCGTGCGCACCGCCCAGGGAGCGGATCATACCGCGCAGACGCGCGATGTCAGCGCCAACGGAGTATTCCTCTACTCAAAGTCTCGCATGGAAAAAGGCGCCGAGGTCGAACTGGTGCTAATCCTCCCTCCCGAACTCACCTCGGGCGAGAAATGCTGGGTATGCTGCCAGGCCACCATCGTGAGGGTCGAAGAAGAGGGCTCGGAGTTCGGTGTGGCGGCCCAGATCCGTCGCATGGATATCCTGCCCGAAGTCTCGGTCTGAGCTTGACTGATGGGCTTGATTAAGAGGCACTGAGGTTGTTCCGATTCAGGATCGGTTTCCCGGAAAACTTTCCCAAAACTATACAGCGGAGGCGAGGCGGTTTCACCGTCCAACGCAGTCTTGGCGATGTCCCCGGGATTCTGTGAAAAAAAGCTTCCCATTGCATTAGGCGTGGTGCAATAATGGCGGCCCTAGAATTGCTCTGGCCAATTTCAGGTTCCAGGTGGGCCCACGTATGTTGATCGAAAAGCTCGCGGCGGGAGTGGTGCAGGTTCAAACACCGATCGGTCCGCGATATGTAATGCCATCATTCCTCCAGCGGATTTATTTGCTGTGGATGTTCCGCAATTTTCCCATTCTTCCTCACGCCGTGCTCAACGGACGGCAGCAGCGCATGATCGATCAAATGTGCGGCGAGCAGCGTTTCGCGTCGATGGCCTACGCCGACGGCATGGATGAAGCGCCGGTGATCGGCACCGTCGAGCATCGTCCTCCGATCGCAGCCGATCAGTTGCCTCCGCGCCGTCCGGTGGCGAGCGAAGCGCCCGGCTTGGCGGCGGAAGCGCGCCAGCGTTCCTAGTTTTTCTTTGCGTCGGGCGCGTCGCGCCTTCGCGACGCTTCAGCGTCGGAGAATGTCTGCGCCGGATTCTCGCTCGAAATCTTTGGAGCGGATCACCGCCACGCAGACAGATCCTGTTTCTTTTCTGCCGTCGCGTTGCACGCCAGTGTTTCGCTTCGCACGAGAAAATAGAAACGACCAGCGCCGTTGCTGCCCGCCAGCGAGAAAGCGACGCCGGATGCTATAATTTTCGTTCGTCCTACCAGCCAAAATCCCCACCGTGGGCGCGTAGCTCAATTGGCAGAGCAACTGACTCTTAATCAGTAGGTTGAAGGTTCGATTCCTTCCGCGCTCACCATCTTTTCAAGCACTTACCGGAGTTGATGTTTTGGGTGTGCCGTAAAGTGTGCCGTAACTCAATCCGGCTACGCCCGTTTCTCTACTGCTGTGTCCTGATCGAGCGCGGCGCGCACGATTTCTAGTTCGGGATGTTGATACTGCATCGCAGTCTTCACATCCCTGTGTCCCATGGTTCTCATGACGGCAGCCAGGTTTCCGGTTCTGTTCAGAATCCGGGTGCCGTAGTCACGCCTTCCACAATAGAGGACAAGATCTTCGGGAAGCCCAGCTTTGACCCTAGCTTCGCGAAATCTCTTCGCCATTGTGGTGAGGTGAGCAGACTCGGCGCGTTTCGACGGGAAAACCAGAACTCCGCCCATATCACACGGTAGTTGGATACCGACTCGCCGCGATGAGGCGTCAGCCCCGGCCAGACCGACTACAAATAACAGCGCGGCTTCCCAGTGAAAAGGTTGTGACCTTTTTCTCGGCATACAAGATGAGGTGGAAATCGTTCGAGGGATGCAGTTCACCCCGAATGAAGCCTCGCGGCCCGCCGCCATTGCAATGGATTGAAATTTGCAGAAGGGGTCTAAGGTTGGCTTGGGCTGAGGGGATGGCGCGAGGCCTGTTCCACCCCTCACAAGTGCAGGCCCATTTCGGGCTTTTCTCTTCGCCCATTCGATAACCCTTCTCTGTCAGTCCCCTCAAGGCTCTCCAATTGCGACCCTCGGCTATAGCGGCCGCGGAAGTCGGACAACGCGACCGCAGGCGCGAGATCACATTTTGCATCCGCACGCTGGTTAGCCTGCCCATGGTATTGCTTCTTGGGCTCAAGGAGGTCGTGCCACTAAGAACACTCTTTCCGGAAACGGCATTAACGGCCAAAACGGGAGAAACCTCCTCCTTTCGTTTGTCTCCTTGCCATTCCCACCGTGACACCCGCATTTTTTGCGTTGACTATGAGGAGCAAAGGTGTGCTGACATCGGTTGATTGTCTGAGGGATTAACTAACAATTACCTCCGACGATCTCCCAGTCGTTCGCACCGCAACCTTACTCCTAGATGGCAGACAAAATGCCGGGTACAGCTCGAAGTACGACGTGGTGTCAATAAAATCCGGCAATCTTCATCGGCAGGTTACGCCATTTACGAGTCACTTTTTGACATGAGGTCGCAATGAAGCCGGCACTCTTCGACAGTTCTATCCTCGCCACCGCGCAGCAAGCGGTTGAATTCGTAAGCAACATTCTCGAATCTTCCACCGAGTATTCGGTCATCGGCAAGGATCTCGACGGGAAAATTTTGTTGTGGAATGAAGGCGCCCGTCGCATGTACGGGTATGAGGCGGAAGAAGTTGTGGGCAAGATGAACTCCGAGATTCTGCACACTCCAGAGGATGTGGCCAGCGGAAAACCTCACGAAATCATGCAGTCTGCTTTAAAGGACGGCAAGTGGGAAGGAGTGATTGGGCGGGTACGCAAGGATGGCAGGCGCATCAGTGCGCGCCTGGTGATCACGCCGCGGCGAGACAATCAGGGCGAAGCTATCGGTTTCTTGCTTATCTCTAAAGACATTTCGCACGAGATGCGATTTACGGAGGAGACACGAAAAGCGAAACTCTTCGACAATGCCATCGTTGGCAATCCGCAGGAGGCGGTTGATTTCATCGCCAACATTCTGGAGTCTTCCACCGAGTACTCGATCATCGGCAAGGATCTGGAAGGAAAAATCCTGTTGTGGAACGAGGGCGCGCGGCGGCTGTATGGATACGAACCCTCAGAAGTGGTTGGCAAAGCCAACTCCTCGATCCTGCACACCCCTGAGGATATCGCCGCCGGCAAGCCGCGCGAACTGCTCGATGCTGCGCTGCGCGACGGAAAATGGGAAGGCACCCTCCGCCGCCAGCGTAAAAACGGCCAGCACTTCACCGCTCGCGTCGTCATCACTCCGCGAATGGATTCTTCGCGGAAGGCAATCGGCTTCCTGCTCATTTCGAAGGATATTTCCGATGAGATTCGCCTCACCGAAGAGGTGAAGGCCACGCAGTTCTACACCCGCTCGCTGATCGAATCCAATATCGACGCTCTGATGACGACCGATCCTTTGGGAATCATCACGGACGTGAACCAACAGATGGTCGCCTTAACCGGCTATTTGCGCGAGGATCTCATCGGCAAGCTCTTCAAGGATTTCTTTACCGATCCGGCCCGCGCAGAAGATGGTATCCGGCTGGTGCTGCGCGAAGGGCGGGTCACGAACTACGAGCTGACCGCCAAGTCCAAAGACGGACGGGCCACCGTAGTGTCTTATAACGCTTCGACGTTTCGTGACGCGGGCGGCAAGCTGCAAGGCGTATTCGCCGCCGCCCGCGACATCACAGAGCAGAAAAAACTGGAGCAACAGCTGCGTGAATCGGAGTCTTACAATCGCGGGCTGATCGAAGCTTCGGTGGATGGGCTGGTCACGGTCGATCCTTCCGGCAGCATTTCCGACGTGAATGACCAGATGTGCCGCATGTCCGGTTACAGCCGCGAGGAGCTGATTGGCACACCATTCTCCGACTATTTCCAGGACTCGGAACGCGCCACTGCCGGAGTCAAGGAAACTTTCGAAAAGGGCGTGGTCACAGACTACGTGCTCACCCTGGCGCGGCGCACGGGTGCCCCCATGCGGGTATCGTTCAACGCTTCGGTTTTCAAAGATGCCTCAGGAGATGTGCGGGGTATTTTCGCTTCCGCGCGTGACATCACCGAACAGTCTCGGCTGCAGGCACAACTGGGCGAGGAACGCGCCTACAACCGTGGCCTGATCGAAGCTTCGTTGGATGGTCTGATCACGGTGGACCCGGTACTCAGCATTACCGATGTCAACGAGACGATGTGCCGCATGTCAGGGTATGGGCGCACCGATTTGGTGGGGACCGCGTTCCAACAATACTTTACCGATCCTAAACGCGCGGCCGACGGGGTTCGCCAGACTCTTGACAAGGGTGCGGTCACTAACTATGAACTCACGCTGCGGCGCAAGGATGGGCAGGAACTCCTAGTTTCGTTCAATGCCGCGATTTTCAAAGACACGGAGGAAAAAGTTCGAGGGATCTTCGCTTCCGCTCGCGACATCACCGAGCAGGCCCGTCTGCAAGGCCAACTGGCGGAGGAGCGTGCCTACAACCGTGGACTGATCGAGGCTTCCGTCGATGGCCTGGTAACGGTCGACGAAAAGATGGTCATTACCGACGTGAACGAGACCATGAGCAAGATGGCGGGAAAATCGCGCACGCAGCTCATTGGATCGTCGTTCCCGGATTATTTTGTAGAGCGTGAACTGGCGGCGGAAGGCGTGCGCCTGACTTTCAAGGAAGGTTCGGTCACGAACTATGTTCTTACGCTGCAGGCGGGCGCCGACAAGCAGGTTCCCGTATCTTTCAACGCCGCCGTTTTCCGCGATCCTCTGGGCAATATTCGAGGAATCTTCGCGTCTGCCCGCGACATTACCGCACAGAAGCGGTTAGAGCTCCAACTTCAGGCATCGCAGTTCTATACCCGCTCGCTGATTGAATCGAACATCGACGCGCTGATGACCACCGATTCTCTGGGCATCATCACGGATGTCAATCAGCAGATGGAGGCCTTGACCGGCTGTTCGCGGGAGGAACTGATCGGCAAAGCCTTCAAGGATCATTTCACCGACCCGGCGCGAGCGGAAGAAGGTATCCGGAAGGTATTGCAGCAGGGCAAGGTGACGAACTACGAATTGACCGCCCGCTCGAAGACCGGCCGCGAGCGAGTGGTCAGCTACAACGCGACCACCTTCAACGATCAGGCCGGCAAACTGCAAGGCGTCTTTGCGGCGGCGCGCGATATCACGGAACAAAAAAAGCTGGAAGAACAGCTCCGCGAACAGCAGTCCTACAATCGCGGTTTGATTGAAAGCTCGGTCGACGGCCTGATCACGGTCGATCCGGCGGGAACCATCTCCGATGTGAACGAGCAGATGTGCCGCATGACGGGTTACGGACGGACGGAGTTGATCGGCAGCCCCTTCGCGGACTATTTCACCGAGCCGGAACGAGCCACCGCCGGGGTCAAGCAAACCTTTGATACCGGCGTGGTCACCGAGTATGCGCTCACGCTCATCTCCCGCACCCGCCGCCTGCTGCAGGTCTCATTCAATGCCTCTGTCTTCCGTGATCCCCTCGGCGGCGTACGCGGGATTTTTGCTTCGGCCCGCGATGTTACGGACCGGGTCCGTTTAGAAGAGCAACTGCGCGAACAACAAAACTATCTGCGGGGCTTGATCGAAAGTTCTGTGGACGGCCTGGTCACCGTCGATCCCACCGGCTTCATCACCGATGTGAACGACCAGATGTGCCGCATGACCGGCTATCCTCGCGAAGAGCTTATCGGCTCGGTGTTCAAACAGTACTTCACCGAGCCTGACCAGGCTGACCTCGGCGTGAAGCGCACGCTGACCGAAGGCACGGTCACCAACTACGAACTGGTTTTGCGCTCGAAAGGCGGGCGCAAAGCGACCGTCTCCTTCAATGCTTCCATCTTCCGCGCTCCGGATGGACAGGTACAGGGCATTTTCGCATCGGCGCGCGACATCTCGGAGCAGGCCCGCCTGCAACTCCAACTGGCCGAGCAGCAGGTGTACAACCGGTCGCTCATTGAAGCATCCGCCGACGCGCTGTTCGCGATTGCTCCCGACGGCACTATCACGGACGTGAACGAGGAGGCGACGCGGCTGGCCGGTTATTCGCGCAAGCACCTGATCAACTCGCGCTTCTCGCAATACTTCACCGAACCCGAGCGCGCCCGTGCGGGCGTACAACAGACGCTAGCCGAAAAGCGCGTCATCAGCTATGAGCTCGTCCTCATTACGCGTTATGGACGCAAGATCACGGTCAGCTTCAACGCGGGAGTATTCAGCGACACCGCCGGCACGGCGCTCGGCATCCTTGCCGCCGCGCGCGACATCACTGCGCAGAAAGGCCTCGAAAAGCAGCTTCGCGATTCCCAGTTCTATACGAGGTCGCTGATCGAATCGAATATTGACGCGCTGATGACCACCGATCCTCTGGGCATCATCACCGATGTCAACCAGCAGATGGAGGCGCTCACTGGGGGCACCCGCGAGGAGCTCATCGGCACCGCGTTCAAGACCTACTTCACCGATCCGCAACGGGCCGAAGAAGGCATACGAGTGGTGTTGCGCGAAGGCCGGGTTACCAACTACGAGTTAACCGCCCGCTCGAAAACTGGACGGGAAACCGTGGTCAGCTACAACGCCACCACCTTTAACGACCAGGCGGGCAAGTTGCAAGGGGTGTTTGCCGCCGCCCGCGACGTGACTGAGCGCAAGCGCTTCGAGCAGACGCTGCAAGAAAAGAACGTCGAACTGGAAAATGCCAGCCTGGCCAAAGACCGCTTCCTGGCCAGCATGAGCCACGAGTTGCGTACGCCGCTGAATGCCGTCATCGGCTTCACCGGAACCCTGCTGATGAAACTTCCCGGCCCGCTCAACGGCGAGCAGGAAAAGCAGTTGCGCACCATCCAGACCAGCAGCCGCCATCTGCTTTCACTCATCAACGATCTGCTCGACCTGGCCAAGATTGAATCCGGCAACGTTGAACTCAACATGGAGGCGGTAACTTGCCAGACCGTTATCGCCGAGGTTAGTACCACGCTGCGGACTCTGGCCGAAGGCAAGAACCTGAAACTCGAAATCGCGCTTCCCGATCATGAGGTCAACGTCCGCACCGACCGCCGCTCTTTGACCCAGATCCTCATCAATCTTACCAACAATGCCATCAAGTTCACCGAGCGGGGCACGGTGAAGCTGGAACTTCATGAACGGGAGGAAAACGGGGTATCCACGGCACAGATTTGCGTCACCGATACTGGCCTTGGAATTCGAACCGAGGACCAGCCCAAACTTTTCCAGGCGTTCATGCAAGTGGACAATACCTCGACTCGCGCCTACGAAGGCACCGGTCTCGGATTGCACGTGAGCCAGAAGCTGGCTTTCATGATCGGCGGCCGTATTTCCTTCGAGAGCGAGTACGGAAAAGGAAGCAAGTTCACGGTTTCTCTGCCGCTCACGGAGGCTTTTGTGGCCGTGCAGAAGGCGCACGCAGGCCAGTAGTGGGTGGGATGGCTGCGAGGGGGAGAGTCTGGTGGCACGCATCTTGCTAGTCGAAGACAACCGGGACCACTTGGAACTCATGGCTTACCTGCTGCGGTCGCAGGGGCATGAAACGATGAACGCCGGAAGCGCCGAGTCCGGGCAAACGATGATGCGGTGCTGCCGGGAAATCGACCTCATTATCTGCGATATCAGTCTCGGAAACGCGAGCGGAATTGAACTGGTGCGCGCGTTACGGCAATCCGGTCGGTTCGACAATGTTCCGATAGTGGCGATAACCGCGGGATCCATGGGACAGGCGCCGGAAGCCTATGCCGCCGGTTTCAACCATTACCTCCTCAAACCCATTGAGCCCGAAACGTTTCTTGCGGAGATCAAGCGATGCTTGGCGGGCGGGGACAAGCGTCAGGGTGATGATGCCGGAACGTTGAAGCGGTCGTCGTGATGCGAGGGCAGCAAGAATAAGGCAGGCGGACGGCGGATCGCAGAAAGCGGCCCTCTTCGGCGGGTCAACGAGAAATCGATAAAACGAACCCGGGACCCGGGTTTCGCAGAAAGGAAAGTCCTACGGCACGCATTCTAGTCATCGAAGATAATCCCACCAACCTGCAGCTGGTGGTGTATCTGCTGCAGGCGTTTGGCCATCAGGTCAGCGGAGCCCGGGAGGGCGCAGAAGGCATTGAACTGGCGCGCCAGGGCAAGCCGGAACTGATCTTGCTCGACATTCACATGCCCAAAATGGATGGCTACGAAGTAGCGTCCCGCCTGCGCGCTGATCCGGACTGCCGATGCATTCCCATTGTGGCTGTGACTGCATTGGCCATGGTCGGAGACCGGGAGAAGCTTCTCGCTTCTGGCTTCGATGGCTACATTTCGAAGCCCATTGAGCCGGAAACATTTTCCGCCAAGGTCCAGGAGTATCTGGGATTGCCGCAGCGCATCCCGGAAGCGCCGTCGGCGGCGGCGAAGGGCGAGAAGGAGCAGCCGCCTTCGGCGCCGCTGAACCCAAAGCGGGCGGCACTTCTGTTCGTGGATAACACCGCCGCCAACATCCATCTGGCGCAAAGCCTGCTCGAACCTCTGGGCTATGAAATCCTGACCGCTGCATCGGCGAGGGAAGGCATTGAACTGGCCCGGCGAACCAAACCCGACCTCATCGTCTCCGACGTTCACATGCCGCAGCAGGACGGCTATGAGTTTCACCGCATGGTCCAGGGCGACCCCGACCTGGCTCAAATCCCATTTGTCTTTTTGTCCTCCTCGGTGTGGTCGATCCGCGAAAAAGAAACCGCTCTTGCCTGCGGAGCGCTGAAATTCATATCCCGCCCCATCGAATCCGACGCACTAGTAGCGGAGTTGGAAGAGTGTCTGCCCCTGCTCAAGCAAACCCGGAAAGGCCAAGGCAGCGGGGGCTGAAGAGAAACTATGGCCAAGATTCTAATCGTTGATGACGATCCCGCCACCCGCCAGCTCTACGTGTCTCTGCTCTCCCCATTCGGCCACCAGGTCAACGAAGCGCGCGACGGGGAAGAAGGACTGGCCGCGGCGCGCAATCTAGTCCCGGCCCTGGTGATCTCCGACATCCTCATGCCGACGATGAACGGCTATGAGTTCGTTTCCCGGTTGCGCCAGGTCTCGGGGTTCGAAAATGCCCCCGTTATTTTTCAGAGCGCCAGCTTCCTCGACCATGAAACTCAATCCTTGGGCCGAGCCTGTGGGGTCAGCGACTTTATTGGCAAGCCTTCCGAGCCTGAAGAGATTCTGGGAACGGTGAACCGAGTACTCGGGCTTCCGGCACACGCCCCCATGCCAGCGCAGACCTCCGAAGGGCGGAGCGATCCTGTCCCCATGCTGATTGACGCCTTTTATGAGAAAGGCAAGCAGCTCGATGCTTTGAGCCTGCGTTTGGCGGCGCTGTTGGATTTGGGCTTGCAACTGTCCAGCACCAACGATCCGCAGTGCTTGCTGGAACACGCCGTGAGCGCGGCTCGCAAGATCATTGGAGCAAACTACGCGGGCGCGGGCGCCTTGAGTAACGGTGACTTACACCTCGGGTCGTTCGTTACCATGGGCATCGATGAGGCCACAGCGGCCAAGCTTAAACAGCCAGCGTTGGCAGGAGTGTTTCGGGACATTGCGCTCGAAGGAAAAACCGTACGGGTCTTCAAAGATGAACACGAACCAACCTTTTTGATACTGCCCGCCCATCCTCAAGTGCGCGGCTTCCTTGGGATACCGATCCGAACCGGCATGCGAACTTACGGATTGATTTACGTTGCCGACAAGCTCTCGGACCTGGAGTTCACCGAAGACGACTTACGCTTTCTGAGCACCATCGCCGCGAAACTGGCGTTAGCATATGAGAACGTTCTTCGCTACCGGGAGATTCGGGAACGGACGGCTAAGCTGGAATACGAGGTAGGGCAACGGAAGCAGGCCGAAGACCGCTTCCGGCTTCTGATCGAGACTGCTCCTACCGGCATTCTGATCTGTGACGAAAAGGGGCGCATCACCGAGGGCAATGCCCAACTCCAACGCATGTTCGGCTACACCCGGGAAGAACTAGTCGGGCAGGCGGTTGAAATGCTCGTACCCGAGCAACACCGCGGGGGTCATGTGGGGCATCGTGCGGCTTACGTTAGCAGCCCTCAAACGCGTCCCATGGGAGTGGGGATGGAACTTCGCGGCCGCCGAAAGGACGCGACCACATTTCCCCTCGAAATCAGCCTCGGTCCGCTGGTGACCGCCGAAGGAACGTGGATCTCAAGCACGGTCGTTGACATCAGCGAACGCAAAAAGCTGGAACAACAACTTCAGGTTTCACAGCGTTTGGAATCCGTCGGGCAGCTTGCCGCCGGAATTGCCCACGACTTTAACAACATCCTCACAGCGATCACGGGAAACGTCAAACTGGCCCTAACCGGCTTGCCAGCCGATCATCCTGTGCATCAGAGTCTCGCGGAGATTCAAAAGGGGTCCTTGCGGGCCACCCAACTAGTCCGCCAGATCCTCACCTTCGGCCGCCAGGACGCGCCGAAGCGACAAGTCATCAAACTAGCCCCAGTAGTTGAGGAGGCGCTTAAGTTGCTTCGTGCCGGATTGCGCGCTGGAATTGAGATCCGCACTCACTTGGATTCTGGGCTGCCGGACGTTTTCGCCGACGCCACGCAAATCCACCAGATCGTCATGAACCTCGCGACCAATGCCGCCGATGCCATGGCCAAACAATCGGTTGGGGTATTGGAAATTCGTTCGGAGCCAGTCATCGTTGATGCCGATCTTGCGCGCACCACGCCGGAACTCCACGAAGGTAGCTATGTGCGCCTATCCATTCGTGATAGCGGTTGTGGGATGGATAAAGCGACCACGGCGCGGATCTTTGAACCCTTTTACACAACCAAGCCTCTGGGTGAGGGCACGGGACTCGGCTTGTCCGTTGTTCACGGCATCATGAAGACACATGGCGGCGCAATCACCGTTTACAGCGAAGTCGGGAAGGGGACCGTCTTTCAACTGTACCTCCCTGCGGCCAAAGAGGCCGCCGCCGACACTCGGCCGCTACAGACCCAAGGGGAGCTTCGGGGTCATGGCGAACGGGTCCTCTATGTTGATGACGAGGAACCGCTGGTATTCCTCATGACGCGTATGCTGACGCAACTTGGGTACAAAGTCACGGGTTGCACAGAACCCGAGAAAGCCCTAGAGACTCTTAGGTCGAGGCCACATGATTTTGATGTCGTGGTGAGCGATCTTTCCATGCCGCAGATGTCTGGCATCGATCTCGCGCGCGAGATTCTGCAAACCCGGCCTGGCATGCCCATCTTGATTGCCTCCGGATATATCCGTCCCGAGGACAACGAACGAGTCCGCAGTCTCGGCCTGCCGGACCTATTGCTGAAACCTGACACTATTGAGGAACTGAGTCAGAGCCTTCACAATATCTTCGCAAAGTCCAAGCGGTCCACAGACGGTGAACAGAGTGGCGCTGATTCACAGCCCCGACACCGGGCTGCCTCGACCACCTGAGAACGTTTCCTCCATCGCCGAGCCGCCCACTTCATCCAGCCTTCTCACTAGGCAGCGAGCAAAGAGTCAAGGATGGTCAAGTCAGGGGAATAACCTTCGGAATCTTCTCGCAATGAAATTCATGGATCGCGTACCGGTGCTTGGGGGGTGTGCCATAAGTGTGCCGTACGCTTCGATCCCATATGCGCTAACTCGCTTCTTTTCAATACCACCGTAAAGCGCTTCCGTGCGGGCTTGATTATCGGCAAAAGACTGATTTGTAAGGATGTTGGCACGTCGAGAACCGCTTCAGGCTCGCCTACTCTTAGTCAGTAGGTTGAAGGTTCGATTCCTTCCGCGCTCACCATGTCCTTCCCGCTATCTCAACAAGCGGTGCTAGGACTCAAATTCATATGCAAGAAAGCGCCGTCCCGAATCGGGCTGGAAATGTGAAACAGACTTCCTTGCTGCTCTCCCGTTGCGCAAACGCGACGGCAAAGGAAAAAAAGCAAAACGGTCATCCCACGAATACGCCCTATAATATTTCCGGGCTGTCGGCGGTCCCGATGAAATCTCCTTCTGCGAAGGAGCGAGGACGAAGCGTTGGTTCTTACGAAACCGGATTTCGATGTCGCGATTATTGGCGGAGGGCCGGCGGGATCGTCCATGGGCGCCTATCTGGCCAAGGCGGGCGTCAGTTGTGTGGTGTTTGAGCGCGAGTTGTTTCCGCGCCCCCATGTCGGCGAGTCGTTGGTACCTTCTTCCACGCGCGTGTTCCGAGACCTCGATTTTCTTCCCCAGATGGAAGAGGCCAAGTTCCCGCACAAGTTTGGCGCAGTCTGGACTGCGGACGACAAGCAAAAAAATCCCTATCAGCTGGGATGGGAGGGCTTGGCTCCGGATTGCCATGCCGACATTCGCTTTGACGAGCGGGAACAAGTGGGAGTCGACAAGAATTACACCTACCATGTGGACCGCGGCAAGTTCGACCTGATGCTGCTACAACACGCCAACAAGTTAGGCGCGGCGGTGTACGAAGGCGTCAAGGTAAGCGCGGTCGATTTCGGACCGAAGGAACCGGTGATGCGGTTCGCGATGGGGCGCAACGCGAAAGAGGTGTCCGTCAGCGCGAAAATGGTGGTGGACGCCAGCGGCCGCAATACTTTCCTCGGCAACCAGCTCAAACTCAAGGTGCAGGATACGGTGTTCGACCAGTACGCCATCCACTCCTGGTTCGATCACTACGATCGCAGGGTTTTCTCCAAGAAAGATGATCACCGCGATTACATCTTCATCCACTTCCTGCCCATTTCCAACACCTGGATCTGGCAGATTCCGATTACGAGTACCGTGACCAGCCTGGGCGTGGTCACGCAAAAAAAGAACTTTGCGAAATCGAAAAGCGATCGTGAAAAGTTTTTTTGGGAGTCTGTTGCCTCGCGGCCGATGCTGGAAGAGACTCTGCGCAAAGCCGACCGGGTCCGCCCCTTCAAAGACGAAGGTGACTACAGCTACGCTATGAAGCAACTGTGCGGCGACCGGTTCGTCCTGGTCGGCGATGCCGGCCGCTTCGTCGACCCCATCTTTTCCACGGGCGTCAGCATTGCGCTGAACAGTTCCCGCTTCGCGCACCAAGACATTCTGGCCGCGCTGGAGAAGAACGACTTTTCGCGCGAAAGTTTCTCCACCTTCGAGAACACTCTGCGCGTGGGAACCAAGAACTGGTACGACTTTATCACCGTGTACTACCGCCTGAACGTGCTGTTCACCTACTTCATCAACGACCCCAAGTACCGTCTGGATGTCCTGAAATTGTTGCAGGGTGACGTGTACGACGACGCCGCGCCGCCGGTTCTGCAGCAGATGCGTACCATGGTCGCGGAGGTGGAGCAGAACGAACACCATCCCTGGCACAAATTGCTGGGCGATCTGACGGCGAACGCTTTCCGTCCCGAGTTCTAAGGTTAGGATCTAACCTTGAGATCTAACCTCGGAAGAAGAAAAGCGCTTTGTTAGAGTGATACAATTCGGGGTCGTTACCCGACTTCCGAAACGCTTTGCGCAGATTTCTAACGCCACAATAAGGAGAAGGGAATCCATTTATGAAACGCACCATTGTTATCGCAGTCTGGCTGCTAATCGTAGCTCTGCCGGTACTCCTGATAGCCAAGAAAAAACTCGCCCCCGTGGACATGAAAGGCATGAACAAAGTTTTTCTCGGATGGGTCAACATTAGCCCCGACGACTATCATCACCAAGGGTATGCCACCCGGGAAGAGTATCAAGCCGTGATCAACCACGCGAACGCCGCATTTCAGGAAGGCTCCCAAGCGAAAGCCTTTTCCGGACGGACCATGACCGCAGCCAAAAACCAGGGCGACGAAAACACCGCAGGAAACGACGTTTACGTGAAATTTTCCGACGTAACTTATGACCACAAATATCGCCTGCACCTCTCGGTTCATTTCATCGACCTGAAAAGCAACGCAGAAATTGGATCGATTCCACTCCAGACCTACAGCGCGCATATGTGCGGCCTTGAGGGTTGCTTGATCAAGGAACTGGACCAGGTGAACGGAGAATTGCAGAAAGAGTTTGCCGGCGGAAAATAGATAACCGAGACCGAAACGATCCGGAAACTTGAGTTCGCTAACGCACGGTTTTTCCAGTTCTCCCCGAATGGCGTTAAGGAGCATTCCATGAAACGGCTGACGACGGCCGCGCTGCTGTTGCTTTGTATTTCCTTCCCACTCCCCTCTCTGGCGGCGCGACACAAAGTGCCGCGCTTCCTGTCCAAGGAATCGACCGTCGACATGAGTAAGATGAATCGCATTTTTGTCGGATGGGTCGACCTGGGCGCCGACGATTGGGCCCTTTGGGGCTATCAGAGCAAGACCGAGTGGACCGACATCATAGGTTCCCTGAACTCTTCGTTTTCACGAAACCTGGTGTCCGGTCGAACCATTACCTCCGCCAAAGACAAGGGGGACGAGAACGCTGCGGGCAACGACCTCTACATCAAGTTTTCCGACGTCCGAGTCGACTACAACAACTATCACTTAATTCTTTCCATACACTTCATCGATCCAACCACCAACGCCGAAATTGCCACGATCCCGGTGAGACCCTATTACGGAAACGATTGGGGCTTTAAGAACTACCTGAAAGCGGCACTGGATGAAGTGGGCACGAAGGTGCAAGTGGAAGTGACGGGAGAGACGCCAG
>Ga0210399_10000837_pt1 | contig 24076 bp, 20 predicted proteins | sample IncBWC14MmetaG_FD_150865 | JGI IMG/M metagenome (GOLD analysis project Ga0210399, IMG submission 150865) | Forest soil microbial communities from Barre Woods Harvard Forest LTER site, Petersham, Massachusetts, United States - Inc-BW-C-14-M | ecosystem: Environmental > Terrestrial > Soil >... | reverse complement strand
TCGGTACAAAAGACGAAATCAAGGCAAGCCAGAATGCGCGGGTTCGCCAGTTTCTTGACCGTGTACCCGAAGACATTACCAGAGCACCGGTCACCGAGCACTTCGCGAAATATTTGAACTCACCGGATGGATATCAATGAGCACAGAAGCCAAAGTCGGAGCCTTTGTCTTGGGATCCTTTTCGGTCCTCGCATTCACGGTCATCACCCTGCTCAACGCGCAGCTAAGCGGACACACCGCCCCATACCGCACCTATCTTCACTACGCGGGCGGGCTGGAGTCGGGTGCTCAGGTTCTATTCGGCGGAATCAACGTAGGAAGGGTGACGGCAGTGCGGCCCGCCGCCTCGGACCCTACGAGGATCGAGATCCTGCTGGACGTGAAGGAAGGCACTCCAGTGAACGAAAAGTCTATGGCCAAGCTGGGATTCGTCAGCGTCATGAGTGGCGCTGCACTATCCGTCACAACGGGAAGCAACGATGCTCGGCGGCTTTCGCCGGGTTCCGTTATTCCGTCGCAGGAGGCAGCCAGCCTGGATGCGATAACCGACAAAATGGCAGGCGTCGCCGACAACGCCAACCAGTTAATTACAGAAGTGCGCGGCGAACTGCAAGGAGTCGGAGGGGATGCGCGCACATTGCTGGCAAATCTGAACACTGTTGCCGGCAAAGCCAATCAGCAAAAGATCCAAGCCGCTCTGGATAATGTCAACACGATGCTCGCGACCGAGCGGCCCAAAATTGACCGTCTCACCGATCAGTTGAACGCAGTGAGCCAGCACGCTGACGAAACGATTCAAAACGTGAACGGTACGGTCAACGACGTGCGCCAGCCAATCCGCGAAGACCTCGCTCAACTCCAGAGCACTTTGCTTCAAACCAAGCAATTGCTGGCTGAGATGCAAGTGCTCGTCCGGGCGAATGACTACAAGATTGATGACACGATCGAAAACCTGCGGACGGCGACGGAAAACCTGGGCCAGCTGACCGAGTCGGTGAAACAACAGCCGTGGAGCCTCATTCGCGTCAAACAGCCCGAAGACCGGAAGTTGCCCAAATGAATTATTCGGATTGAGGAATACCCACCTTTACGCATGGCGGAGGCTAAATATGAAGCGAATTCACATTATGACAGTGCTTGCGGTTTTCAGTCTGATCATCCTGGCCGGGTGTTCGGGCAAGATGCGCCACCCGAGTTACTACACGCTCAATCTTCCGGCTCCACCTGATCCCCCAGCGGCTGAAAACGCCAAGGCAACAGTGGCGATTCGTGAGTTCGGCGCGCCTGCCTATCTTCGCCGTGGGGCGATTGTGTTTAAGACGTCGCCGGAATCGGTCGGTTTCTATGCATATCACCGCTGGGCTGTTGATCCATGCGAGTTTGTGACCGACTCGATGAGGGATCGCCTTAGTGCTACCGGACTCTTCGCGCACGTGAAGCGTTATGACGGTCGACCTGACGCCGATTACCTCGTGACCGGACGCTTGGAAAAGCTCGAGGAAATTGACTACGAGGGTGGCGTCAAGGTTGTGGTGTCGATCTCCGCCCAGATGATCAGGTTGGATACCGGCGCGACTGTATGGACTAGAGCTGTTTCGAAAGTTGGGAACGTCGACAAGAGAGATGTATCTGCCGTGGTGTTGGCGATGAGTGACACGATGGATCTTGCCATGCAGGAATTGCTCACGCCGGTGCCCGTTGAGACGGCGCGTTCCGCAGTAGTTGGGAGGAATTAGCACAGAGTTCGTAGACAGGACTTCGTTGCACCAGGGACTACGATACGGAGCACCGAACACAAATACTCATATTAAGGAGAAGCGCGATGGCAACCATGACTGAGAAAGAAACGATCAAAACCCTCACCACGCACTACATTGACGGAGCGTTCGTCGAGTCTCATGGCCGAGAGGTCATGGACATCATCAACCCAACCAACGGCCAACTGATTGCCCGCGTAACGCTGGCCGACGAGGAGGACGCACGGCGCGCGATCGCCGCCGCCAAGCGAGCGTTCGCCAGTTTCGGCAGAACCACCAAGGAAGAGCGCGCGAAGATCCTGCGCCGATTGCATGAGGTCGTCTCCGCGCACATCGACGATCTGACCGCTGCCATGGTCGAGGAGTATGGCGGCACAATCGCGTTTTCGAGACTCCTGATGGAAGGAGCGTCCAACGTGTTCCTGTCTGCCGAAAAGGCACTCCAGGAGCTACCATTAACGCGGAGTTGGGGCAAGACGACCGTCACGCTGGAGCCGGTTGGCGTTGCTGGTCTGATTACCCCTTGGAACGCGAACTCGTTCTTCCTGTCCGCCAAGCTCGCCTCGGCAGTCGCTGCTGGCTGTACCACGGTTATAAAGCCCAGCGAACTCAGCCCGTTACAAACGCGAGTGTGGAGCGAGTGTCTGCAGGAGGCAGAACTCCCGAATGGACTATGCAATGTCGTGGCTGGCCGCGGTGATGTGGTCGGGGCCGAACTCGTACGGAGTCCCGACGTGGCCAAGATCTCGTTCACGGGCTCGGTAGCGGTTGGCCAGACCATCATGCGCGACGGCGCCGCGACCATGAAGCGCGTCACCCTCGAACTGGGAGGCAAGTCGCCGAATGTCCTGCTCGACGACGCCGACCTCGACCAGGCTATCCCGACGGCGCTTGCGATCGCCTTCATGAACAGCGGACAGGCGTGCGTCGCTGGGACGCGCCTCCTGGTACCGAGAACCCGCCTCGACGAGGTGAAGCGTGCGATCCTGGATGCAATCCGCGCTTTTCCCGCCGGCGATCCGGCTGATCCGAAGACCGCCGTCGGCCCGATGGTGTCGCAGAAGCAGTACGAGCGAGTGCAGTCGTACATCCGTAAAGGTATTGAAGAAGGTGCGGAGGTGCTCGTCGGCGGTGAAGGACATCCCAAAGGTCTCGAAGCGGGTTATTTCGTGAAGCCCACCGTCTTTGTCAATGTCAAAAACGAGATGACAATCGCCAGGGAAGAGATTTTCGGCCCAGTTCTATGTATCATCACCTACGAAAACGACGAAGATGCGATCAGGATCGCCAACGATACCACCTACGGCTTGCACGCCTACGTGAGCGGGACCAATGTACAGCGCGCTCGCCGCGTAGCCTCCCGTCTCCTCGCGGGCCGCGTAGCAATCAACGGCATGCTTGATGATCAACAAGCGCCGTTCGGCGGATTCAAATACTCCGGCGTGGGCCGTGAATTCGGTACCTTCGGGATCGAAGCCTTTCTCGAACCGCGAGCGATACTCGAATCCTAAGGAGGACTCGCAAGATCAAAGAACGTCGCTATTGCCTCGAATAGGAATTTCTGTGATCGACTAACCCACAAAAAGAGAACAATCATGTCCGCTTACATCGTTTTCACTCGAACAAAAACGCTGGACCAAAAAGAGCTTGAGACTTACTGGGCTGGAATTAAAGCGACAATGCAGGGGCATCCAATCGACGTCTTGGTGACTTATGGGAAGCATGAAGTCTTGGAGGGCGATCCCGTAGAGGGAATCGTGATAGCAAGATTCCCAACCGTAAAGGCAGCGAAGGATTGGTACTACAGCGAAGGATACCAAAGGGTCGCCAAGCACCGTCAAAAGGGAGCGATTTACCAAGGCCTGATCGTAGAAGGTGTTATCTAGCTTTCAATGTTTTTCAAGACTGTTTCCCGGCTACAAGAGTGACAGTCTTGCCGCGAGGGGACGAATCGAACGAGGAGACCAACTTATGAGCAAGCACATCACGATCTCCCCCAACGAAGCCGCGGACCGCCTCGCGATCCGGGAGCTGGTAGAAGCCTACGCCCACTGCGCCGATCGCCGTGACGCGAAAGGTCAGATGGCTCTTTTTACCGCAGATATGCACTTCGTGGTCTACATGAACGCAAAGGATCCCAATCCATCGCAGGAACTGCGTTCGCGCGAGCAGCTTGCCCCCGTGTTTGCCGATCTGAACAAGTACGCTGCCACCATGCACTTCCTTGGACAGACGACGATCCTCACGCTGACCAGCGATCGAGGCACAGGGGAAACTTATTGCATGCCCCATCACCTCACTGTCGACGGTAACAAGCGACAGTTGATGATTGCTGCGCTCCGTTATTACGACACATTTGTGAAGGTAGACGGTGAATGGTTATTTGCAGAGCGCCTACTCTACGTCGACTGGCTGGAGGAACGCGCATTGTCATGACGGCGACGAAAAAACTGGTTTCGGGAACGTCAATGCACGTTCTGAATGTCGGCCAAAAAATCCCTCATCATTGTGGGCGAGTGCGCGTTGTCGAGGTTTTTCCATTGAATGCGAAAGTTCAATCGCGACCGGACTTGTTGCTCCTCCTGTCCTTGTTGGCGGCGATTCTGTTGACTCCAGTGTTGAACCAGGATAATTGGAGGCGACTGGTGCTCGTGGCCGTCACCTTCATACCAATTGTCTTATCCACTGTCCGGTTGTCGCAGATCAAAAGGTGGGTGTGGCCCTCGGTTCTGTTGGCATTGGGCAATGCGGTTTTTGTGGTGGCGGGCAATACATTCCCAAGCCCGACCCTGACCGGAGTTCGATGGGCATTTCTCGCTGCCTTCTTCGGGCTCACGGCCGCAGGTCTTTTCTCGTATCTCAGGAATTCTCGTTCGGTCGCTCAGGCGGAGCTCTACACTGCGGTCAACATCTACTTATTGCTTGGGTTGCTGTGGGCGGCGATTTATCTAGCGATCGATGCTTTCTCTCCGGGTTCAATCCAGGTTGGAAATCGCTCAGCCGACCGTCAGACCGAGCTGCTTTATTTCAGCCTGATAACGCTCTCTACTGTCGGATACGGCGATATCGTGCCGCTCAGCGGAATGGCCCGCATACTAACGGCACTGGAAGGAGTGACGGGGGTTCTCTACATAGCGACTACAGTGGCGGTTTTGGTAGGCAGGTTCAGGAGCGAATCTTGGGAGTGATTGCGCTGGATCGAGAACCGCGAAATTTATGACAACTACAAACCAGGCGTCTTCGGATGCGTCGATGAACAATCCAGCGGTCGGCCCAAAAAGTCTTGTCGTTGTAGGCGCGACTGGAATGGTCGGTGGCTACGTTCTTCGCTACGCGCTCGACGACTCAGACGTGAAAAGCGTTACGTCAATTGGGCGCAAGAAACTTGGCATCTGCCACCCCAAGCTCAAAGAGGTCTTGCATCAAAACTTCGCAGACTGTTCCCCGCTCGCAGACGTACTCTCAAAGCAGGATGCGGTGGTCTATTGCCTGGGGACGTACACCGGGTCGGTATCGGACGACCAACTGCGTGTCATAACCGCCGACTACTCGATCGAGTTCGCGCGAGTGTTTCGTGCTAGCAGTCCTGACGCCGCGTTCTCGTTCTTGAGCGGGAGTGGCGCAGACCCGACAGGACGAAGCCGGCTGGCCTTCGCTCGCTATAAGGGCCAGGCGGAGAAGGCATTGCTCGCGGCTGGCTTCCCGCACGTTTATCTTTTCCGGCCCGCGTATATCTACCCCGTCGAGCCGCGGAACGATCCGAACTTCAGCTACCGGTTGTTGCGCACCGTCTATCCGGTATTCCGAGTGCTGTTTCCTAACCAGGTCATTCGCGCCGATGACTTGGCCCGGGCAATGGTGGATGTTGTGCTTCGACAAACACGGGAGCGCCAAGGCGTCGTCTTCGAGAACCGAGATATCCGAGCCATGGTCGAGTCGCGAACTCCCGTAACGAATCGCGTTGCCTGATCGACCGGCGCTTCGACAAGGTAGCGGCGTGAATTACTAAGGGAGGCAAAGGGAGGCAATAGGTGAAAAGAATCCTGATCGTGGGCGCCGGGTTTGCAGGGCTTGCGGCTGCAAATCTAGAACCTCAAGTCATTGAAGCGACACCGTGAGAGGGGGTACGCGTCCCGGGCCTCTGTCGCAACAAGGCAGAGAAGCCTCAGCCTCAGTAAAGTTGTCTCTCATGCATGACATTTTGTTGAACCTATCTTTCAATCTTGGAACGGAAATCGGAATCGACGGAGTTTTACCGTGATTCGAGGCGCGGGAATCCGTATGAAGTGATCGCTTATGCGCCAGCGAACCTGAAACCAACTATCGTCCAACAGCGAAAACCGTCCCAGAACCCCGCTCGCATTCGAGTCAGTGCCTGACGGATCAATCGACGCTCTGCTACAATTCATTGACGGGGCAGGGACAGCTGCTCTGGGTTGGTGATTGCCTGCATCACAGTTTTGGGCGGCGGTTTAGCTCGGTGTCCATGGTGTCCGGAATTTGGTTCTGTGGGGTTGACATGGGCGACGCTGTCGAAACGCTTGAACCTGAGGAAAGCCAGTAAATACGCGGGTTTCCGATAAAGCAGGTAAGAAAGCAAGTTGGGGACGTAGTTCAGTTGGTTAGAACGCTGCCCTGTCACGGCAGAGGCCGCGGGTTCGAGTCCCGTCGTCCCCGCCAATTCTTTTCAGTAGGTTGGAAGGAATGGCACCCGAAGTCCAACCCACAATTCCACCCACACCGTCACGGGATGGTCTTCTTTTCGAATCCGACCGGGTCAAGGAATTTTTCTTGAGCCGAGATCATCTCGTTGAGGTCTTCGTCCGCATACAGATCGAGCGTGGTCTGAATCCGCGAATCACCCAAGATGCCTTGCACAGTCTTCGGGTTCTCCTTCGCCTTGTTCGCCAGCCAGTTAGACAGACTGTGTCGAAGGTTGTCTAGACCCCAGCCATGCCCGTCCGGGATAACAACCCCGGCTTTCTTCGCTGCTCGCCGCAAATGAACGCGACAGAATACCGAAGCACAGATCGGCACCTTGCCGCTTTCTTTCATCGACGGAAAGACGAAGTCCGTGCCCGTGTCTACTCGTAAACGTTTTGAACCATGCTGGTTGCGGAAGCGCGCGCAGTTGGTGAAACCGCCAACGGGTGCCGAGAGCGCGCTCCCTTGGAAGCTAAGATCCCACCTACGCGGCAGAGTCCGCCGTGCCAGCGACTTCGTTCTGACGGGCAACTCTTACCTAATCGCAAAGAAAAGGGGGCTCCTGCTCCATAGGACTCTCCATCCGAGCTTTCTCTTCAGCGCCTTCTACCTCGGTTTTCCTGGGGGTTGACGTTGTTGCACCCGTTGCTGCTGCTGGACGTGTTTCTGCTGCATTTGCTGCGTTTGTTGTTGGTGTCGCTGCTCCATCTGCTGCTTTTGAGCTTGGCTGGCGTTCTGACCCTCCATTTTCTGGTGTTCTTGATTCTGCTTCTGCTGAAGTTTCTGCCGCTCTTGCTCCTGCTTTGCGAACATTTTGTCCTGCTGCTGCTGGTATTTTTGATCGCGGTTCGTGTCCCCCGTGTTAGGCGGAGCAGGACGCTGAAACTTCGGAAGATCATTGGGATGCACTGCCGGAGAACCGTTTCCACTTCGCGGCTGGCTGCCGCCACGGTTCGCTGGAGCGTGATAGGGCCCTCCCGCTTCCTTAGCCGCGACGACCGCCCCGCCACGAAACTCTGCCGGGTGTGCAGTAGCCGCGACGGGCGGTTTCCCGTGATTGGCGCTGGCCCGAAGGTCAGAATTCGAACGCGCAGCCTGCATGTGCTGGGATTGCAGGGGCACCGGTGCGATGTGGCGGTCATGTTCGGCGATCCGATCCTCCGACCGCGGCCGGGCTTCGATGCCGCCAGGACCGCCGTTGTAACTGACGTGATTGACAGTAACGTTGTTGTTTACTACGGTTTCGTTGTAGACGTTATGAACATTGACGACGTTGATGTTGGTCACCGACCGGTTGTAGAAGAAGTGGTCGTGGTCCCAGCGTCCGCCCTGGAAGCCGACGCCGAAATAACCAAAGCCATACACGACTCCACCGTAGAAGCCCACATGCGGCCCCCAGTATCCTTCATGGAAAAGAAAGACGCCGTCGCTCCAACCCCACCACGGCGGTGTCCACAGGTAGCCAACTTCGGGAGCCAGCACCCAGGTGCCCGGCACCCAGTAGTAGTCGCCGTCATCGTCGTCCCATGCCCAGTAGCCCGGAGTCCAGATATAACCGTCGCCGGGGCAAATAGGCTGCTCGTAGACGGGGAGCGGCGGCGGGCCGAATGCGACCGAAATGCTAACTTGAGCAAGCACAGTGGTTGGTGCGGTCAGCACAAAAAGAGCGAGCAGCAAGGTAAAGAAGAAGGCAATTTTGCGCATTGTCTAACCTCTTGGATTTCGTGAGTTTTATTGGTTCACCCTTAGCAACATCAACGTCCCGCTTTCCAGTTTCACATTGTTCTTCTCCGAACTGATCACCGAGCCCTGCGGTTCATCTCCTGGAGTTGACAATCTCAGGTCCGGGGATCCCACGATTCCCTGGGTATTTGCCGTGATGGACCGGCGCTCGTGGTTCCCGGTGGAGGCGCTAGCTGGCGGCTCGCCGCCGGCTGGAAGTGAGCCCGGCACCGGTGACGCCGCTCCGGTTCCCATTCCGCCGGATCGCCCGCCTTGTGGCAAGCCGCCGGGACTCGGCGCTGCAGTCGGCGGGACCGCGCCTCCGTCGTCACCGTTGTTGGCCGCATTCACGGTCTGCGGTGCCACGATCGCCTGAATCGACATGGGCAACGACATATCGGTGCCATCTTTCATTACGGCGTGGTCGAAGGTAATGCCGACCTGCGACTCCTTCTGCTCTTTGGTGCGCGCCTGAGCTTCGGTAACGTGCCCAACCACCTTGGTATCCTTGGGCACAAGGAGCTCGCCGTTCTGTGCCGTCAAGTCTTGCGTGATCCTCGCCTCAATGGCGTCACCCGGCTTTGCCTTCCTGGCGTCGACAGTTCCTGTCAACCGGACTGGAATCACGCTACCCGGCGCAATGTGTGGAGCAGAGTCGCTTGATGGCGCCGACTGAGTCTGATTCTGTTGTGCCTGTGGCGCCTGATTGGATGAAGGGGGTGCCGTCTCCTGCGCCAGAGAGAGCCCGCAGAACACCACTCCAGCAAAGATTTCCGCGAAGAGTTTCCTCATAGCAACGTCTCCTTCCGGTAAATACCGATTGCGTCTAGCCTCTGCCATCACGTCAACGGGACGCCTCTGCCGTTGCCGAATGCTCGATGGGTTTCATGACCACCACCTGGTAGCGCCGCTTCTTATGATCGCCGTCGGGGATTCTCATCACCATGACGTCCTTGGAAATCCTGAACTCGCCTTCCTTTCCAACCGGCAGGATGACCGGATGCTTATGATTGAGAGGACGAATGTGGTACTCCATATCGTCGGTGCGGAGCATATACTGCGGACATAACTTCTCGTCGGAATCGATGTGTGTGGCACCAACCGAACCAAACACGCTGCCCAGTCCGTTCAAGCCGCGCTCTTTGGCTCCGCAGGGGACGGCCTCCATCTTCTCGATCATCGCTCGGTCGTCATGCTTCTTGTCTCGCCCAAACACCGGGACCGCAAGCAGTAAAGCGAACACCGTGGTCGCCAGCTTTCGAATCATATGATCCTCCCTAAGTCTGATCAGTGGAGCTGCTTGCGCGGCCACGAGGGGGCTGGCAGAAGGCCCCCGCCGCACCGCTGTTGCAACCCGCCTTACTTCTTTGGTTCGACCCCTGCCTTGGGTATGCCTTTCGCCTTTTCAAACTGTTGAGCGGATGTCACGAAGGACTGTGGGTTCTCGCTCAATTCCTCATGCACCTTGGGATTAGCCTTCAAGTAGTCCCGCAATGCTGGATGGTTCTCCAGATATTCCTCGTTGGTCGCGAGCGACGGGTTCTTCGAGAGGTCGCCGGCGACGTTGTTGTGCCCTTCGAGGAATTCGTGGAAGCTCGCGAGCTCGCCGTGGGTCACGTCGCGATCACCGTGAACCCCGGAATCTTCGCGGCGGTCAAACCTCTGTTCTTGACGCATGAAGGCGTCGGGGTTTTCTTTGTACTCTTCCCGCAATTCGGGATGTTCCGCCAGGAATTGCTGTAATGCGGGATGGCCCTCCACAAACTCCTTGTTGTTGACCAGCGATGGATTCTTGTGCAGTTGTTCGGCGATCTCCGGATGATTGTCCATAAAGCGATCCATGTTGGCCAATTCACCGCGGGTCAGATCGTGATCGCGCCTATCTTCACGCTGGTCAAACCGCTGTTCAGCGTGCATGAACGCGCTAGGATTCTCCTTAAACTCCTCTCGCAGTTCGGGATGCTGCGCCAGGAATTGCTGCAACGCGGGATGGTTCTCAACGAACTCCTTGTTGTTGACCAGCGATGGATTTTTGTGCAGCTGCTCCGCGATTTCCGGATGACTGTCCATGAAGTGATCCATGTTGGCCAGTTCGCCGCGGGTCAGATCGCGATCGCGCGCATTTTCATGCTGATCGAAACGGCGTTCGTCACGCATGAATACACGTGGATTCTCCTTGAATTCTTCTCGCAGTTCGGGGTGGTCCTGCAGGTAGCGCTGCAGATCCGGATGATTTTCGACGAACTCCTCGTTCTTCGCCAGAGACGGATCTTTACGCAGCTGTTCGGCAAGTTCTGGATGGTTATCCAGAAATTGATCAAACCCTGCCAACTCTTGACGAGTCACATCTGAATCCGGATATTGCGGAGAGGCTGGCTGTGATTGTGCTCCTGCTACCGAGATCAACGCTCCGAGTGCCAGGGTTACAAGCGAAAGCTGAAGTGCCAGACCTGTGTGTTTCATGAGAGTTAGATGGCCTCCTGACGTAAGAATTTGCCGTGCAAACATACACGGCACAAACCTGCACGCTGGAGTCCACTGAGCCACGGAAGAGGAACCCCTGTTGGGCCAGCGACTTACCGCGCGTCTCAGAAAACACCCGAGACCCTTGCCGGGGATGAATATTTCGCCGGGAGTCGGCAAATTCGCTATACGGTACGCACCCACACTTGGGGTTACAGGAAACACCGGAGAATCTGAAAGCGCGCTGAGTGATCTACTTCGGGCGGCATTGTTCTAGGTATTCGCGATGGCTTTCTTCTGAGGCAAAGGCACGGGCCAGACCCTGACTTGTGGTACGCAAGTCTCGCATAAGGGGAAGCCTTAGTTTAGCTACACGATCTACCTGAGTTTCACATGACTCGCAATCCAGTAGGGTTTTTATTCCGTACGAGTTTGGAGATCTGCTCATGTCTATGACCGCAACCGCCGCCTACGGAGTATTTCCTCATGGCGTCATCCTCAACGAAGTGCTGCAGACTTTGAATCGGGGAGGATTCCGCAACGAGAGCATTTGCATGATGCTGCCACCGACCCATCCGATCGCCACGATTGTGCGCGACGCGGGTCTACGCCCTGCTGCGCGCGAGGCGAATATGGCGACTGCCGGGTTAATCGGTTGGCTGTCGGAGTTCGGCGCCGTGGTGATTCCGACCGTAGGCTTCTTCGTCCGTTCACAAGCATTCTTTGACGCGCTCCTTGAGAGGAATGATGCGATGGCTCGATGCGGCTCTTCGAGGAGTCTTGAAGGGCTGGGGTTCCCCGAAGGCGATGCGCGGCGCTTCGAGAGGCAACTGGACGAAGTAGGCGCTCTCGTCTATGTTTCCTGTTCCGAGCGTGCCCGCACGGGGTGGGCGTTGGAGTTGTTGCGTGGCACTGGCGCGGAGGAAGCCGGCACCCTGGAAAACGCTGAGGAAGCTCTGGTCGAGACCGAGGCTTGAGCCCTCGAAGTCTATCGCTGCGTCCCTCTGCTCTCCCGTCTCTTTCAGCTACGGCACGGGGGTTCTTGAACCTACATAACGCACGCCTACAGTAAACACCGTAGAGCGAGTTGATAGCGTCCGTGCTATCAATTGCTTAGCCTCTGAGGCCGGTACTGGACCCCGCTGTGCGAGTAATGACCTCGGCAGATAAGGGGGCATTGTTCCAGCGGATAGCTTTTCAATTTCATGCGCCCTCCGCGCTCGCCATTGCGCCACCCCTCCAGACAACCCGTAGTACGTGCGGACGGACTCTCTAATCCGAGGAAATTACTGTGAAGAAGAATCTCGAGAACCCTCCAACCCTGAACGCCAATGACCGAGCCGAGACGAACCGGGGAAACGGCAGTTCCACCCTGGTTGAATCCTCCTCGGCTGATCTTCGCATGATCCTCGAGAGTCTCCACGCCGTGCGGGACGGGGATTTCTCGGTTCGACTTCCAGGCGCTTGGACGGGACTTCCGGGAAAGATCGCCGACGCTTTCAACGACATTGTGGCGGCCAATCAGCAAATGGCGAACGAGTTGAAGCGGATCGGACAAGCTGTAGGCAAGCAAGGACGGACAAAAGAGCGTGCACGGGTTCACGAGTCCCGGGGTGCATGGGGCGAGATGGAGACGTCGATCAATACCCTGGTCGAAGATCTGCTTCGGCCTACTGGGGAAGTGACCCACGCGATCGCCGCGGTTGCTCAAGGGAATTTGACCCAGACCGTACGTTTGGAAGTGGACGGACGACCTCTGGAAGGCGAGTTTTTGCGGTCTGCCAAACTTGTTAACAAGATGATCGAGCAACTCGGTATCTTCACCGCCGAAGTAACGCGCGTGGCACGCGAGGTCGGCACTGACGGCAAGCTCGGTGGTCAAGCGCAGGTCCCCGGTGTGGCTGGAACCTGGAAAGATCTGACCGATTCCGTCAACTCGATGGCCAGCAACTTGACTGGCCAGGTGCGCAACATCGCCGAGGTAGCGACCGCAGTTGCGAGCGGAGATCTTTCCCGGAAAATCACGGTCGACGTCCGCGGCGAAATTCTCCAGTTGAAGGAAGCCATCAATACGATGGTGGATCAGCTGCGCTCGTTCGCCTCTGAAGTGACGCGCGTGGCGCGCGAAGTTGGTACGGAAGGCAAATTGGGAGGCCAGGCAATTGTGCCTGGCGTGGCCGGAACCTGGAAGGATTTAACCGATTCCGTGAATGCTATGGCCGGTAACCTGACGGCACAGGTACGCAACATCGCCGAAGTGACTACAGCTGTGGCCCGAGGGGATTTGTCCCGCAAGATCACGGTCGATGTGAAGGGAGAAATTCTCGAACTCAAAGACACGATCAATACGATGGTGGACCAGCTGAACGCGTTCGCCAGTGAAGTCACTCGCGTGGCCCGCGAAGTGGGAACCGAAGGCAAGCTGGGAGGACAGGCCAAGGTCCCCGGCGTGGGCGGGACCTGGAAGGATCTCACCGACAACGTGAATTTTATGGCGAGCAATCTGACAGGCCAAGTTCGCAACATTGCCGAGGTAGCGACTGCCATCGCCAGCGGAGATTTGTCCCGCAAGATTACGGTGGATGTCCGCGGTGAGATTTTGCAGTTGAAGGAAACACTGAATACGATGGTCGATCAGCTCAACCGCTTCGCCGGCGAGGTAACGCGCGTGGCCCGCGAAGTCGGAAGCGAGGGACGTCTAGGTGGTCAGGCAAACGTCCCCGGCGTCGCCGGCACATGGAAAGATCTCACGGACTCAGTCAACTCCATGGCGGGGAATCTGACAGCGCAGGTCCGCAATATCGCCGAAGTGACGACAGCCGTGGCCCGTGGGGATTTGTCACGCAAGATCACTGTGGACGTGAAGGGTGAAATTCTAGAACTCAAAGACACGATCAATACGATGGTGGACCAGCTCAACGCCTTCGCCGGTGAAGTTACCCGCGTGGCCCGCGAAGTTGGCACCGAAGGCAAACTAGGCGGGCAGGCCTTGGTTCCGGGTGTCGGCGGTACGTGGAAGGACCTTACCGACAACGTCAACTTCATGGCCAGCAACCTCACCGGCCAGGTGCGCAACATCGCCGAAGTTGCGACGGCGGTGGCTCGTGGCGACCTGTCGCGCAAGATCACGGTGGATGTCAGGGGAGAGATTCTCGAACTCAAGGACACCATCAACACCATGGTGGATCAACTGCGCTCGTTCGCTTCCGAAGTGACGCGCGTAGCCCGCGAAGTCGGTACCGACGGCAAGCTTGGGGGCCAGGCACAAGTGCCCGGCGTCGGCGGCACGTGGAAGGACCTCACCGACTCGGTAAACTCCATGGCCAGTAATCTGACCGGACAAGTACGTAACATCGCCGAGGTATCGACCGCCATTGCGAGCGGTGACTTGTCCAAAAAAATCACGGTGAACGTCAGCGGCGAGATTCTGCTGCTCAAGGAAACCATCAATACGATGGTGGATCAGCTCAATGCCTTTGCCGCAGAAGTTACGCGTGTGGCCCGTGAAGTCGGCAGCGAAGGACGACTGGGTGGACAGGCGAATGTCCCCGGCGTGGCGGGTACGTGGAAAGATCTGACCGACTCGGTCAACTCGATGGCCGGAAACCTGACCGCCCAGGTGCGGAACATCGCCGAAGTTACGACGGCCGTGGCGCGGGGCGACTTTTCTCGAAAAATTACCGTAGACGTCAAAGGTGAGATCCTTGAATTAAAAAATACGATCAATACCATGGTCGACCAGCTCAACGCTTTCGCCGCTGAAGTGACCCGCGTGGCGCGCGAAGTGGGCACCGACGGCAAGCTCGGCGGCCAGGCGCAGGTGCCGGGGGTGGCCGGAACATGGAAGGACCTCACTGACAATGTAAACGTGATGGCCGCCAACCTCACCGAACAGGTGCGCGGTATTGTAAAGGTCGTGACCGCCGTAGCCAACGGAGACCTCACGCAAAAATTGACCGTGAATGCCAAGGGGGAAGTTACTGCGTTGGCGGAAACCATCAACGACATGACCAGCACTCTGGCCACTTTCGCCGACCAGGTCACCACGGTCGCTCGCGAAGTGGGAGTCGAGGGCCGGCTGGGCGGTCAAGCCAACGTGCCAGGAGCTGCCGGGACGTGGAAGGATCTCACCGGCAACGTGAACCTGCTGGCTGACAATTTGACCAACCAGGTGCGAGCGATCGCTGAAGTCGCAACCGCCGTGACCAAGGGCGACCTCACGCGCTCGATTCAAGTCGAAGCCCTGGGCGAAGTCGCTCAGCTGAAAGACAATATCAACACGATGATTAATAATCTCCGGCTCACGACCGACCGTAACAACGAGCAGGACTGGTTGAAGACCAATCTGGCTCGATTCACGGGAATGCTGCAGGGACAGCGCGACCTTGCGGAAGTGGGCCGTTTGTTGCTGTCGGAACTGGCGCCGCTGATCAACGCTCAGCAGGGCCTGATCTATCAGATGGAGAGCGAGGATTCTGCAGAGTTAGTTCTGCTTTCGGCGTTTGCAGCCGATAGGGGAGACGGCCGTTTGCGGCGGCTGCAAGTAGGCGAGGGACTGGTCGGACAATGCGCCGCGGAGAAACACAGGATGCTGATTACCGACCTGCCACCCGGTACGATTCCGATCCGATCCGGCCTGTTCGAAGCTGTCCCACGGAACGTCGTCGTGCTGCCAGTGCTGTTCGAAGATCGCGTCAAGGCGGTGATGGAACTAGCCTCGCTGACCACCTTCACCGCATCGCATCTCGCGTTCCTGGAACAGCTGACAGCCAGCATCGGTATCGTGTTCAACAGCATTGAGGCCACCATGCAGACTGAGGCCCTGTTGAAGCAGTCGCAGCAACTCGCCACAGAGCTCCAAATGCAGCAGAAGGAATTGCAACAAACCAACGAACAGCTTGCTCAGAAAGCCCAGCAGCTTGCGGAGCAGAACGTTGAAGTAGAACGCAAGAACCAGGAAATCGAGCAGGCTCGTCGAGCTTTGGAGGAAAAAGCCAAAGAGCTGGCTTTGACGTCGAAGTACAAGTCGGAGTTCCTGGCAAACATGTCACACGAGTTGCGCACTCCACTGAACAGCATCCTGGTTCTGGGTCAACAGCTCAGCGACAACCCAGACATGAATCTGACGGCAAAGCAAGTGGAGTTTGCGCGCACGATTCACGGCGCCGGAACCGATCTGCTGAACCTGATCACCGACATCCTCGACCTTTCAAAGATCGAATCGGGCACGGTTTCGGTCGAAGCCGAGGAAGTCTTCTTCACCAGCCTGCTCGATATGGTGGAACGGCCATTCCGTCACGAGGCAGAAAGCCGGCGGCTGGCCTTCGAAGTGAAATCCGATCCCCATCTGCCCCGCAGCCTCGTCACCGATGCCAAACGCTTGCAGCAGGTTCTCAAGAACCTGCTTTCCAACGCCTTCAAGTTCACGGAGCAAGGTGCGGTGAGCCTGTCAGTAACCGCCGCTACCAGCGGTTGGAGCCAGGATCATCCCATCCTCGGAAAATCTGTGCCAGTGGTGGCGTTTGAGGTAGCCGACACTGGCGTGGGCATTCCGGTTGACAAGCAGCGCATCATCTTTGAAGCCTTTCAACAAGCGGACGCAAGCACGAGCCGCAAATATGGCGGAACCGGATTAGGTTTGGCGATCAGTCGCGAACTCGCCGGCCTGCTGGGAGGGGAAATTCGCTTGCGCAGCGCGCCCGGCCAAGGCAGTACGTTTACCCTTTTCCTGCCCCTGGTTTATAAAGGTCCCTCGGTTGCTTCGAGTGTCACGCCGGGAACGGAGCGGAATGTGGCGCCTCTCCATGTTTCCCCGGTCAGTGTGTCGGTTCCGGAGCGCATCGAAGATGACCGCGACGAGTTGCAAAGTGACGATCCGGTGCTCCTGGTGGTCGAAGACGATAAACACTACGCTCGTGCGTTGCGGGACCTTTCCCGGGACAAGGGATTCAAAGTCTTAGTGGCAACAGGAGGCGTAGAGGCCTTGAACCTCGCGAGAGAGTTCCATCCAACTGCGGTGTCGTTGGACGTGTTTCTTCCCGATATGCTGGGCTGGACCGTACTCAACCACTTAAAACAGGACCCGGCAACGCGCCACATTCCAGTGCAGATGCTTACCCTCGATGAGGACCGTTATCATGGCCTTTCACGCGGAGCATTTGCATTCGTGACCAAGCCCACGACGCCACAAGGATTGGACATGGCGCTGGCCAGAATCAAGGAGTATGCTGCACCTCGACGGAGGCGATTGCTGGTGGTGGAAGATAATCCGGCCGAGCAATTCAGCATTCGGGAACTACTCGGCTATAACGACATCGACGTCGTAGCTGTCGCCAGTGGCAGCGAGGCTCTTACTGCGGTGGCGGAGATCTCTTTCGATTGTGTGGTGTTGGATTTGCGGTTGCCCGATATGTCCGGTTTCGAGGTACTGGAGCGGTTTCGGGATACGCCGTCGTTGGGCGACCTGCCGATTGTAGTGTTCACCGGCAAGGAGCTTTCTCCGGAAGAAGACGCCCGGCTGCACACATTGGCTCGCAGCGTGGTGTTGAAAGGAGTGGAATCGCCTGAGCGCTTGCTCGACGAAACAGCCTTGTTCCTGCATCGAGTGGTCTCTGATCTTCCTCCTGAAAAGCAGAGAATGATCGAGCGCCTGCATCGTTCGGATGAAGCCTTGGTGGATAAACGTGTATTGGTCGTGGACGACGATGTGCGCAACATCTTCGCCCTCAGCAGCGTGCTCGAACGCCGGGGAATGAAGGTGCTCACCGCCAACACAGGGCGGGAGGCGATTACCACTCTCGAATCGACTCCGGACGTTGCCATCGTGCTTATGGATGTCATGATGCCGGAGATGGATGGCTACGAAACGATGCGGGCGATTCGGCGGAATGCTCAGCTGCGCCGCCTGCCTATCATTGCGTTGACCGCAAAGGCGATGAAAGGCGATCGTGAGAAGTGTCTTGAGGCGGGAGCATCCGAATATCTCGCCAAGCCCGTGAACACCGAGCAGCTACTTTCGGCATTGCGGATGTGGCTTCACAGATAGTGTGCGGTTTGGCGCGAACATTCAAACGGGTACGGAGAGAACGCCATGACCACGAACGAGAAGGTCAACATTCTCATGGTGGATGATCAGCCCGCCAAGCTTCTCAGCTATGAAGTCATGCTCGAGGAACTTGGCGAACACCTCATCAAAGCCAGCTCCGCAAAGGAAGCGCTCGAGAGGCTGCTGAAAGAAGATTGCGCGGTCGTGTTGATGGATGTGAGTATGCCGGAACTCGATGGCTTCGAGCTGGCAACCATGATTCGGCAGCACCCCCGCTTCCAGAGAACCGCCATCATCTTCATCTCGGCCGTGCATTTGACAGACCTGGACCGCCTTAAAGGGTACGAACTCGGAGCCGTAGACTATATTTCCGTCCCGGTCATTCCGGAGCTATTACGAGCGAAGGTGAGGATATTCGCCGACCTGTACCGCGCAACTCGACAACTCGAAAACCTGAACCGTGAGTTGGAGCAACGGGTTGAGGAACGAACTCAGGAAGTGGAAGCGAGGGCCCATGCGTTAGAGCAGCTCAACCGCAAGCTTGCGCACAAGAACCAGGAGCTCGACGCTATTATCCACACCGCACCGGACATAATCTTCAGCCGACAGGCGGACGGAGCCCGCGATTACATCAGCGATCGATTCTATGACTACACGGGTGCGCCCCCTGGTTCTGCGACTGGGCATGGCTGGTTAGAGTATGTACATCCCGAAGATAGAGAACCAGCAATGGCATATTGGGAACGCTGCGTCAAGTCTGGAATGAACTACGAAGCTGAATATCGCCTTCGATCCAAAGACGGTGCGTTCCGGTGGTACCGAGCTCGTGCCGTACCCCTCCGCGATGATCAAGACAACATCGTTCGATGGTACGGCAGCTGCTCTGACATTCATGACTCGAAACTGCTCGAGCAGGCAATGCGTGACAGCGCTACGAAGCTGGAAAAGATGGTCGAAGATCGGACCGCGGACCTGCGGCGGCTTTCGGTGCGCTTGATGACGATGCAGGATCAAGAGCATCGCCGTATTGCTCGTGAACTGCATGATGGACTGGGACAAGAACTGGCAGTGGCGAAAATGGTGCTCGACAATGCTCTCCAGCAGAAATCCGCCCACTCGGAAAACGGTGTGTGTGCGGAGGCGAGCGGCCTGATTGATCGAGCGATTCAGCAGGTTCGGACGCTATCTCACCTCCTGCATCCTCCTTTGCTCGATGAAGTAGGTCTGTTGTCGGCCATCACCTGGTATGTCGACGGCTTGCAAGAGCGCAGCGGTATCGAGACTTCGCTCGATGTGCAGCCGCGCGAGTTCCCGCGCCTGGCGCCAGAATTGGAAACCGCTATCTTCCGGATCGTGCAGGAAGCGCTGACCAATGTTTTCCGGCATTCCGAGGCGCGGCGAGCCTGGATCACTTTGACCCACAGAGAAGGGAAGACGTTGGTTAAGGTTCGGGACGACGGCAAGGGAATCGACGACCGAGTAGCAGAGTTGCAACCGGACAGCGTAGGAATTGGGATCGGTGGCATAAAGCAGCGCGCCAAGGAGTTTGGAGGGGAGTTGCGGATTGCTAACACGAAACCGGGAACGCTCGTCGAGGTGGTGATTCCTCACAGCGCTGCCATGCTCCAGGAGTCGGTAGCCGTCGACCGATTCGCCTAGCTGCAATTGCCTGATTTCAAACAACCGGCTGACGCATACGACTTTCTTGTGCTTGATGACGCCATGCGTTGGCGTGGTAAGCAATCCATCTCAATTCTTGGCAGGTGCAACCTAAGCGGGTTGCGCTGGTTTCTGAGGACGCGGATGCCAATCTGTCCCAGTAAACCGGCACCCGCGTTGGGGGCGTGTCGAGGATTGCAGAATAGGCCTACCCGGTTCGCACAACAATACTGTCACCACCGTATATTGCGTCCGACGCCACACGAGGCGGCCATGGTATGGGACACCCTTGGTTTGATGTGGGATCTCGGTGCGCGAAAACATCAGGCTACTTCCCCTGGCCGGATACTAGATGAACGGGATGGGAAGACGATCGGCGGGTCGACTAGCTTGGATGTCGAGCGGCCTTAGTGCCGCAGCACGAAACAACTCGACCACAGGAGCTCACGATGACCACAATCACCGCAAGATTCTGGCGACTTATCCTTGCTCTCGCCGCCACACTACTTCTAGGCTGCATTGCCTGGTCGGCAGACGACAAAGGTCAGCCTGATATCGAAAAGCGCATCGAGGCGTCGGCCACAGTCCTCAACGAGATCATGGCTGCGCCCGACAAAGCGATTCCCGACAAGGTGATGAGCGACGCGAAGTGCGTAGCGGTGATTCCCTCTATGGTAAAGGTTGCGTTCGTCTTCGGCGGGAATCACGGCAAAGGCATCGCGGCGTGCCGCATGGAAAGCGGTAGGTGGAGCGCTCCAGCGCCGATCACCATTACCGGTGGAAGCTGGGGATTGCAGGCGGGCGGCCAGGCCATCGATTTGGTCATGGTCGTGACCAACGATCAAGGGATGCAACACCTGCTGCAGAGTAAATTCAAACTCGGTGCCGATGCATCGGCTGCCGCCGGCCCGGTCGGACGGGATGCCGCTGCGGATACGGATTGGAAGATGCGGGCAGAGGTGCTGACCTATTCTCGGGCGCGGGGCGTATTCGCTGGAATCGACTTGAACGGCTCTGCCGTCACGCAAGACAAAGATGAGACCAGGATTCTCTATGGAAGCTTTGTGCCCTTCACAGAAATCCTGACTGGAAAAGTGCGGCCGCCGGCCTCCAGCGAGTCATTCCTCACGGTATTGAAGCGATATTCGCACGAGTCAAAAGAGAAGGAGCACGGACAATTGCGAAGTCCAACCGAGAGCAAGCCCTCTGCCGGGGCGCTGACGTTGGCTTATCTGACGTTGTAAGAACGGCACGAAGTTGAGCGAGCGACGACAGCGACCACCGTCGCTCGACTCAATTGAGTGAGCTGTGGTGGCGGGCCTTCGAATCAGCCAAGCGCACTAATCGACCCTTTGTCCTCCTAGGTATATTTCCGCACGTATCCCAGTTCGTAAACCACTCCTTCGTGCGTCGCATCCTAAACACCAACCTCTCCGATTTCTCACTTACAGCAACCCATGCCATCAATTACAGCTACAGCCCGATAGAGCGGTCCTGTCGAATTCTCTAGTCTTTGCGAAGGCTCAATGCTCTTCCGAGAGTTTCGGGGAGCGACAGACAAAGGCCCAAGGAGGCTGCCATGGCGACTTGCGTAATTTCCTCGACTGCGACGAATCTATTTAAGGTCCGGACAGAAAGAACCCGCGATAGTTCGGAACGTGGTCTGGTGCAGCGTGCGCAGGATGGCGACGCGCACGCATTTGGCGCCCTCTTCGAACTGCACAAGAAGCGCGTGTACTCGGTTTGCCTCCTCATGACGAAGGACGTGGCGGAGGCCGAAGACCTTACTCAAGAAGCGTTCTTGCAAGTTTTCCGAACCATAACCACGTTCCGTGGCGATGCCGCTTTCTCTACTTGGCTATACCGCATCGCGGTTAACACCGTGTTGATGAAATTGCGCCGGCGAAAGACCAAAGCCGTCCTCTCTCTAAGCGAACCGGTCTCACCCGACTCGCCATCGTTGTCGCACGACATCGGAACCAGCGATTTTCGCCTCACCGGCACGATCGACAGGATCGCACTGTTACGGGCGATTGAGACCCTTCCCGAAGGTTGCCGAACGATTTTTACCCTCCATGAGATCGAAGGATATGAGCATCACGAGATTGCCGCGCTGCTTCGCTGTTCCATCGGTAACTCCAAATCACAGCTTCACAAAGCAAAGCTGAAGATGCGCGACCTGTTGTTTCCGAAAAAGCGATTCCTTCGCCGACCCACCATCCATGTGACCGAAGCCGCCGCTCGCCCCTGAAATTACGTTTGCCGCAGAGATCGCTGGACCCCGCCCAGAATCATCTGTTTCTCCTTCGGATATGAAATCGTGCCTATGCCGGGGGTCGTCCCTGGGGCATCCTACGGGGTTCGCCGGATTGTTCGATCGCCGCCGGACTGGTATCTTTAGTCTGAAACGAGGTACACGAGTAGTAGACACGACACTGATCTCGCGCCTTCGTTTGGAAAGCAGAGCCGCCTTGGTTCGAATTCTTGTGGTAGACGACAACCCGGCAGTGCGGCGCTATCTTCGCACCATTCTTGAACAGCAAAGCGAGTGGCGAGTCTGCGGCGAGGCCAGGACTGCCGAAGAAACACTGCAGATAGTGCAGAACTCCATACCGGATCTGATTCTTTTGGACTTCCAGCTGCCGGATCAGAACGGGCTGGAGGTCGCGCGCGAGATCCACCGCGTCAGCCCGGCGACTCCCATCCTGATGGTCACCATCCACATGTCCAATCAGCTGGCGGAGGCCGCCAAATTAGTTGGGATTCGGGGCATTTGCGCGAAATCCGACGTAGGGTCGATCGAAGAGGCGGTGCACGCGGTGTTGGACGAAAAGAGCTATTTCCCTCGACTGACATCCCTGATTCAATGAGGTCGGGATCTGGGCTTGAGGAATATCCCTACTCTCAAATACAGTGTTTCCTGTATTCGACGGCAGTCGCCGTAACTGCTACTCTGAGCCACACCCAGCGACACCCAGGGGTGATATGCGACGTGACGCGTCCGATTCCATGTTCCCCCGAGAGCTAAGAATCGACCATGACAACTCGGATTTTGCTCGTGGATGATCACCCCGTCGTGAGAGAAGGACTGAGGACCGTCCTTCAGCGACGACCGGGATGCGAAGTGGTGGGGGAAGCTTCGGATGGAGTCGAGGCCTTAGAGAAGGCCGAGAATCTCCAGCCGAACGTGATGGTGCTCGACGTCACGATGCCCAGGTTAAACGGCCTTGAAGTCTGTCGGTTAGCCAGGCAGAGGATACCGGACATCGAGGTTCTGTTCGTCACCCAGCATGATTCTGCGCTGATGATGCGTGAAGCCCTTGCCGCCGGGGCTAAGGGATACGTGGTCAAGTCCAATGCTGCGCGGGACTTGTTAGACGCGATCGATGTGGTAAGCCAGCACCGGGTCTTCACCGCACTAGCGCGGCCCAACCCGGTCACTCCGGACTGACTCGCTTTCGGGGCCAAGATAGATAATCATCCTGTGCAAGGAGCAGTTCTATGAAGCTTCGTATCCTCCTCGCTGACGATCATGAGATTGTCCGACGCGGTCTGTGCGCTCTCCTCCAAAAACATGAAGGATGGGAAGTCTGCGGAGAAGCGATTGATGGGCGCGAAGCCGTGGAGAAGGCCAGGGAACTCAGACCAGATGTCGTGATCGTGGACATTGGTATGCCCAATCTCAACGGCTTGGATGCAACTAGGCGGCTGCTACAGCACGATCCCGATTCCAAGGTGATTGTTCTGACGGTGACCGATGCCGATCAAGTAATCCGTGAAGCGCTCGACGCCGGTGCTCGTGGCTTTGTTTTGAAGTCCGACGCGGCCCGAGATCTGGTATCGGCGGTCGAAGCGATCCAGTCCAGGCATATGTTCTTCACACCGCGGGTGAACGACCTGGTGCTTGCCGGCTTCCTGGAAAAGGGGCACGCGTTTTCGAGAAGTGAGCCTCCCCGTCTGCCAACATTAACTCCTCGCGAGCGTGAAATCACTCAGTTGCTCGCCGAGGGCAGGAGTTCTAAAGAAGCAGCCTCAGCACTCAACTTGAGCACCAAGACTGTGGAGACCCATCGCAGCAACATCATGCGCAAGCTCAGCCTGCACTCCATTCGCGACCTGGTCGTGTATGCCATCAAGAACAAAATCATCCAGATTGAAATGCCGATGGAAGACAACACTCCCACCGCTAAGATGTCGGCGCCGGGTCAACGAACCGATTCGCCTGTGTAATAGCCGCTCCGGGTGCGGACGGTGAGCCTCCCATATCCAGTTGCACGTGCCTCAACCACAACGGGGTGGTAGGATGCGCTCACGTTTTGATTTTGCGGCTTATATGCGATGGTGTACTGAAATCCTTTCGTAACGTAAAGATCAAAAGATCATCAGAGGAGCTAACGCGCCGCGCGAACGTAGTTATGATCTACAGTGAACACCTTAAGCCGTGAAGCAGACGACATCGCTCACGTCTGCCCCCCGGTAGAATCGGCCGGGATAGGCAGGAAAACTTACACAATAAAGAACCTATACGGATTCGAGAAAAGCTCTTCCCGAGCAATGAATTAGGAGTTTGGCATACTTCGTGCTTGCCTTTTGTTGGACACCAGTTCCATTCCAGAGATCATCACTGGCGTTGAAGTTATCTCCCTGCGGGGGTAAAGCATGAGTACGCTTCGGATTCTTATTGCCGACGATCATGAAGTCGCGAGACGAGGTGTTCGGGCCCTGC
>Ga0210399_10000836_pt1 | contig 24080 bp, 29 predicted proteins | sample IncBWC14MmetaG_FD_150865 | JGI IMG/M metagenome (GOLD analysis project Ga0210399, IMG submission 150865) | Forest soil microbial communities from Barre Woods Harvard Forest LTER site, Petersham, Massachusetts, United States - Inc-BW-C-14-M | ecosystem: Environmental > Terrestrial > Soil >... | reverse complement strand
GCTTTGGCGTCTCCGTCCGTCTGAACCAGCTTCACCGCCTTGTCGAGCAGGGCCTGGGCCTCCGCGGGCGTGGCCTTTTCAGCCGCCGCAAGGGACGCGAGCCCCAGCGAGCCCGCCAGGATTAACGACACCAGAGGAAAGCGCTTCATTTGGATTTCCTCGTTCAGGGACCACCCCTCGGTGGCCGTTTCCAGGGATGGGTCATCGTAGCACGGAAGTGCCTTCGCGTTTTGGTGGGACGCAGTTGCAACCGCAACTGCGTGAGGGTATTGCGCCGCATTCGAAATCGCCTCGAGCCTGATAACTTGGTGGCCTGGGACGGAATTGAACCGCCGACACGCGGATTTTCAGTCCCCCGCGGCCCCAAAATCGAGGAAGACGAAAAGGGATAATCGGTCACCATTGGCCCCCATTTCAGGAGCTTGAGACGGTTCGTCCAACATGCGGTTTGACCGATAGTCCCCCCTCCTGACCGATAGTTCTAGGCAAGTAGTAGACAAGTCGACCTGCCCGGTAGCTTCCGAGACAGACCTCAATACAGAGGGTTGTCTCGAAGGATAGTATCTGTTAAACTGATACTCATGAATTCGCGCAGCCTCCTCGAGCGGTTCGACCTGTTCCTGGAAGAGCGCGGCGTCGGTTTCGAGGCCGTTGTCGTTGGGGGCGCTGCCCTCAACCTTCTGGGCGTCATCTCACGGGCTACGAAAGACTGCGACGTGCTGGATCCGGAAATCCCGGGCCCGCCGTTGCAACCGCCGCCCGGGCCTTCGCAGCAGAGGTTCGCAAGAGCGGTGAAACGCTCCAGGACGACTGGCTCAACAACGGGCCACGGTCGCTGGCGGTTGATCTGCCCCCAAAGTGGAGAGAGCAGATCCGCCCGATATTTGTGGGAAAGAAGCTGCGGCTCCAGACACTTGGCCGCAAGGACTTGCTCCGAGTGAAGCTTTTTGCGCTTTGTGACCGCGGGATCGACCTCGGCGATTGCCTCGCACTCGCGCCGACCGAGGAGGAACTCGCGCTTGTCCGACCTTGGATCGATCAGCGTGACGCTCATCCAGATTGGCCGAAGCACGTCCACAGTACATTGGCCTCACTAGCCGAGAAGTTGGGTCATCGTGTTTAGTCGCGCCGTCGCTCCTAATGTCATCCCAGACGCATCGAGCCTCACGGCCGCCCTTGCGGGTATCGGTATGAACCTAACCAGCTCCTCGAAACTGCGCCAAGAGCCCAACATCGAAGACACGCTGCTTTTCGCGTCGGCGGAAGCGATGGAGAAGTCCGAGCTGCGGGTTCTCGCGCTCCTCGTCACGTGGTTTGGGGTCCATTTCCCTTGGGTGAATGCCGATCGGCTGACGAGGCTGGTCCTGGCGCACCCGTCCACCCGCATCCGGGCACTATGGTCGGCGCTCGCGAGATGGAAGCGCTCGGATCGGCGGTTTACACGCCTCGCAAAGGCGTACAAAGGCCAACGCATCGACCTGGTAGGGACGGGATCAGATTTCTTGATCCGACGTGATGGTGAGGATCCTAGGTTCGAGAATACGCCCCTGCGAGTTGCGCGGAATGTCTTGCGCGACCGGGCACATGATGTGTTGCCACCGCGTCAGCTTGCGGTACACCACTACGCGTACCGGTATCGGGTACTGATCGGGCCAAGCTACCGCGCCGACATGTGGGCTGCGCTCGATCGTGAACCAACCGTCTCGGCCGCCGAGCTGGCTCGGAGGACCTATGGCTCCTTCGCGACGGCGTGGCACGTCAAGCGAGCCTTCGGCCTTCTCCAAAAGAATCCCTGAACGCCCGGGCGGCTCGGCCGTACTGGACCCAGGTTGTTATGGTGGCCTGGGACGGAATTGAACCGGCGACACGCGGATTTTCAGGCCCTCCCGGCGACAAAATCCAGGAGGACGAAAAGGGATGATCGGTCACCATTGGCCGCCATATCAGCAGCTTGCGAGAACTCGTCGCCACGCCGTTTGACCGATAGTCCCCCTCCTGACCGATAGTTCTGGGCCAAGTAGTAGACAAGTCGACCTGCCGGTAGCGTCCGAGACAGACCTCCATACGGAGGCTTGTTTCGAAAGGTAGTATCGGTTGGACCGATACTCATGGATTCGCGCAACCTCCTCGAGCGGTTCGACCTGTTCCTGGAAGAGCTCGGCGTCGGTTTCGAGGCCATTGTCGTTGGGGGCGCTGCCCTCAACCTTCTGGGCGTTATTTCACGGACTACGAAAGACTGCGACGTGCTAGATCCGAAATCCCGCCCGCCGTTGCAACCGCCGCGCGGGCCTTCGCAGCAGAGATTTTCAAGAGCGGTGAAACGCTCCAGGACGACTGGCTCAACAACGGGCCACGGTCGCTGGCGATTGATCTGCCCCCAGAGTGGAGAGAGCAGATCCGCCCGATATTTGTGGGGAAGAAGCTGCGGCTCCAGACACTTGGCCGCAAGGACTTGCTCCGAGTAAAGCTCTTTGCGCTCTGCGACCGCGGGATCGACCTCGGCGATTTCCTCGCACTCGCGCCGACTGAGGAGGAACTCGCGCTTCTCCGGCTAGTGAAGCCAATGTACTGTGGACGTGCTTCGGCCAGTCTGGATGAGCGTCACGCTGCTCGATCCATGGTCGAGAAGTCGGGTCATCGTGTTTAGTCGCGCCGTCGCCCCTAATGTCATCCCAGACGCATCGAGCCTCACGGCCGCCCTTTTCGGGCGTTACCATCTCTCGCGAGGCGCCGGGGAGACCGTCCTTGGTTCCTCCGACGGTCCAACCAGCTTGCCGTCATCATTGATTCTGAAGACACCTGCGGTCCGTCCTGCGACGAGGGCGCCGCGATGTCGAGGTTGCTGGAAGGAGTGCTATCGATGATTTGTCAAGTGGGTCTAACAAGGCAATGATTTAATGAGTTCCGGGGGATGAGGCCGTCTCTGCGTCCTTCAGCCTGATCACCACCGCCTGCGGTCCCGGCTTCGCATCCCAGACCTTTCGCCATTTCAGCTTGCCATCGGTGCTCAACGCCACGATGAGGTGTTGGCCTAGGGAGGTCTTGACGTCCTTAGGCACCTCGTCATTGGCCTTCAGCCTCACCATTGGCTCGCCGTCAACGCTCACCTCGCACGCGAAGTCGCTCACGAGCCGCAACTGCGGCGCGACGCCTGGGCGTGGCGTCGGTCGGCTGCGCTCGAGCGCTTCCCTTGCGCGGTCTCGGAGTTGCTTGAACACGTCCATTTTCAGATGTGGCCACAGCCCGTCGAGGGCCTTGGAAGGATCATCCGTGTTCGTCACATAAGTCCTTCCTCCGAGGGCGACTTTCCAAGGCCTGCTCGCTGGTGATGTCCTCGAGAAGCTGATGGTTTCCTTCCCGACATCCACTTCTATTGTCGTCGAGCCGAAGACGTCCGTCGGTACGAGGCCTTCTTCGTACTCACCCTCCTGGACTGGCGACTCCATGAGTGTCTGGAGAAACACTTGAGCCGCTTTAGCGGGGATACCAAGTTCCACGTGACGGGTGTAGCTGGGTTCGTAGCCGGCGGAGAAATCCGCCTCACCGGCGAAGCCCCCGTTGTCGCGCCGAAATCTGTAGTCGGCCGCTGCCGGCCCAAGCTCGCCATTCGAATCCTCGCGGATTCGGATGCCGCGTGCTTGCGAGAGATCCCGCAGTTTGATGGTAGCCGGCGACGGCGTTGGCTGCTGCGGGATCGGGGACGACTGCGCGCTTGCGAGGGCCCGCGGATCGGGCTTGCCTGCTAGAGCGCGATCGCGGCAGCCCGCTGAGAGCAGAGCGGCCGATCCCATCCATACCATCGCCAGACGTTCCGGGCTACACATCCTAGCTCTCCAACGCGGGCCCTTGCGCGCTGGTCTGGTCTCCCGATGGTATCTGCGCGGAGTATCGCAGCAGTCCTGAATTTGCAGGAGCAAACCTGCATTGGAGACTAAAGAAGTAGCTCGAACTTATAGTCTCTAGACGTCAAGCCGTCAAGGTCCCGTGTCAAGGTCCCATCGCGCCCACGTGCGTCACCGGGTTCCCCGCAGCCTAAAACATTAGGACCGACTGGATGGCCCCTGCGAGGCCGTTTAACACGCACTGGACTTGCTGCCCGAGGGTGACCACAAGAAGCACGTCCAGTTCCTCTCCGCTGAAGTCTTGGGAATCGACCGGACCCTCATAACTTGGTGGCCTGGGACGGAATTGAACCGCCGACACGCGGATTTTCAGAGGTGACCTCTAGCCCGGACCAATGCCCCTCAACCTGACCAATCGAGCGTACTGCGTGACTTACGTGTGCTCTGACCTGGACTAGTTGCGGCGTTCGTCAGGTTGCGGCCGGTTGGTCAGAGCAAGGCGTGGAGCAAGGGGGAATAGGCTCTTCTTGCAATGCGCACTCTCACCGCGGGAAGCGGCTCACAAAGAAGCTAGGGTCCGGGCGCGTTTACGCCGACGATGCCGCCAAAGGACGAGTAGGATGACACCGACCGCTAACAGTCCGAAGAGGTGCTCATCGGTAATCTGGATGCCAGTGTGCAACATGTGCATCTCAGAACCACGTATGACAGTGAACGTGGGATGCGAAACGTCCAGCCAATCCGACTCGCATAGCTTTTGGTTGTCGCTTGTCCCTAGTGTCTGGAGTGCGGTGCCATTTCCGGGTGTTAAGGTGGGAAGCTCTGGTAACATCTCGGGTGCGGGGCCGACTCCTGTCTTTGAGATCCTGGAATTGAGAGCCTTCAGGTAGTCATCTATAGCTTGCTGGGGCATGCCATCGCTCTTGAGCGTCCACAACGTTGTCTGCTTCAGTCCATTCAGGCGGATGCGGAGACCCGAGACAGGTTGGCGGTATTGAACGGTGACCTGCAAGAAGTAGGTGGGGTGGGACAAAGGGTCAGCCTCAAGGTCCTTGGCGTCCTTGGCGAGAGTGACAGTCGGGTCAATCCTATGGCAGGTGTCCAGTGCCATCACGCTCGTGTGAGCGTCGATTGTTCGGTTGATCCAAGACCCTAACGTCCAGACGGCTGCCAAGATGCCGAAGATCTTCAGTAAGTCCCCAGCCCAATCCGCAGCCGACTTGCGCAGCGCGACCCAGTCACGCATCGGCGCTCTCCTCATTAATGGAAGGACGCGCCATTGTATGCTGCTTCGCGAGCCCAGGCCCCGGGGGCGCGTGGGCGAGTGACACTTGAAGGGCGGTGGAGAGAGGGATGGCGGCGCTCTAGAGGCCGACGTTGGCAGCCGGGCGGCCGGGGTGAGCCGACCCGCCGGAGGGCACTTCAAGGCCGACTATGAGGGCCCGACACAGAAACTCCGTGCGAGTCGCGGGGGGCTTTGGGTTCTTCGGACGCTCCCGCCCCCGGTGGGGGGGCCAAGGCCCGACGCCCCCGGCTCTGTTGTATACTCCCGCATAAGGCGCCTGGGCCCGGAGCCGAGGTCCAAGGACATGGGACGACACTCGGCGATCGAATGGACCCATCACACCTTCAACCCCTGGTGGGGTTGCACGAAGGTGTCGCCAGCGTGCAATCACTGCTACGCTGAGAGTTGGTCGCGTCGGATAGGCCTCGACGTATGGGGCAGCCGGGCGCGCCGTCGCTTCTTCGGAGAGAGTCACTGGCGCGAACCCCTCCGGTGGAATCGGACTGCGGCCAAAACACACTCGCGCAAACGGGTCTTCTGCGCCTCGATGGCCGACGTCTTCGAGCAAAGAGATGACCTGTCCGCGGCGCGGGCACGTCTATGGGAACTGATCGAGCAGACGCCTTCGCTCGATTGGCTCCTGCTCACGAAACGGCCCGAGAACGTGAGCGCGATGGTGCCGTGGGGAGCCGCCTGGCCCGCAAACGTCTGGCTGGGCGCTACCGTCGAGGACCAAGAGCATGCTGCGCTCCGCGTCCCGCCATTGCTCAAGGCTCCAGCTCGCGTCCACTTCCTGTCGTGCGAGCCCCTTCTGTCGCCCCTTGACCTCAGCGAATGGATGGTCGGGCCTTCCCGAATCGTTTGGGTCATCGCCGGAGGCGAGAGTGGAGGCCAAGCTCGGCCGACGCAGCCGGAGTGGTTCCGTGGGTTGCGCGACCAGTGCCAGCAACACGGTGTGCTCCTGCACTTCAAGCAATGGGGTGAGTGGGGGCCGGACCTAGGCGGAACCTTGCGCCGCAAGGGAAAGAAAGCAGCCGGCCGCGAACTCGACGGCCGCGCTTGGGACGAGGTTCCCGTCCCGATAACCTAAGCCTAATGCCCCGCAAGCCCGTGCTTCCGGGCCCAAACGACCCGGCGCTGTTCAAACTAACTCCCCAGCCACCTCGCACGAAAGTCGCGGCAATCGAGCGACCGATCTGGACCGAGCACAAGGCCCGCCTGATAGCTCGATACCTTAGGTATTTCGTCTTCATCACGCATCACGGGACCTACATAGATGGCTTCGCGGGCCCACAAGAAGCGGAGAGCGCCGAGATGTGGGCGGCCAAGCTGGTCCTTGAAAGCGAGCCTCGCTGGCTGCGACAGTTCTTCTTATTCGACTCTAGCGCTGCGAAGGTGAAGAAGCTGCGAGCGCTGGTGCGAGCCCAGCCGGCACGCAAGCGCGGCGAACCACAGCGGCGCGTCCGGGTGCGTAAGGGAGATTTCAACAGACTGGCTCTCGGCGTGCTCCGCTCAAGTGCGATTAAGGAGCGGGAGGCGACATTCTGCCTGCTCGACCAGCAGACCTTCGAGTGCCGATGGAGCACGGTAGCGGCGCTCGCACGCCATAAGAAGACAGGGCTGAAGATCGAGCTGTTCTACTTCCTTGCAAACCTGTGGCTCGACCGCGCTCTTAAGGCGGCTACAAGGCCCGCGACGCGCAGGGCCATCCGGGCGTGGTGGGGCGCCCCCGACTGGGAGCGCCTCCGTGACATGCGACAGCCTGACCGCGCACGACTATTCGCAAAGCGGCTTCAGAGCCTTGGATATACGTACGCGATGGAATGGCCGATCTATGAGCGAAAAGGTGGGAAGGGGCACGTCATGTACTACATGATTCACGCCACTGATCATCCGGAAGCGCCGACGCTCATGCGCCGCGCTTACAAGAACGCCGTGAACGCGCCCGAGCCCGCGGAGCAGTTGGAGATCGAGCTTGGTCAGCCCTCGGGCGGGTAGCAGGGAGGTGCGGGTGTGGACGGAGCGGGCGGAGGAGCGGATTGCGGGCCTGCGTTAGTTACGGGCTTCGGTTTCGCTCCGTTAGCTAACTGCTTACACGCAACCGCACTCAAGCTCGCGAGTCTGCGGGCCTCCCCGCTTTCTACCTTGCCCCCATCAAACTCCATGACGCCAAACTGAAACTGAGCTAGGGGATCGGCGAGAGATACTGCGGCGCTCAGCCAAACATCTGTCGGAGTACGGTCACGCCACCAGTTGCGGTGAACGCGATAGCGCCAGGAACGCCTGAGTAACTTGCTGGCCCCGGTCGCCTCCGCCTCGAATAGCGCGACCTCTCGCAGGGACGTTCTATCGGCCTTGGGATAATAAACATTCCAGGTGGCCGGTCGAGAATCGAACTCCGAGTCCATATCGCATCCAAATCGTTACTGAGGCCTGCAAATCGTTCCTCTTGTGCCCTCCTTTCCTCAGGAGATACGGGCTTAAAAAAGCGTTTCCAGACCCAGACCGATACCACCCCAAGAATGCCTGAAATGTTTACCCAGGCAGGCACCAGTGCCAGATATTGCGAGAGAGCGCTCATCACCAATGCTCACACTACCCCAAAAGGGAAGCACCCTGTGTCACGCACCGGCCCTTAGGGTCCGGCAGCCCTCCCCTCGGTGCGCGACGGGGTCCCCCTTCTGGGAAGAGGGTATAATGGAGGTTCCTGGAGCGAGTGAACCATTGAAGCACAACTGCCTGTCCTGTGGCATTGTGGCGGTTTGGGCATCCTCGATGCGGGAGATGCCGGCGCCCCCTTCACAGTTTCTCAAGGAGCTGTTTGGAGACCCGCACACCACGACTCTATTGATCGGCCCCGATGGTCTCACCGTTAAGCGGCTCATGAAGCCTCCACAGCCGTTCGCGTCGCTTGGCCCTGCGCGGCTTGAGGTCCTCACGGCCGCGCCCGAGGAGACGGCCAGAGTGGTTGGCGCGCTGGCCGCGGAGGTGAGGAAGGCGGCCAATCAGAAGGAGATTCTGCTCTCCGGCTTGGGGTTGAACGTCGAGCACGAGTGGATCGAACCCGGGTGGAAGCCTTCCTCGGAGTGGCTAGCTCGCCACTTTGCGCTCAGTGATCGCGGTGCGAACGCAACGGAGGTACAGTCAATTCACATTAGGATTGTTCTCGATGAGCAACGGCCGCTCTTCGTCAATTTGCAGCCCAGGGCCGAGAACCCGGAAGGCGTCTGGGCAGCGACGAATGACCACAGGGAACTTATGGCCAAGCCCCTGCCAGAGGGTGAGGACTTGGTCAGAATGCTAACCGAGTCTATTCGCCTGACGGAAGAGCGGATCGGAGCAATCCTTGGGGGCCAGCGATGACGGACACCCGTCCAACCCAAAGCCCGACCGCCCTAGCAACTGCCTCGTCCAGCGCGTCCAACGTCATTCCGATAGATCCGAGCGAGGTCCTGGGTTCCAACTTCCTCACCCTCTTGACGGCGGTGGGAGCCCTCACCCTCTGGTCCGCTCCAGCAGAGCTTCAGGCCGCTGCCCCTCAGTCACTCACTGCCCCTCGCACAGCTGGGCAGGGCGTGGACTGGAAGGCGGAACTGCGGGCGCGATATGCGGCGATGCCCAACGCCGCCTGGTTCAGGCGCGCCCACGAGAACAAGTCACTCGGGGAGGCGATTCGCATCCTCTAAGCAGGCTAGGGGTTCATGGCAAGGCTCGTTGCCTCCGAGGGGTTGGACCAGGGTGCCGTGCTGGACGACATTCCGTGGGGAGAGGAGTTTGAGGAGAATGCACCCCTCGGGATCGTCCTCACGAGTACTTGCGACCTCGAACACGGCCACGCTGACTTCGTTATCCTAGCGGCCTTAAAGCCCGCGCAGGCGGTGATTCAAGCCTCAAGGGAGTTCAGGAACAAGGTTGAGGGTGCTGCCGGCAACGCACTCAATCGGAGGCCGTGGGACAGCCTTGTTGGGTTGCTGGAGGACTTCGTCCACAACGCCAACATCCAGCGCTACTTCTTCGTCGAGGCACAGGCGGCTCTGGGGCAGCCCCCTCTTCTCGCGGATTTTCAGCACGTGGTGTCGATCTCGCTCGGGAGGGCGCGAGCGTGCCCCGTGCTTGCCACGCTTCCGAGCCCGTTCCGAGAACAGCTCGTGACCCACTTTGCCGCCTACTCCTCGCGGATCGGCGTGGAGAGGACTCCGCAGCCAGAAGTGACGGCCCTGACAGATGAGTTGGCCGACCCCTACCATGGGCCAAACGGCGCTCCCTAGGTTGCCATTTCAGTCAGGTCCAACGGCGGAAACGCTTTTTCCCAGAGAGCGGCCGGCAAAGCCGTCCAGGACCGGAAATCAGGCTCGGTGGAGGGATCTGGCGGGGCCCGACCAGCCAGGGGAAGCGCTCCCCGCTGCTCGAAGGGGGCCAGGGTTAACGTACGGGTAAGGTGGGGACGACGCGCGGATTGAATATCCGCTGCGCGACATAAGGTGTTGATGCAGCTAAGGAAAACGAGTCCTTGCTCCAGACCTTGCTCCGTTCGGTGCGGCCTTCGTATGTTCGACAGTCGGCCCGAAACCGACCTGCCTTCCTGCCTTCCGAGGCATGGCCTGAGCGCCCCGGAGAGGCCCCCGTCCGCGTCGAGAAGGGCCAGGACTGGACGGTGGGCGTGGGGCCTATTGGCGTGGCGCTACGTGCGTGCAGCACAGATCTGGCCGGCCCGCAGGGCGGCGAGGCTGTCACGCCCCCACCGACGCTGGGTTTGGGCCACTTCGGCGGGCGTTCACGGACAGAACACGGACAAGTCAGGGGGCGCAGGAGAACAGCAGTCCACGACGCGGCAGCGCTGACCGCGGAAGCGACTGAGGGCCGCTAGCACCACCCTGAACCACCGGTCCTGTCTTCGCGCTGAAAGAGCGGCGATGTACCGCTCCTGCAATGTCGCCTCGCCACCTCCCCATTCCTTCAGGCTGACTCCTAACTCTTTGCACGCCGCCTCTAGTTCCTTGCCACCAGGTAGCTTCCAGGACATGAATATCTCCTCCCACACTACTGGTCGGATCTTCGTTCTGCTGTCGGGAGCAAGCCCGAAGGGGCATGCCACAGCCGCCTCAGCCTCTCGAACACCACCAGCAAGGGCCACCGCTGTCCCTCTTACACTCTCCTCACAGACACGGCTGGCGTCTCATGCACCCTCTGGTGCTATGATCCTCTTCTGATCGCCAGCGATCGCAGATGAGATCTGATTTTCTCATTCATTGGACAGGGAAGGACATAGTCCAAGGGGTCGACAAGCTTGCTGACCTTCAGGCACTCCGGCCCGACCAAGAGCAAGCCCTTCTTCAGCGACTTCTCAACATCCTGACGCAAGGCTTCAGGATGAATAGCCCGGCTGAAATGGTGTACAGCGGGACCTCGGGTATCGCCTATCACGTGCCGATGGTTTGCCTCACGGAGATCAAGCTGTCCGAAACCTTCGAACACGCGAAGCGCTATGGACTACTCGGCGTCGCGGTGGACCGGAAGTTCGTTCTCGAACGGTACGGTGGACCGGTTCACTACGTGCGCAACCACACCAAAGAGCGCGTGTTCGGCAGTCTGAAAGACATCGGGGAATTGGAGGAAACGCAAAAGTCCCCAAAGCTTGGAGAGGCGTTCCGGTACCTGCTGTCGTTCATGAAGGCGATGTCCAATCGTGACTCCGATGACTTCCTATTCCTGGACGAACACGAGTGGCGACTCGTTTTCACTGGAGAGCAGGTGAAGGACGGCACCGTTTATCAGGACCCCCCGACCAAGCAAACCCGTGTCCGTCTTCAGCCGCTTGACGTTAAGCTAGTCGTCTTCCCAAACACTCGCACTAGGGACATAGCCGCTCAGGACCCTGCCGTAAAAAAATGGTTTGAGGATCTGAAGAGGCCGCCGATTTTCCTCACCATTGAGGAGTGTCTCCACTTCTAACGGAGAATCTCACCACCATCTGTACGCGACGGATACGCGGGCTTACACTACCCGCAGCGAACACTCTTGAGGAGAAGGTCGGTGACGGTCACGGGTGATATCAGGTGGGTCAAGGTTCATTACCTGGACGCATCTGCCCTGGTCAAACTCGTTGCCGACGACGACGATGAGAAGGATGGCCGTGCCGCCCTTCGAGAGTTCTACAACAGCCACGGACACCACTACGCCACGTCGTACTGCATCGCTGAAGCCCTTTCCGCCTTCAAGCTGAAGTGGCTGCGAAAGAAGATCACCCTGGGCGAGTACATCAAGGATGTCCGCGAGTTCTTCCGGCTGGTGCTCTCCCACCTTACCGTTGACGAAGTACCGCTCTCGGTCGAGATTCTAGATGAAGCGGACCGTTTGATGAAGGCGCACAAGATCGACTTCATCGACAGCATCCAGCTTGTGACCGTGCTGCGCGGTAGGTTCGCGCACTTCGCAGGAGAGTCGCAGTCGCTCTTCATCACGGCGGATAGGAAACTGGCGAAGGCTGCTCGGAAGGAGCGCGTCAGAGTGTGCGACTGTACGAAAGAGGCACCCGCGCCGTGCTGATTCGCGGCCACGGACCGCGGGGGATTTGAACCCCCGTGTCCTGAATGCGAATCAGCAGGACTGCACTGATCGTGGCTCGCCTTCGACGCAATCCTGGGGACCGTCGCCGTCAGTCACGAGGCCACGTGGTTCAGGACCACTTCGAACTGTGGGTTGGCAACCCAAAGGCCGGTTTCAACCTGATGAGGGACGGTCCTTTCCGTGGCCATGTCCGTGACTTGTCCGTGTTCGAAGAACCCGCTCAAAACCGACGCAAGGCCCGCGGGCTGCTAGAAGTACTCGCCTGAGCGCCCTAGAGACGGCCCGGGTCCGCGTGGGATGAGCCGGAGGGCGGACGGGGAGCCTGGGACCTGTGGGCGTCGCACTGTGGTCGTGCAGGGCCCCCCCAGGGGCCCCGTGGTTGGTTCTGGTGTTGACAACGCCAGCGACGGCAAGCGGTCCAGGGGTCAGGGAAGCCGGCGGGCGTCGGGCAGATTGAGCGCCGCTTGCTTCGCCTCCGCCTCCAGGACCACAGCCTCCAGCCTGCGAAGGGCCTCCACCGGGAGCGCGTCGAGGAGGGCGTGCAAATTAACGGGCACAGGATTGTCGCCACCATCGGGGAGTCGCGGCATCTCGTCCTGCGCGACGGGTCGCCCGTCCACAGTGTCTCGAATCTCCCTGAAGGCTTGCACGTCACCACGCAACCCCTGAGTGATGATCGCATCGACTAGCGCCCGCAACTTAGTGCGGCCTCCAACGCGGGTGACCTCCTCCAGTGCTTCCATCATTTCGAGCCGGATTGTGCGGCGGTCACGGATGCCCCTTGGCCTGCCAGCCGGGTTGCCCGAGACACCCTTTTGGAAGGGTCGGCCCCGCGGGCGCTTTGCTGATTCCTTGCTGATCTGATCAGCTACGGCCATCAGACTGCCCGTCGGGCGACTCGGCCCAGGGTTTGGCGGGAGTCGCTTCCTTGGGTCAGCCACGGCTTATTTTACCAGGCCGAGCGAACACAAGACTCTTAGAACCCTCGACGGTGAGGAGCTGACCCGCATGCGGCCGTTCACACCCGAAGGTCACACGCGCGGTCCTGGAAGGGCTTGCATCGGAGCGACTTCAGGCCGAGACTGTGGCTGGAGTGAACCGTGACCATTGATGATGTGGTAAAGCTCATCGAGGCGGCAACCAAGCTTCTCGGTGCCGTCATCTGGCCGTTGGTCGCTCTGTTTGTCCTCGTTCGCTTTGGGCCGGCTCTTCGTGAGTTTGCTGCCACCGTGGGCGAGTTCACGCTCAAGGGCGGCGGCTTTGAGGCGTCAGCCAAGCGACAGCAGGCGGAGGCAGCAGCGGCGCTAGCCGTGGCCGCAGCTTCGCGGCCGGAGGCAGGTGCTACTCCAGAGGCTACCGCCAACGAAGCTCGCGCCGCCGCCGAGGTCGTGGCGGAAGTCGTAACGCCTCGCGCAATGCGCCGGGCCGCCGGGTCCACCGTGCTCTGGGTCGACGATCGGCCGAGCAATAACGTTCACGAGCGCCGGGCGCTTGAAGCGCTGGGTATCCGTTTTGTCTTGGTAGAGTCCACCGACGAGGCACTTGAGAAGCTCAGGCAACATCCGGTTGATGCGATCATCTCAGACATGGGACGGCCGCCTGACTCGCAGGCTGGCTATACGCTGCTCGACAGGCTGCGAGCGATTGGGGACCGAACGCCGTTCATCATCTACGCTGGCTCGGGTGCTTCCGAACACAGGGCGGAAGCGAGGCGCAGAGGGGCCGTAGGCTGCACGAATAGACCGAATGAGCTTTTCGAAATGGTCCTCTCGGTGCTCGGGCGGGCGGCTTAACAAACAGTGCAATACAAGTGGCCGGCAAGAATGGAGCCTCGCCGGGCTGGGTGATCGCGGCACCCCCGAGGAGTTGAGCCGCAAGCTCTTGCCGAACACTTAGAGTGCAGCCGTCCCTTCTCCGTTTTCCCTTGACACAAATGTGCTGTTTCGGCACTTTTGGGGTTGAAACGAGAGGAAGCACACGGACGAGCAGAAGAAGCCGCCCCCCCCGGAAGACCTCGACTTGGTGCGGGCGCTCAAGGCCAGCCGGGCGGACAAGGATGCGCGTGAGTGGAAACATCTCCTACAACGTGCCCGCTCCGGAGATCCGCTTTCTGCTCACGCCATTGGCGAGCACTACCGCGATGGCAGTGGCAGCTTACCCCGTGATCCGATAGCGGCCACAGCGTGGTTTCTGAGAGCCGCACAACTCGGCCATGCGCCTTCGCAGTACGAGACCGGCCACGCCTATGAGTTCGACATCGGAGTGCAGGCGAACCGCGCCGTGGCAATTCACTGGTACCGGAAGGCCGCCGAACAGGGTCATACAGAAGGTCAATTCCGCCTTGGCTTCCTGCTCGTGAACGACGAATTCGAAGAAGCCAAGCGCTGGCTTCACCTGGCAGCGGAGAACGAGCACGTTGGCGCTCAAGTACTCACAGGAATCGCAGCAGCATCATTTCAGAACCTCAAAGATGACGCGGTGAAGCAGTGGTGGAGGACGGCTGTAGCGTGGTTTGTGCAGGCGGCCGACGCGGGCGATCGCGAGGCGGCGTTCTGGCTTGGTAACTACATAGAGGACTACTGTCTCACTGAATGGGTCGCGGAGGACTATGGTCCGGAGCGGGGGCATCCCGTGCATTGGTGGCATCGCGCCGCAGAACTTGGCGATCCGAGGGGAGCCCTTCGTCTAGCAAAGGCCCACCGGTATGGTAATGATGTGCCCGAGGATGCCGCTCAAGCATTCGCCTGGTACCGTCGAGCGGCTGAGGGGGGCGACGAGGTCGCGATGCGTGAGGTGGGGCTGGCGTTTCTACATGGTCGAGGGGTTCACCTGGACGAAGCCCATGCGCTTATCTGGCTCCAAAAAGCCGTAGCGGTGGGCGATTCAGAGGCCTTGGAGGCTATCGAGCGGTTGCGCTCCTCTCATCCGCTAGCCGGCGCTGCCGCTCTGCCGCATGCTACACCGAGCGATGTCTTGCTTGACGCACTACGCCCCGACGGACAGCAGTTCCCTCCAAGCGCGGAGTCGGAGCAAGAGGTTGCAAGGACAATCCAGCCTGCGCAAGTCGCGTCCCCACCACATCGCGCTGCGCACGCACCAGGGGAGTCGCGGTCACGATCAACATGGACACTTGTCCTCAAATGCCTGCTGATTGTCGGTTGGTGGGCATTCTGGCTGTGGGGCCTTGCTGCGATCATGAGGCCGTCGCGAGGATACAGCGGATGGCGAGCCTCGATGTCGGTCCTCTTGTGGTTCGGTCTGGGGTTGTGGGCGTTCATGGAAATGAACCCGACCCGACGCCATTATCGACGCCGATGACGGAATGCATTCCAGTGCGATGGTCTCGTCCTCACCGCCGCCGTCTTCCAGTACGAGCGAGCAGACGGCAAGGAGATGGGATAAATAGGGGATTCGGGTTCCCTTTCTGACCTGCGTGGAGTGCAGGGTAGAGGCATGCTGGAGCGCCTCCTGGAAGTGCGAGCCGACAGCCGGAGGGTCGAGTCCCTGTTGGGGCATGTTCCTTGCGTGGAGGGTTCAGGACGCTGTATGACTGCGGGCGGGTTGGTTTTCCTCTGCGCTACTTCTCGCTCCGCCTCCGCTGCAACTCCTCCAGGCGCTGCCGCTCTTCAAGAGTCAGCATTCCCTTCTCTGAAGCGTCCTGCACGTTCCTAGCCGGCAGCTGGACTGCCTGCGGTATCTCGCGGGGGATTACCTTGCCCGGGGACGGGAGCACGTCCGCTCTGCCCAGGTAGTCCTCCTGCCTGTGCGTCTTGAGGCTGTGGAGGAACCCCTGGACGAACTTCTGCGTTCTCTCCTCCAGGGGGGCGATTGATCTTGGACCTCCGGTAGATGAAGTCCGAGACACGGTCGGCTCCGACACTGCTGATCCGCCGCCCGCCTTCACAGCGTCATAGTTGTTGGCGGAGTGGCCCCTGTGGAGGCCGGCGATGCTTGCCGCTGCCGCGAGAAAAAACACAAACCATCCGTGCTCACTCCGTTCGGCTGCGCTCGGCGAGTAGTCAAACACACGGTCCCCGCCGCCGTAGATGGGGTCTGAATCCTCTACGTGGGTACCAAGACTGTGGGCTGATACAAGACCCAACATGCCCGCGACGCCCAGGGCCGCGAGATATTTGGTCACCATCGGGCCTTGGTAGAGTGAACCCATAGCGCGGCCTAGGGCGTAAATCGCGTAGAGCAGGCCGAGCCCCAACGCGTAGCCGCCCAGCTTCAGAAGAGCGTCGCCCATAGCGTCATTCCATTGTTGGCAATCGTCCGTGTCGGAGTACCTTTAAGTTACCCCAGAATTGTCAAGGAAAACGGTGGTTGGCCCGTTGGCTCCTATGCCCTAGCTTGTCCCCTCGTCCTCACGTGATGGCGCTCGGCGCAGAGAACGCCCCGGATGGCCCATAGGCCATACTGTGGGCAAACCGGCTTCCCGCGCTCCCACCGGTTGATAGTCTTCCTCGTCACGCCGAGTTTCTCCGCGAGTTTTCGCTGAGTAAGCCCAAGGAGGAGCCGCATCTTCCGGAACTCCCGACCCCGCAACGTGAGACAGGTTACCTAGGGTTACATGAAGGGTCAACCTGTGCCTGGCCTCTGACGCTTCAGGACATTCAAAGCGGAGTAGAATGCACCCGACTCCCTCCGAGAGGTCAGCCATGAACCAGGGCCCGGGCACAGGCTCCTTTTGGCGCTGTCCCTCGTGCAACCGTCACGTACCCTCACGGTTGAGCGCTTGCAAGTGCGGTTTCGACCGGGCCAAGGCACAGGCGCCGATTGTGGACATTCGCCTGTCTTCGGGGCCACCTGAATCGAAGAACGAACGGCAGGGAGTGTCCTGGACGCTGATAGCAGGCACGGTAGGCGCGCTGACTTTGCTGGCGGGCTCGGTGTACATCGCGGTAGATGCAGGGAAGGCGCGGCGGCCGGAAGACACTGAACTAGCCAGACGCATCAAACAGCGCTTCGCACCCCCCACTCCTTCGACGCCACAGGTTGTCTACGTCCCATTTCCAGTGACTCCACCACCATCGCCCGAAGCCAGGCCAGAAAGGGCTGCGAGTACCGCGATCACGTCAATGCCTGCCCGATCTCTGCTCGGCCAAGACCAGGCCACGTCGGAGGATCGGTCCCCGAATCCTGCCCAAGTCGCCCCGCCAACAACGACCGAGTCCGAGATCGACATCAAGCGTAGAGTTGGGACCCTAGAGTTTGAACAGGACATCGCTGCCCTATCCCGCAAGGCGGACCAAGCCGACGTAGCTTGGCAGCGTTTCTTGGAGGGCTGCCGCCAGGAGATTACGACTGCGACGGCCGTCGCCGGGGCCGCGGATCGAGACTGGATCGTCTTTGCTGCTGCCACCGTCACGACAACCCGCTGGACAGGGGCATGCGCAGAAGCAGGGACCTTCTTCGCGCTTGCCCGGCAGGTGAAGGACGGTGTCTGTATCACGGAGGATAGGGCACGGATGGCTTGGGTCTATCCGGGAGTTCGCCGCGAGATTCGTCACAAGTACCGACTGGACTGGGAAGGCTGGGACCGAGTCTGTCGCTGAGGCGACAGACCAAATACCAGTCCGCACGGATGAGGCGGCTAACTTAAGCGGTGGGTTCTCCAGCGTCCGGGACCGGATCCCTCCAATCATCGGGCACTTCGATTTTGGCTTTGACGCCCGCGTGCTTTTCGAGAAGGTAGAGAAGGTGACTGCCGCTGAGGAGTTCGAGGGGCTTCCCCTCAGCAAATTCAAAGGACGCTCTCCCGTATCCGCTGGTCGTGACGAGTATTCCCTTGGAGGCACCTTCGTTCTGGAGCGTCCCAAAGAGATCGCGCACAGCACTGACGCCCACAGTGTGCTTGTATCGTTTCGCCTGGATAATGACCTTGCCCCCAAAGATTGGGCGAGGATCGTAGGCGACGCAATCAACGCCACCATCACGGGACGCCTGTGTGAGACGGGTTTCGAGTCCCATCTTTTCGAACAGGTTGGTGATCAGTGACTCGAACTCTGATGGGGACAGTTCCATTAAGTTGGGCCGCTGGTCGAGGGTAGAAAGAACCTCCATCTCCTGGACGAACCGCGGGTCCACCATGTTGAACTCAAGCACCGGACGAACCGGAACCAACTCATGTGGGCTCGGCGACACGGAGGCATTCAGAGTCTTTAGGCAGGCGTTGGGTTCAACCTGCGCGAGGTTCAACTCGCCAAAGGCCTCGCGTGTCGTTCGGATCGTGACGACGCACGGCCGGGCAGCCTTGCCAGTGCCTTTGTCAACCGAGTTAACGTAGCCGTTGAAAACGATGCTCTCGACGTGCTGCGCAATGTCAGCGACAAGAAGCTCATGCAATGTCCTCAGCGTGACCTGGGCGACGACGGAAGCGTAAAGAGCACGCCTATGAACGGCCGGTCGCGGACTCGCAAGGATCTCGTTGTTGCGCTTAACGTGCCTGTACGAAGCCGCTTCTGGAACTACCTCGATGCCCGGGAGGTCGTATTCGACAACCAGTTGCTTCGACTCCAGCACGTAGGCTGTCTTTGCGCTCTTGGGGAACCCTTCTGGGTACTCGCTTCCTTCTAGGACGAGCCGACAGTAGTCCGTGACGGCGGCGGCAACACCTCCTTGATAGTCACGCCCAAACTGGTCGATCTGAGCATTCCAGTCGTCTACTTCACGTCTTGCCGTCTCCAACTCCTGTTCGTGTGTAAGGCGAGCCTGCGCTAGCCCCCGCTCGCGCTCAGCTTCTCGCTCGGCGTGCTCTTGAAGCGCCTCTTCAAACTTCCTCAGCCCAAGCTCCGACTGCTCTTTGTGTAACCGCTTGGCCCCCGGCATCAGTCGCCGCAAGCCAGCTACCGGTGGGGGAAGAAATGAGTCCAATATGGGAGCAGCCTCAGGCAAGCCCAGCTTTCCCGGTATGAACGGTCGCCTTTCCAGTTTTCGCCTCAGTGCGCCGAAATCAAGGATGCTCGGGACAGAAAGAGCGCGCGACAGGAGTGTATTGAGTACATCGACTTGCTGCTGCAGGTCAGCGTTGAGCGACTCCACCCTATCCTGTTGGGCTTGTTGCTCGCGAAGGCGAATGCCCAAGCCGAGTTGCCGTTCCTGGTTAAGTCGCGCACGCTCAGCCCGAGCTAGCGATGCCACCTGGCGGCGTTCGTCGGCGATCCTCTGGCGTTCAGCGGCCTGCGCTGCACTGATCAGGGTAGACAGGAATCCCCGACGACGCGACATTGACGGCTCCGTTGAGGGAGGGACGTTCGGCCCAAGTATATGACTACACTATTCAATGGCACCATAGGGTTCGGCGGATAGGGGGACGCTCCGAAGAGCCGGGTTCCGCTCCGGCCTGCCGCCTTCAGTCTTAATGCGGGCTCCTAGCGGAGGGAGCATGCCCGGAAAGAGTGTCCCAAAGCGGTCGGGTTTTCTGACCTGGACTCAAGAGGTTGCGGTGCGTGCAGCCGCCCGCGACTTTTTTGCTCGCGCCAATCCAAAGCTCCATGAAGAACAGGAGCGCCGTCGCCGCCGGAGGTTTCGAGATCTGCGTGCCATCTCCCGCAAGCTGCCTTACGTGGAGCTTGGGAGACGTATCAGCCGATACTCCCGTAAGGGGCTGTGCCCTCGCGCTGCAGACGGACGTCCCGACCCTACGCCCATTCTCCACGAGTACGAGGTGGCGGCAAAGCGACAAACACGGCTCGATCCTCGTCGATGGGCCCCGTCCTGGGGCCCACCTGACGAAACGCGACATCTCCAGGTCCTCGCAGAACTCTCGGAACGACTGGCAGACTTGCTGCATCGGAGGCAATGGCACGAGTGGCGCCCAGCGTATCAGCGGGCCTTTCTCGAAGACTCCCTGCGGGAGGCCGGCTTTCTCAAGTGGCAGATTCCGGATCTCGTCGAATTCCTCGCCCGGCGAGGCCACGCACGCAAGCGGCAGAGTCTCTCCGATGAGGCCGCGGCGGAGTCGTGGCGACTCATGAACCGCTACTGGGCGAAGCGAGCGGCTGAATCGTTGGCACACGGTGAGTCCGTCCAAGGCTTTCTGGAGCAGTTACAGGGGCCTGAACGGGCCGAATACAGGCTGTTGCTGCTCAGGCGCAAGCGCGTGGACCCCGAGCGACGTATGGTGAGAGATGCAAGGCTGTTTGTGAAGCTCTCCGACGACTGGCGCCAGATTCTCGACTCGGTACCCGTCCGCCGGCGCGTATTCCACGTCTTCGTGTCGCGGCTGCGGCGCCTTCCGCCGGAGCAGCGGGGAAGGTCGCTCGCTCGGAGAATCGCGCTCGAACGCATCGACTAGCCAAAAGGCTTGCGGTTCTCAGGTCTATGAGTACCCAGGGGCTAGTTGTTTGACTGTCAAGAGCCTTTCGAGACTTAGCCCTCCCCCGCCGCTCACCTAGCGCTCATCACGGGACGCCGAGTCGAGTCCCCTCAGCAAGTTAGGGTGCCGGACGAATCTACAGGACCCTGCCCTGGGATCCGTCGGGCAGTTTCCCACCAACTGGGGCGTGATGATCTTCCCACGGACGCGGCAGAACGCGTCCGAAGGAGGACACGATGCAGGAGTTCCTACTCTCCGCTGACGTGGCCAGGATCCTCGCGGTCACGCCGGCGACTGTCCGTGATGCCGCAAGGGCTGGCAGCTTGCCTGTCGCCGCGACGACTCCAAGTGGCCTGCGGCTCTTTACGCGAGCGGACGCCGAGCGATTGCGTCGCGAGCGTTCCAGCAGAGCGGCAAAGAGCATTCCGCCGAAGCCAGCCGCTTAGAGGACCCGCAAGCAGAAAAGAGCCCCAACGCGGGCCGCGGGAAGCAGGCGCGAAGGGGCGGGGGGCCTATGAAGCAATCAGCAGATTATCAGAACACAGCGTCTTTGGGGGTCCGCCCGGGACCGAGAAGCAAGTTGGGGGTTCTTTCGTCAAACTCGTTTCTTTCGTCCCCTTGTTCCTCGGGGCAACTCGCGTGAGTGGCGGCCCCAATCTCCCCGGTCCGCCTGCGCCCATTGTCTTCCATGGCCCCGCGGGAGAGTTCGTGCGCCTAGTTAAACCCGACACCGAAGCTGACCCTGTCGCCATTCTCGTCCAACTGCTTGTCGCCTTCGGCAATTGCATCGGACGAGGGGCCTACTTCCTGGCCGAAGCCGATCGCCACCACACAAACCTTTTCGCGGCACTCGTCGGTGAAACGTCGAAGGCCCGTAAGGGGGTCGCTCTCGGCCACGTGCTCCACCTCTTCCGAGGGCTAGGTGCCGGCGCTGGCGCCTTCCCCGATGTGCGCGCCGGTCTGTCGAGCGGCGAGGGCGTCATCTGGGCAGTTCGGGATCCGGACATCCAGGATAAGAGGTTGTTCATCGTGGAGTCGGAGTTGGCCTCCGTCCTGCGGGTCATGGGGCGTGACGGCAATACCCTCTCACCCCTGATCCGCCAAGCATGGGATACCGGCGATCTCGAAACGCTCACAAAGAATTCTCCAGCGAAGGCAACAGGGGCACACGTCTCCATCGTGGGTCACATCACGGCTGAGGAGCTTCGCTGCCGCCTCGATCGGACGGAGATGGGCAATGGCTTCGCCAACCGCTTTCTTTGGGTGTTTGTGCGCCGATCGCAGTTGCTTCCCGAAGGGGGACAGCTCGACCAGGAAGCTCTCAAACCCGTCGCCAAGGCGATTGGGGCAGCCGTCCGCTTCGCTCGGGGATTGCGTCAGCGGAGGATTGACAGGAGCCGAAGGGCTCGTGGCCTTTGGCATGAAGTCTACCCGTCATTGAGCGAGGGCACCCCTGGTCTTCTTGGTGCGGTGATCTCGCGCGCTGAGGCTCAGGTAATGAGACTCGCGCTCGTCTATGCGCTACTCGACCAACAGACCTTAATCTGTGACGACCACCTTCAAGCTGCGCTTGCTCTCTGGACTTATTGCGAGGCTTCAGCGCGATTTCTCTTTGGCAACCGGCTAGGGGATCCCGTCGCGGACGCACTGTGCCGAATGTTGCGGCAGCGGCTTCCTCAAGGTATGAGCCGCACCGAGGTGAGTAACGCCTTCGGCCGGAACCTCACCTCAGCGGAGATGGAGAGGGCCCTGAGCATTTTGGAGCAACTAGGCCTCGCCAAGAGGTTGCCTGGGGGGCCCAAAGGGCGAGGGCGTCCGGAGGAACGTTGGTTGGCCATAATCCCAAAGCCTACGAAAGAAACGAGGAAAACGAAGTAATGGGTACCTTTCTCGGCCGGCCGGGGCGTTCGAGGGGCACTGTGAGCGCCAGAAGGCAGACAACTCCCACCCCAACCTTCCCGTTGGCCTCGGCCCTCGGAGAGGCAAGCGGGTGAACGCATGACCCTGCCCGAGGTCTTCACCGCGCTCGCCCGGGCCCCAGCCGAGGTCGCGCTTGAGGATCTGCCTGCTCTCCTAGGCCGGCTTGTCGAGGCCGAGGAGCGGGCGAGATTGCGCTTGCGGAACGAGGGCGCACCGCCCGCCGGGAACGAGAAGCCTGGGGAGGAGGGGGAGCGGTGGCTCACACCGGAGCAGGCGGCTGGGATCGCGGGCATCCCCGTCAAGCGTCTCTACGAGTGGGCCAGGGGCAAGCGGTGGGCGTCCCGGCCGAGCAGGAAGTGCCTCCGGATCGCGGAGAGCCGCTTCCGAACGTGGCTCGCAGCCAGCACTTGACATTCGTATTACAAAAGTGGTACCCTCATTGGTGTTGACGGAGAAGAAGGCCCGCATGGGCCGACCGCCTATCGCCCCCGACTTGAAGCTCTACTCTGTGCGCCTCTCGGCCAGCCTGATGGCCAAGGTGGACAAGTATGCCGCCCGGAAAGGGATCACGCGGTCGGAGGCCATGCGAGTCCTTCTCGCGAAAAGCCTGGGAGGTGGGCGATGAGAAAGCGACGGGGGGACGGGGAGGGGGAGGTCTTCCAGCCGACCTATACCGAGAACAGGCTCAAGCGGCGAACGAAGGTCTGGCACATCCGGTATCGGGACGCGAATGGCCACCGGGTTCGTGAGGCCACCGGGTCGGAAGATCGGCGAGTTGCTCTCGCCGTACTGCGAGACCGGCTGGACGCCGTCGAGAAGGGCCGGCCCACCGGCCGGGTGGTCGAGGGGACCACAGTTGGGGACCTCTGCAGCTTCGTGGTGAATGATTACACCGAGAAGGAGCGGAAGTCCCTGGGACGGCTGCACGAGTCCTTGGCACACATCAAGGGATTCTTCGGGGAGGACGCCAAGGCAAAGTGCGTGGACACCGCCTCTATCTCGGCCTACAAGGCGCAGCGGAAGCGACAAGAGGCCGCGAACGGGACCATCAACCGGGAATTGTCCGCTCTCCGCCGCGGCTTCCGCCTCGCCAAGCGGGCGCGGCGGGTGGCTTACGTGCCGGATTTCGAGTTGCTGCCTGAGGGGAAGCGGAGGACCGGTTTCTTTGAGCCCGATCAGTTCCAGGCAGTCCTAGAGCAGCTGCCTGTGGATCTGAAGCCTGTAGCCGGGTTCGCCTACATCAGCGGCTGGCGGGTGGACTCCGAGATCACCACGCGGACCTGGGCGCACGTGGACTTCGAGAATGGCTTCGTTCGGCTGGAGCCGGGCGAGACCAAGAACGGGGAAGGGCGCTCCTTCCCGTTCACGCCGGAACTCCGGGCGCTGCTGGAGCGGCAAAGGGAGCGGACCGTGGCCCTGGAGAAGGCGACCGGGAAGATTATCCCTTGGGTGTTTTGGCGGCTGAAGGGGCTTGGCGTCCGCGAGGACGGCCAGCAGACCAGAGGCTTTTACAAGGCGTGGAGGAGTGCCTGCCGGAGGGCGGGGGTTCCCGGCCGGCTGCGCCACGACTTCCGCAGGACCGCGGTGATGAACCTTGAACTAGCCGGGGTCCTGCGCTCCACCGCGATGGACTTCGTGGGCCACAAGACAGAAAGCATCTACCGACGCTACGCCATCCCCAACGTGGTGGCGCTCCGTCAGGGGGCCGAGAAACTGGCCGCCCTCCACGCATCACAGAGAGAGGCCCCGGCCCCGCCCAAGGTGGTCAGCATCGGGACGAAGCGAGGCTGAAAGAGCAAGGATTGGAGCAAGATCGGCGGTCGCATTCCCGTAACTTGGTGGCCTGGGACGGAATTGAACCGCCGACACGCGGATTTTCAGTGCTAGAGTTCATCCCCACCAATTCTGGCCAAACAAGGTCAAACCTTCCGACTCAGCCGGTTCTCGGAGATCAGACAGCAGCAGACACTCGTCAGCCGGGATTGACCAACGTTGGTACGGGGCAAACTCGGGATATGCACGGGTACCCCCCGAATGGGAATTGTCTTGCCCAGTCTGCGGGATCTTGGCCTGCCCTGGGGGCTGCGCGGCGACCCCCTGGCAGCGCCTCGGGCCCGAAAAGGAGCCTGACCTTCGTGAACATGCG
>Ga0210399_10000835_pt1 | contig 24082 bp, 19 predicted proteins | sample IncBWC14MmetaG_FD_150865 | JGI IMG/M metagenome (GOLD analysis project Ga0210399, IMG submission 150865) | Forest soil microbial communities from Barre Woods Harvard Forest LTER site, Petersham, Massachusetts, United States - Inc-BW-C-14-M | ecosystem: Environmental > Terrestrial > Soil >... | reverse complement strand
CCATGTGCGTGGCGAAGTCCCGGAACTGGAATCCGAGCACGCGTACCCCCTTCAGCAGCACCAAATTAAGAGGTATCCGCGGGATCGTCCCCGATGCGAACCCGACCGTGACGAACCGCCCGCCCCAGTGCACGGCGCGCAGGGCCGGTTCGGCCAGGTCGCCACCGACCGGGTCGACGACGACGTCTGCACCGTTCGGCAGTGCGTCGCGCAGAGCCTGGCGCAGGTCGCCGGCGCGGTAGTTGATGAGGCGCGTCGCGCCGCACGCGCGCGCCGCCTCGAGCTTCTCGTCCGACGACGCCACCGCGGTGACCGTCGCGCCGAGGAGCGCACCCAGCTGCACCGCGGCGGAGCCCACGCCACCGCCCGCCCCGAGCACGACGAGCTCGTCGCCCGACTGCACCTCGGCCACCGAGCGCAGCACGTGGTACGCCGTCTTGTACGCCACGCCAAAGGCGGCCGCCGTCACGTCGTCGACCCCGTCCGGCGTGCGCGAGAGCGAGTGCGTCCCGACCACCACCTCCTCGGCGAACGCGCCGATGAAGACCGAGCCGAAGACGCGGTCGCCCACGGCGACGCCGTTGGCTCCTTCCGTGACCTCGACGACTTCGCCGGCGAATTCGCTGCCGGGGATGAACGGGACGGGCGCCGACACCTGGTACGTGTCGGCGATCACCAGGACGTCGGGGAAGTTGACGGCGCCGACGTGCACGCGCACCCGGGCCGTGCCGGGCGTGAGCTTGGGCGCCGGGACGTCCGCGATCTCGACCACGTCGGGGCCGCCGTAGGAGCGGCACAGGGCGGCGCGCACGTCAGGCCGTGGCGAGCACCGAGTACGGGGTCGACTCGGCCAGGTCGGCCGCAGACTGCATGAGGTCGAGCACGATCGGGCCGAACGCCTGCAATTTCTCGTCGTTGCCGCGCCGTTGGTACCCCTGCTCGAGCACGACCGCCAGCTTCCACTTGGCCAGGACGCAGTAGTAGTCGATGTCGTCGACCTGGCGCCCCGACACTTCGGAATAGTGCGCCAGGATCTCGTCGCGCGAGGGCATGCCGACCATGTCGACGTATCCTCCGTCGCGGTCCTCGTCGCTCGAGGTGTCGTCGGGCCACGAGTGCACGACCCAGCCGAGGTCGAGCTTGGGGTCACCCACCGTGCCCATCTCCCAGTCCACGATCGCGGCGAGGCGCGCCGGCGCACCGTGCTTGAACATGACGTTCGCGAACTGATAGTCGCCGTGCATCAGCCCGGGGACGTAGTCGAGTGGGCGGTGCGCCCGCAGCCAGGCGGCGGCCTCGTCGAAGCCCGGGAGCTCGCGCCCCTTGATCCGCTCCAAGAACGCGGTCCACCGGTCGACCTGGCGCTCGTGGAAGCCGTCGGGGCGGCCCAGGTCGGCGAGGCCCTTGGCCTGCCAGTCCACTTTCGACAAGAGCGCGATGCCCTCAACCAGCTGGAAGGCAAGCCCGCGCCGCTCGTCCAGATCGGAGTCGAAGGGCGCGGGCCACTGGCGACGGGTCGACATGGGCGACCAGCCGTCGACGAAGCCCATCAGGTAAAAGGTTCGCCCCAGCACCGATTGGTCGGTGCACACGGCGATGGCCTCGGTGTGGGGGACATCGGTGCCACCCAACGCCTCGATGATCCGCCACTCGCGCACGATGCCCTCGTCGCGCGGCGCGGGCGCGTTCGGCGGCGGGATGCGCATGGCGCAGTGCAGATCGCCGCGGCGCAGCTCGTAGATCTCGTTCTGGCTCCCCCCCGAGATGTAGTGGTGCTCGAGCGGCGCCCCTACCCCCAGGACTTGTGCGTCGAGCCAGGCGCTCAATTTCTCCTCGTCGGCGATCTTGGGCACGTCGCCGACGGGGAACTCGTCCCCGGCCGTCGTCTCGTCGACCGCACTCACAGGTTCGCCACCTCCGCCTCGAGATACTCGGCGTACTTGGCTCGCGCCGCCTCCTGGCGCTTGGGCAGCCACTGGGTCGGCCAGATGTCGTCGCTCGCCTTGTAGTCGCGCAACACCTGCCGGGCCACGGTCACCTTGTGCACCTCGGTCGGACCGTCGGCCAGGCCCATCACGCCGGCACCGTGGATCATGCCGAAGAACGGCATCTCGTTGGTCGTCCCGAGCGCGCCGTGCACCTGCATGGCGCGCCATGCGATGTCGTGCAGCACTGTCGGCATGACGACCTTAGCCGTGGCGATGTCCTTGCGCACCCGCTTGTAGTCGTTGTACTTGTCGATCTCCCATGCGGTGTAGAGAACGAACAGGCGGAACTGCACGAGCTGCGCGTAGGAGTCGGCGATGTAGCCCTGGACGAACTGCTTGTCGGCCAGGATGCTGCCCTGTGTCTCGCGGCTCATCGCCCGCTCGCACATCATGTCGATGGCCTTCTGCGCCATGCCGATCGTCCGCATGGCGTGGTGGATGCGGCCACCGCCGAGGCGCGTCTGCGCGATCGCGAACGCCTGCCCCTCGCCACCCAGCAACGCATCGGCGGGCACGCGCACGTCCTCGTAGTGGATCAGGGCGTGCGAGCCCTCGTTGACCGGTTCGCCGTAGAGGCCGACGTTGCGCTCGATGTTGACGCCCGGCGTGTCGGTCGGCACCAGGAACATCGACATGCCCTGGTACGCGCTCACCTCGGGGTTCGTCACCACCATCACGATGAGGAACGACGCCGTCTTGGCGTTGGACGAGAAGTACTTCCACCCGTTGATGACCCACTCGTCGCCGTCCTTGACTGCCTGCGTCTTGAACAGCGTGGGGTCGGCACCGGCGTGCGGCTCGGTCATCGAGTAACTCGAGAAGCACTCACCGTCGAGCAGCGGCTGGAGATACTGCTTCTTCTGCTCCTCGGTGCCGTAGTGGGCGATGATCTCCGCGTTGCCGGTGTCGGGGGCCTGACAGCCGAAGACGACCGAGGCCCACTGCGAGCGCCCCAGGATCTCGTTCAAAAGTGCGAGCTTCAGCTGTCCGAAGCCCTGGCCGCCGAGTTCGGGCCCGAGATGCGTGGCCCACAAGCCCTGCCGGCGCACCTCTTCCTTCAACGGGTCGATCGCTTCACGCCGCTTGCCTTCGAGCGGCGTGAATTGCAGGTGGGGGAAAACCAGGTCGAGCGGCTCGATCTCCTCCCGGACGAACTGGTCGACCCAGTCCAGTTTCTTCTGGTACTCGGGATCCGTTTCGAAGTCCCACGCCATGGCGCCCTCCCTCGGCTCGGTGCCAGAATATGATTCTGGCTATCAAGAACGCAATACCGGACACGGAGACCGCCCCCGAGGACGGCGTCGCCGGCCGCATCGTGCGCCGCTCCCTGGCCAAGCGGGAGGGTGAGTACGCCGGCGAGGTGCGGCGCCTGCTCGACGCCGCGCTCGAGGTCATGCACGACTGCGGCACCACCTCGCGCCCCCGCGTGGCCGACATCGTCGCCGCCGCCGGGCTTTCCAACGATGCCTTCTACCGGCACTTTCGTTCCAAGGACGACCTCGTCAACGCATTGCTCGAGGATGGCTCCGAGCGCCTGCGCGGCTATCTCTCCCACCAGATGGCCAAGGCCCGCACCCCCGAGGCGCGGGTCCGCCGCTGGGTCGAGGGTGTTCTCGGCCAGGCCGACGGGGACGTCGCGGCCGCCACGCTGGCCGTGTTGTGGAACGGCAGCAGCGCCGGCGGAGGCCAGGCTGCCGGACGGCACTTCGCCAGCGCGCCACTCGCCTCCTTGCTCCATGAGGCCTTTGCGGAGCTGGGTAGCGACGCGCCCGAGCTCGATGCGGCGCTCGCCGCCCACGCGACCCTCGGTTTGCTCTCGGACTGCCTCTGGCGGAGTACCGCACCAAGCCGCGTCGAGAGCGACCGCGTCGTGGACTTCTGTTTGCGCGCCGTCCGCTGCTGCTCTCTCTGCCGCGGCCGCACGGTTCCGCCGGACCCCAACGTGGCGGTCTCCGTTCCTCGGCTCAGGCCTTGTCTTTGTCCAGTCCCTGGGGAACCCAGCTGGGCTGTCGCTTCTCCATGAACGCGGCCATGCCTTCGCGCGGCTCGGGTGATTCCGCCAACGCCCAGAACATCGTCTGATAGTCGATGAGGCCGTAGCGCTCGTTGAGCATCCGTTTCACGTGCATGCGGGCCATCGGCGGTGTTTGAAGGATCTCACGCACTGCGTCCAACGCCGCCTCCCGCAGTTGCTCGTGCGGCGCGACACGCGAGATCAGTCCGATGCGCTGCGCTTCGGCGGCATCGAAGCGACGACCCGAGAGCAGCAGGTCCCGGGCGATGGCGATGCCCACATGAGCGGGCAGCACCGCCGCGTACGTTGCGTCGGGGATGCCGCGCAGGAGTTCGGGCACGCGAAACGTCGCCCGATCGCTCGCTACGCAGATGTCGGACAGCATGGCGATCAGCAGGCCCCCGGCCTGGCAGATCCCGTTCACGGCCGCCACGACGGGCGCTCGGCTGTCGCGGATAGTGAGGAACGGCAGGATGTCGTGCTCGATGTCGGGCGTCGGCTCGTCGCCTGGCTGCTGGCGGCCCCCCAGGTCACCGCCAGGGGCGAAGACGTCGCCTGTGCCGGTGATGATCAGGGCTGCCAGCTCGGGATCGTGGTTCACGAAGTGCACCGCCCGCTTGATGCCGAAATACATGGCCGGCGTCAGCGCATTGCGGGCCTCGGGTCGGTCGATGACGCACCAGGCGATCGGGCCCTCCCGTTCGAAGCGCAGGCCAGCCGCACCCAGTTCGTTTGCCATGTGCCCTCCCCTCTCACGCCGGCGTCCGCCCGGACACTATCGGTACTTCGGGGCCGAACCTCTAGCCACGGGGTGCTGGGGCTACTGTCACCCGGCGACGCACCGGCACAACGGCGCCGGGAAGGGGAGGGAATGGTGTCGAACGACCTGTCGCAGTACGGAACACGCGCACACCGCGTCCAACCGCACCGCGCGATCGCCGCGTTGGCGGTCCTGGCAGCCTCCGTCGGCAGCCTCGTTGCCGCCGTCGCGCCGAACGCCGCACCAGCGGGCGCCGCGCTGGCCGCTGCAGGCAATAGATCCGTCCCGTCACCGACCGTCCAAGGCCCGATCCTGCCCACCAGTGGGATCTCCTTCCTCGGCTCGACGCTCTTTCCCTTGTCGCAAGTCGGGTACGAGGAATCCGAGTACTTTTTGTCGGGTACGGCGACGGCGTACACGAGCAAGACCGCGCTGACCAAGGGCGGGAAGTGGCACGTGACGCCGGCCAGCACCGCGCCCTACACCACCCGCGTCGTCGTCTATCGACCCGTCGACGCGAAGAAGTTCGACGGGACGGTCGATGTCGAGTGGCTCAATGTCACCGGTGGCGTCGACGCCGCCGCCGCCTGGTTGACCGGCCATCCCGAAGAAGTGCGCGCTGGCGTGGCCTATATAGGCGTGGACGCGCAAGTTGGAGGGATCAACGGGGTGCCCGGCTCGGTCGCCACGGCACAGGCCGGCGCGGGCGGTCTCAAGCAGACAGATCCCACTCGCTACGCCGCGCTGAACCACCCAGGCGACAGCTACTCGTTCAGCATCTTCGAGCAGGCGGGCGAAGCCGTGCACACCTCGGCGGCCGAATTGCTCAGCGGCCTGGTGCCGAAGCGGGTGCTGGCTATCGGGGAGTCGCAGTCCGCCATCTATCTGACGACCTACATCGATGCCATCGAGCCTCTCTCTCCGGGCGTCTATGACGGGTACCTCGTCTACAGCCGAGGGAACGACGGCGCCAACCTGTCGCAGTCGCCGCAACCCAACATCATCACGCCCAATCCGACTTACATACGCACCGACCTGCACGTCCCCGTCCTGATGTTCGAGACTGAGGCCGACCTGCTGCTCTTGGGTTACGTCGAAGCGCGGCAGGCACCCACGCAGTACATCCGCGAGTGGGAGACGGCGGGTACCGCGCACGATGACACGTACGGGTTGCTGTATTCGCGGACGGACAATTTGACCGGACAGGCCGACACCCAGGCCTTCGCGTCCATGCTGAACCCACCCAAAGACCCGATCCCGGGCATCGTCGACTGCAACGCGCCGATCAACGCGGGCTCGCACACCTACGAGTTGCGGGCCGCCGTCGCGGCACTGGATCACTGGGTACGCACCGGCACGGCTCCACCGCAGTCGCCGCGTCTCGAGGTCAACCCGAGCAAGACCGGCTTCGTGACCGACGCCAATGGCAACGTCCTCGGCGGCATCCGTACACCCCAGGTGGTGGCAGCGGTGTCCAAGCTTTCGGGGATCGGGCAACCAGGCAGCGGCACCCCGGCACCGACCCAACCGGTGGGCCAGAAGACCACGTCGTCGAGCACTGCCGTGGGCGCTGGCGTCCTGTGCGCAATTTTTGGGACGACGGTGCCGTTCAGCGCAGCGCAGCTAGCGACGCTTTACCCGACCCACGCCGACTTCGTGAAGAAGTGGGATGCGGCGACCGCGGCCGAGGTGCGCGAGGGCTATCTGCTGGCTCCGGACGCTCAGACCCTCGACAAGGTGGCGGCGGCGTCGAGCGTCGGTGGCTGAGTCCAGGGGCGTCGCACAGAGGGGAAGAGGTCGATGACGGTCGGCATTGTGACCGGCGCGGGACGCGGCATGGGAGCGGCGTGCGCGGACCGGGTCAAGGACATGGTGGATGTTCTTTTGCTCGTCGACCGGGATCAGGTCGGCCTGGCTGCCGCTGCGGAGCGGCAGGCGACGACAGCCGGGCGCGCCACGATCGAGACGTTTGCACTCGACGTCAAGGACCGTGACGGCATGGCGCGCCTGGCCGCCCAGGCGGCGGAGCTCGGCCCTCTGCGCGCGGTGGCGCACGCGGCGGGAGTCTCGCCGACAATGGCCGATTGGCGCGAAGTCCTGAAGGTGGACCTTGCGGGTACCGCTCTCCTGGTCGACGCGCTGCGGCCGCTGGCCACCGTCGGCACGGCCATCGTGTGCTTCGCGTCGATCTCGGCCTCGCTCGCCATCCCCGACGTCGACCAACCTGCGGACGGGGCGCTCGACGAGCCTCTGCACCCTGACTTCCTCGAACGCCTTCGCGAGGCCGTCGGGCCGGACCTCGAGGACTCGGGCATGGCCTACACCTGGGCCAAGCGTGGGGTCCATCGTCTGGTCCGCCGCGAGGCCGCTGCATATGGTCGAGCCGGGGCCCGGATCTGTTCGGTGACCCCTGGCATCATCGACACACCGATGGGCCGCCAAGAAGCGGACACCCACGAGGTCATGGCGATGCTTGTGAAGTCATCGGCGCTGGCGCGGGAAGGCCGGCCCGAAGAGGTGGCGGCCGCGGTGGCGTTCTTGCTCTCGGAAGACGCCGGCTACGTGACGGGTGTGGACTTGACGGTTGACGGCGGCGTCATTGCCGCGGTGAGGAGTGGAGGGTTGTCTTCGTGAGTCCGAATTTGAAGAAGGGCGAGTCTTCCGACGGGGTCGACGTGCGCGACCTGCTCGATCCCGATCTGCGTGAGGTGCTCGGCGCTTTCGAGATGCCACCGTTCGATGCCGAAACCGTTCTGGCCATTCGCAATGTGTCGTTCCCGGGCATGGCGCTTTCCGACGCCGTGGTGCGCACGGAACACGAGGTCCCCGGTGAACCACCGGTCCCCGTACGGGTCCACCGTCCCGTCGGAGTAGACGGCGCGCTGCCCGGCATCTTCACGATCCACGGCGGCGGCTACGTCATTGGCTCCTACGACATGGACGACTATCTGCACGACCGGTGGTGCCTGCAACTGGCCACGGTCGGCATTTCTGTGGAGTACCGACTGGCCCCCGAGACGCCCTACCCAGGCCCGGTGGAGGACTGTTACGCAGCACTGCGTTGGGCTCATGAGCATGCCGACGAGATCGGGGTCGACCCAGCCCGACTGGGCATCTATGGGATCAGTGCCGGGGGAGGGCTGGCGGCGGCGCTTGCGCTCCTGGTCCGCGACCGCGGGGAATTTCCCCTGGCCTTTCAGCTGCTCGATTGCCCGATGCTCGACGACCGCCAGGCCACGTCGTCGATCGGCGCTACGGGCCTGTACGTCTGGGACGCCACGTCAAACGAGTTCGGCTGGCGGTCCTACCTCGGCGACCTCTACGGCTCGGACGACCTCCCGCCGTACGCGGCAGCGGCTCGGGCGACGAAGCTCGCGGGCCTGCCACCGAGTTGTGTCGTGGTCGGATCGATCGACGGGTTTCGCGACGAGGATGCCGAGTACGCCATGCGGCTGAACCAAGCCGGTGTCCCGTGCGAATTGCACGTGATCGCCGGACTGCCGCACGCCTACCAGATGGCCCTGGACGCGCCGGCGGTGCAGCTGGCGACCCGGTGCAAGGATGACTGGCTGGCGCGCCAGATCAGGCAACTCGGTGTGACCTAACGCGAGGTACGTCCCCAGCCGAATGGCGGCTAGTCCGCTCGATGGATATCCGAGCAGTTGCGGACATCGCGTTTACAAAAGCGCCTTCAGAAGGCTGCGCAGTTAACGGAGACGGTAAAGCTTGGTCCCGTTCTCACCGAGGATTTTGCGGACCGACTCCGGCCTAAGGGTGGTCATGGCCTCATGTACGTGCTCGAGCGGTTTGGGCCAGAGAGCGGTGGGGTGGGGAAAGTCAGTCTCAAAGAGGATGTTGTCTTCGCCGACCTTGTCGACCAGGTCCTGAAGATGTCCGCGCCCGGTCTCGAACCACATGGTGGCGAACCAGTTCGACTTGAAGTACTCAGAGGGCTTTCGCTCCAGCTCGGCTGCTTGCACAGGAGCGTTCTCGGGCAATTCCCAGTCCATCGTCTCGAGGATGAACGGCACCCAGCCGATCCCGCTCTCCACGGAGACCATCTTGAGTTTGGGGAAACGGTCGAACAGCCCCGAGAACACCGTGTTGATCACCACCCGGGCGTTTCCGATGAACAGCATGGAACCGCCGATAGCCGGCTTGACGAACTCGTCCTGGGACTCCCAGAAATACTGTCCGTAGAAGTTCATGGCCGTGAGGCTCGAGCCGATGTGGAAGTGGACCGGGAGTTCGAGGTCGGCGCAGACTTCCCAGAGGGGGTCCCAAGCTCTGTTGGCCAGGTCCGGGGCTCCCAAGTCCTGGGGGTCCGAGGTCATGTTGATGCCCCGAAGCCCGAGGCTTCCGATCCGTTGCGCCTCGCGGACACATTCATCGACATCCCACGCGGGCAGGATGGGCATGGGCAACAGACGGTTGTTCGTGCGCTCCTGGATCTCTGCCCGAGTGTCGTTGAAGATCTCGACACAGAGTCGCCGCAGCGCCAGATCCTTCACCTCGCCGAGGGTCTGACCCCCCAGTCCGAGCGCGTTTGGATACAGGACTTGATGCTGGATGCCCATGTCGTCGAGTACCTCGAGCCGGGCGTCGACATCCCAGGCGGCAACATGGGCTCGTTCGAAGTCCCATTCGATCATCGATTCCAGGAAGGGATGTTTCACTCCGTTGCGGTCGATGGTGCTTCCGCCGCCTGCCTTGCCCACGGGCGTCCCCTCAATCACCCATTGGCGCTCCCCGTCGACGTCCTCGACGTGCAGGATCTGATCCTTATAGGCCGCCGGCGCTCGCTTCGTCCAAAGGTCTTGGACGTCCGTGAAATGCGAGTCGGCGTCTAGAACAGCCAGCCCTTCAGGCACCTCGCTGGCGAGAGTCATTTGGTCCTCCAAACTTCGAGACCGCCGTGCACGCACCGTGCAATTCGGAGGCTACTCATGTGTTGTCCCCTCCACCACACAACCATCTTGACGGTGCAAAGGTGCTTGCGCCGCGAAATTTTGCCCTCGTCACAGCTTGCCGCTGCTCCCAGAGCGAGCGCGGATCATCGCGTCCTGCACGAACGACGCGGCCAGTTGCCCGTCGGCGCGGAAGATCTCGCCGCGGCCGTAGCTCCGGCCGTGACCGGCGTACGTCGCCCGCTGTTCCAAGAGGTGCCACTCGCCCGCGGGGCAGCGCTCGTGGAAGGTCAGCGTGTGGCTGAGCACGCCGGTCGACAACGTGACGTGCGCCTGTGCCTGGCCCACGCCCGCGTGGGGGCGCATCGCGGTGCCGATCAGGAAGCCGTCGGTGGAATAGCTGACCAGGGCCTGGTCGATGGCTGCGTCGTCGGGGGCGCCGGCGAAGCGCACCCACACGTCGAGCTCGGGCGGACCGACGAGCTCGGGGTCGCTGATGTCGACGTTGCCGACGATGCCGAGTTCCCATGCCTCCTCGCCCCGGACGTGGTCGGCAACATCGTCTGGGTTCGAGGACGAGCGGCGCTGGTCGGCGTGGCGGATGACGTCGCCTTCGACCGCGCTGAGCAGGATCAGCGACCGTGTGCAGATCTGTTCACCCTGGCTGATGGTCACGGTGCTGCTGGCGACCGAGCGGCCGGCGTGCATCCGATCGACGGCGATCTCGAGGGGAGCGTCGTGTGACGCGCCGCGGGCGAACACGGTGTGGATGGTCTTGACCGCCTTGCCCTCCTGCCCGGCGAGGCCCGCCACGATCGACTGGGCCAGGAGCTGGCCGCCGAAGACGACGCCGTGGGCCGACGGCAGGTTGATGGCGCGGTAGCGGTCCTCGCCGGCCGGCTCGAGGGTCAGGGCCTCGAGGAAGGCGTCGATGGTTGGCATCCGGGGCTCCTTCTTCTCGGCGGAGGGTCACTGTCGGTGAGCGCGGCGGTCGGGCCTCCGCGTCCCGGCCGGTACGGGGGCGCGAGGCCGCTACCTTGGGGTCCGGACGAGCATATCGCCAATTTTGACGACGACGTCAAAGTCAGATACCCTCCGAAACCGGCGTCCCAGCCGGGTGACCGGGGCTTTTCGGTCACCAGCGGGACGCCATGCCCTTCGTGGGGTGGGCGAATCCGAGCGACGAGAGGAAGAGAACCGTGGCCGAGGCAGTGAAGGTCAACCCGGAGCAGCGGATGCTCATCGACGGGAAGCTGGTCGAGGCCGACTCGGGCAAGACCTTCGAGAACATCAACCCGGCCACCGAGGAGGTCCTCGGCTCGGTGACGGACGCTTCGTCCGCCGAGATGCTCCGGGCGATCGACGCGGCGCGCCGGGCCTTCGACGAGACCGACTGGTCGACCAACCACGCCCTGCGCAAGCGCTGCCTCGAACAGCTGCACGAGGCGCTCCAGGCCGAGCAGGAAGAGCTGCGCGAGCAGCTCATCCTCGAGGTCGGCTGCCCGGTCATGACGACGCACGGGCCCCAGCTCGACGCACCTTTGTCGGAGGCGTTGGCGTGGCCGGCCAAGGAGATCGACAGCTTCGAGTGGGAGACCGTGCTGCCGGACGCCATGAGCATCACCGGCAGTGTCGACTCGCGGCGGATCTGGCGCGAGCCGGTCGGTGTCGTAGGCGCCATCATCCCGTGGAATTTCCCGGTCGAGGTGACGCTGCACAAGGTGGGGCAGGCGCTGGCGACGGGCAACACGATGATCGTGAAGCCGGCGCCCGACACGCCGTGGAACGCCACGTTCCTCGGGCGCCTGATCGCAGAGAAGACAGACATCCCGGCCGGCGTCATCAACGTGGTGACGTCGTCGGACCACCTCGTCGGCGAGGAGCTCACGCTGTCGCCGAAGGTGGACATGATCTCGTTCACGGGCTCGACGGCGGTGGGGCGCCGGATCATGGAGAAGGGCGCCGCGACGATGAAGCGGGTGTTCCTCGAGCTCGGTGGGAAGTCGGCGACGATCGTGTTGGAGGACGCCGACCTGGGCCTGGCGGCGATGATGGGCATGGGCGCGTGCTTCCACGCCGGGCAGGGCTGTGCGATCCAGACGCGGATGCTGCTGCCGCGGTCACGGTACGAGGAGGGCGTCGAACAGCTGAAGGCGATGTTCGCCGCCGTGCCCTACGGCGAGCCGCACCGCGAGGACGTGATCATGGGGCCGCTGGTTTCGGCCAAGCAGCGCGAACGGGTCTTGGGATACATCGAGAAGGGACAGAAGGAAGGCGCGACGCTGGCCCTCGGCGGCGGGCGCCCGTCAGGCGACGAGTTCGCCAAGGGCTGGTGGGTGGAGCCGACCCTGTTCACCGACGTCGACAACTCCATGACCATCGCGCAGGAGGAGATCTTCGGCCCTGTGCTGGTCGCGATCCCGTTCGAGGACGAGGACGATGCCGTGCGCATCGCCAACGACAGCATCTACGGGCTGTCGGGCGGCATCTTCTCCGGCTCGGTGGAGCACTCGCTGGCGGTGGCCAAGCGCATCCGGACGGGCGGACTGTCGATCAACGGCGGTGCGCCGTACGGCCCGGACCTTCCCTTCGGGGGCTACAAGCACAGCGGGGTCGGGCGCCAGAACGGCAAGGCCGGGTTCGAGCAGTACCTGGAGATCAAGTCGGTCTCCTGGCCGGCGGGCTAGGGCCCGGGCGGGGCAGGAGGCAGCGCATGACCGTCACCAGTACCTCGGACGTCTATTACGACCCCTACGACTTCGACATCGACGCGGATCCGTATCCCGTCTGGAAGCGCCTGCGTGACGAGGCGCCGCTGTACTGGAACGACAAGTACGAGTTCTTCGCACTGAGCCGATGGGACGACGTCGACGCCGCCATGCTCGATTGGCAGACGTATCTCTCGGGCCGGGGTTCGGTGCTCGAGATCATCAAGGCCGGAGTGGAGATCCCACCGGGGTCGATCCTCTTCGAGGATCCGCCCACGCACGACGTGCACCGATCACTGTTGTCCCGCGTCTTCACGCCGAAGAAGATGCAGGCGCTCGAGCCACAGGTGCGTGCGTATTGCGCCCAGGTGCTCGACCCCCTCGTCGGGTCGGGTGAGTTCGACTTCGTCGAGAACCTGGGCCGGTTTATGCCCATGCGCGTGATCGGGATGCTGCTCGGCATCCCCGAACAGGACCAGGAGGCGATCCGCGACCGTCTCGACGAAGGCCTGCGCCTGGACGACGGTGTCCCGTCCGAACGGGTGTACGACGGCAATGCGCAGTTCGACGTGTTCTCCGACTACGTCACGTGGCGGGCACAGCACCCCTCCGACGATCTGATGACCGAGCTGCTCAACGCCGAGTTCGAGGACCACACCGGGACGAGACGGACGCTGTCTCACGAGGAGATCATCGGTTACGTCGGACTCCTCGCCGGGGCCGGGAACGAGACCACGACCCGCCTGATCGGCTTCACCGGCGAAGTGCTCGGCCGGCACCCGGACCAGCGCGCCGAGCTCGTGGCGGACCGGTCGCTCATCCCCAACGCCGTCGAGGAGCTGCTGCGCTACGAGTCCCCGAGTCCAGTGCAGTCGCGCTACGTCGCGCGCGACGTCGAGCTGCACGGCCGCACGGTGCCCGAGGGCAGCGTGATGGTGATGCTGAACGGCTCGGCCAACCGGGACGAGCGGCATTACGCCGACGGCGACCGCTTCGACATCCACCGCGACGTAGGGCGCCATCAGGCCTTCGGCTACGGGATCCATCTCTGCCTCGGCGCGGCCCTCGCCCGGCTCGAGGGGCGCATCGCCCTGGACGAGGTGCTCACCCGCTTTCCCGAGTGGGAGGTCGACTACGACCGGGCCAAGCGCGCCCGCACCTCCACGGTGCGCGGCTGGGAGACGCTGCCGGCGCGCACGGCGTGAGGATCCGGGAGGAGGACCGGCGATGAAGATGGACGACATGATCCTGGTCTCGATCGACGATCACATGATCGAGCCGCCGCACATGTACGAGCACCACGTGCCGAACAAGTGGCTCGACGACGCGCCCAAGGTCGTGCACGAGGACGGCATCGACCAGTGGGTGTTCCAGGGCGAGAAGACGAGCACCTCCTTCGGCATGTCGGCGACGGTGGGCTGGCCGTCCGAGGAGTGGGGTTTCAACCCCGGCACCTACACCGAGCTGCGGCCCGGCTGCTTCGACGTGCACGAACGGGTCCGAGACATGAACGCCAACGGCGTGCTCGGCTCCATGTGCTTCCCGACGATGGCGGGCTGGAACGCCCGCACGTTCGCCGAGGCGCGTGACAAGGAGATCGCGCTGGTCATGCTGCAGGCCTACAACGACTGGGCCATCGACGAGTGGTGCGGCGCCTACCCGGGCCGCTTCATCCCGCTCGGCATCGTCCCCATGTGGGACGTCGACGCCGCGGTGGCCGAGGTGCACCGGGTGGCCAAGAAGGGCTGCCGGTCGATCAGCTTCCTCGAGACGCCGCACGTCCAGGGGTTCCCGAGCTTCCTGTCGGGCTACTGGGACCCGATGCTCAAAGCGCTGAGCGACGAGAACATGGTGCTGTCCCTGCACATCGGGGCCGGGTTCGCGGTCATCCAGCGCGCCGACGAGGCGCCGGTCGACCACCTCATGGTGCTGGCCTGCCAGATCAGCGCCATCACCGCGCAGGACCTCTTGTTCGGCCCCACGTTGCGTAGCTTCCCCGAGCTCAAGGTCGCGCTGTCCGAGGGCGGGATCGGCTGGATCCCCTTCTACTTCGACCGCATCGACCGCCACTTCAACAACCAGGAGTGGTTGCACAGCGACTTCGGCGGCAAGCTCCCTTCGGAGGTCTTCCGCGACCACATCCTCGCCTGCTACATCACCGACCCCTCGGGCCTGCTGCTGCGCGATCGGATCGGCATCGACAACATCGCGTGGGAGTGCGACTACCCCCATACCGACACGACGTGGCCGAGGTCGCCCGAGTTCGCCTGGTGCGAGTTCCAGGAGGCCGGGGTCACCGACGAGGCCGAGATCAACAAGATCACGTTCGAGAACGCGTGCCGTTTCTACGGGTGGGACCCGTTCGTGCACACCCCGAGGGAGCAAGCCACGGTCGGGTCCCTTCGTGAGGTGGCCCGCGACGTCGACGTGACCCGGATGTCGAAGGACGAGTGGCGCAGGCGCAACGAGGCCGCCGGAATCGGCGCGCTGTGAGGGAGGACCGCAGACCCACATGCTGATCAACCCGACCGAGGAACAGGAGTTCTTCCGGGCGACCACCGAGCGCTTCCTGGTGGAGCACGCCCCGCCGGACGCGCTGCGCCGCCTGCGCGACGACGCCGACGGCTTCGACCGCGACTACTGGCGTCGCGGGGCCGAGCTGGGCTGGACGTCGTTGTTGGTGGACGAAGCGCACGGCGGCGGCTCCATCAGCGGGGCGGGACTGGTCGACCTGAGCCTGGTGGCGTACGAGTTCGGCCACCACGCCGCACCGGGGCCCCTCACCGCGACGAACGTCGTGGCGTCGGCCCTGAGCGACGGCGGCTCCGATGGGGAGCAGGCCGAGGTGCTGGCGGGGCTCCTGTCGGGAGAGGCGATCGCCACGTGGTGCGCTCCCGAGCTGGGCGCGCGGCCGGACACCTGGCGGACCGCCGTTGAGATCGAGCGAGCGGGCGACGCCCTGGTGTTGCGCGGCACGGTCCGGCCGGTGGAGCACGCCGGCCAGGCCGAGCACTTCCTGGTCACCGCGCGTGAAGGCGCCGGCCTGACCCAGGTGCTGGTCCCGGCGGGCGCATCGGGGATCACCGTGGAGGCGCTGGAGACGGTGGATCTCACCCGGCGCTTCGGGGCAGTCACCTTCGACGGCGTGCGGGTCGGTGCCGACGCGGTCGTGGGCGCCCCGGGCGAGGCCTCCTCCGACGTCGGGCGCCAGCTGCGCCGGGCTGTCACGATGCTCAACGCCGAGGCAGTGGGCGCCATGCAGGCGGCCTTCGACATGACGGTCGAGTGGTCGTTCGACCGCTACTCGTTCGGCCGGCCGCTGGCGTCGTACCAGGCGCTCAAGCACCGCTTCGCCGACATGATGTCGTGGCTCCAGGCGGGCCACGCCATCAGCGACTCGGCGTGCGCCGCCGCGCAAGACGACGAGCCCAACGCAGACGAGCTCGGGAGCGCGGCCAAGGCGTTCATCGGCCGCTACGGCGGGGAGCTGATCCAGGACTGCGTACAACTGCACGGCGGGATCGGCGTGACGTTCGACCACGACCTGCACCTGTACCTGCGCCGGCTCACGGTCAACCGCTCCGTCGCCGGGACGCCGCGGGAGCATCTCCGGCGGATCGCCGGCATCGTCGAGGCCCGGGAAGGAGAGGCAGCGTGAGCGCATTGCGGGCCGAGGAGGAGACCGAGACGGAGGAGACCGAGGACCTCGAGAGCTTCCGCCGCCGGGCGCGCGCCTTCATCACGGCCAACCTGGCGCCCAAGACGATCGACGAGATGCGCCAGGACTACAGCGTCGGGGACGAGGAGGCCGAGCTGGCGGAGATCGCTCACGAGCGCGACCTCCAGCGGATGATCTTCGACGCGGGGCTCGCCGGCATCTGCTTCCCGCGGGCCTACGGGGGTCAGGGCCTTACGCCGGCGCACCAGATGGTGCTCAACGAGGAGATCGTCGGACGCGACTTCCCATGGCGGATCCAGGTACCGACGTTCGTGCCCTGCGCGGCGATCATCCTCGAGTTCGGTACGGAGGAGCAGAAGCAGCGCTACCTCCCGCCGATCCTGCGCGGTGAGGAGCTGTGGATGCAGTTCCTGTCCGAGCCGAGCGGCGGGTCCGATGTCGCGGCCGCACTGACCACCGCGGTGCGTGACGGGGACCAGTGGGTCCTCAACGGGTCGAAGATCTGGACGACCGGGGCCTGGTGGTCGGACTGGGGCCTCTGCCTCGCCCGCACGAACTGGGACGTGCCGAAGCACCGTGGGCTGACCGTCTTCATGCTGCCGATCCACCAGCCGAACGTCGAGGTGCACCGCATCGAGATGCTCAACGGGTCTCGCGAATTCTGCCAGGAGTTCCTGACCGACGTGGTCGTTCCCGACAGCGACCGCATTGGTGAGGTAGACGACGGGTGGACCGTGGGCACGCGCTGGATGTTCCACGAGCGGATGCTCTTCAATTCGCCCTACGCCAGCCATCCGGTCGGCGTGACGCACGGGAGCATGGACGCCACATCCGTGTTCAAGGTGGCACGCGAGGCGGGGTTGCTGGACGACACCGCCACCCAGGAGATGGTGGGCGAGGCGCGCATGCTCGAGCTGATCAGCGACGCGGTGGGCAAGCGGATCAACGAGAGCATCTCGGCGGGAAAGCTGTCCGACCAGGCGGCGGCGATCGTGCGGCTGTTCAAAGGGTCGTCACAGGAGCGCATCCGGACGCTCGGGTTCGAGGTGGCCGGATCGGCGGGCGCAGCCTGGAGCGGAGAAGGGCCGACGACGCGCGCCGCGATCAACTACCTGATCCGTCAGGGCGGCAGCATCGGGGGCGGGACGCTCGAGATGGCGCGCAACGTGGTGGCCGAGCGCGTGTTGGGCATGCCGCGGGAGCGCCGCCTCGACAAGGACGTGCCGTTCCGCGACGTGCCGCGTAGTCGTTCGGGTTCGGGCTGACGGCCGCATTTCGCAACAGGCAACGGGCAGCAGCAGGGGAGGGAGAGAACGTGGCGACCGCAACCGTCAACGGGTTGACGCTGGCGTACGAGACGATCGGGGAGGGGCGGCCCTGGGTCATCACGCCGGGCGGCCGGTTCACCAAGGACGAGCCGGGAGTGCGCCAACTGGCCGAGGCGCTGGCGGCGCAGGGCAACCGGGTACTGATCTGGGACCGCCCGAATTGCGGCGAGTCGGACGTGTGCTTCGAGGGATCCTCCGAGTCGGCGATGCAGGCCGACGCGCTGGTCGGGTTGCTCGGGCACCTCGACATGACGCCCGCGGTGATCATCGGGGGGTCCGGAGGCGCACGCGTGTCGCTCTTGGCGGCGGCGCAGCCCGGGGCGGCGTCGGGCCTGGCGATCTGGTGGATCAGCGGCGGCGTCTACGGGCTGCTCACTTTGGCGATGCACTACTGCGGTGGATCGCTGGCGGCGGCGTGGACCAGCGGCGGCATGGAGGCGGTGGCCGAACTTCCCGAATGGGCCGAAGTGACGGCGCGCAACGAAGGGAACCGCCGGCGCATCCTCGACCAGGACCCCAAGGCGTTCATCGCGGCAATGGAGCGCTGGATGATGGCGTACAGCCCGAGCGAGGACGAGCCGGTCCCGGGCCTGTCCGTCGCCGCAGCGCGCGCGATGGACATTCCCGCTCTCGTCTTCCGCAGTGGCGAGAGCGACGTCTGGCACACGCGCGCCACGTCCGAGCGCCTCGCCGAAGTGTTGCCAGAGGCGCGCCTCGTGGAGCCCCCGTGGGGCGACCGCGAGTGGCTGGAACGCCAGGACACCCACGACGACGGGATCTTCGTCCGCTGGCCTCTTCTCGCGCCGCGGCTGCTCGAGTGGCAGGCAGCCACGCTCGATTGAGCGAGGGCGAAGTCTTTCGTATCGGCTGAACGCCCACCCCCAAGGCGCGAACGTGCCTTAAGCTCTGCAATGTGCGTGTAAGCCCGGGATCCATCCCGAGATCCCGGGCCGGGTGGGTGCTGGGATGCGCGTTGCTCTCGCTCGTCGTTCTCGGTGGCTGCGGCCAGGGAGCACCCAGCCCCAAATCGGGCAGCGCAACCACGGGGACCAACATCGGGCGAGTCCTCAAGCCGTCGACGGTGCGGACGGGGCAGATCTATGTTCCGCCGGGTCGATCTGCGACCAAGGGCCCGATCGGGGCCAATCCGTCACACGAGAACGGTGTGCCTCTAAACATCCTCTCGGGGATCGCGCGCGACGAGCCCATCTATGACGGTGACTTCGCCGACCCTGCAGCCCTGCCTACCGGCAACACGCTGTACTTCTACGCGTCGAGCAGCCAACGATCCAAGTACGACGCCGGCGCCAATGTGCCTGTCGTCGCCCTGTCGCGAGGCAACGGTTTCAGCGGCAGGTTCCTGGGTGACGCGTTGCCCAAGGTCCCCGCCTGGACGGTTTCGGGATACCAATGGGGACCGGACGTATGGGAGCGTCCGAACGGCGCGTTCGTGCTCTACTACTCGACGCCCGCCACAGTGCCTCTCGGATGCCTCGGCAAACCGCCGGCCCACGGGTGCGTCAAGACCGTGAACGGATGGACGAACGCGGAGTGCATCTCACGTGCCACCGCGAACAGTCCCACCGGACCGTTCGTCGACAACTCGACGTCAGCCTTCATCTGCCCGCTCAACGAGGGCGGCGCCATCGACCCCGCGGTCTTCGTCGACTCGAGCGGGACACCCTGGCTCCTGTGGAAGAGCGACGGCGACTGCTGCGACGAACCGACCGCCATTTACTCACAGCAGTTGTCACCCGACGGGCTCACGACCGTCGGGCCGCCGAACCGTCTCATCGGTGCGACCCAGCCGTGGGAGGACCACCTGGTCGAGGCGCCGACCATGATCCAGGACCACAACCACATCTGGCTCTTCTATTCGGGCAGCCTCTGGGGCCACCGGACGTACGGCATCGGGATCGCCAGCTGCGCCTCGGTGGTCGGCCCCTGCACCAAACCACTCGACCACTCGTGGGTTGCGTCCCACGCCGACGGCGTGAGCGACCAGGGACCCGGCGGCGAGGAGTTCTATCAGACCGGGTCCATCGTGTGGATGGTCCATCACGGCCTGGCTCCGGGCCAGACCGGTAACAGCGCGCAGCGTCGCTTGTACGTCGACCTCATCGCGTTTCCCCCCGGTGGCCTGCCGCACGTGGCGGCCCGGGAGCCCGCCGCCGCCTTGGCGGCGGCCGAGGTCTACTACGCCGACCCGGCACTCCCGAAGAGTCCCGACGCGGCGTACCTCAAAGTGATGCAGCTCGCCGGCGTGTCGACGACCGCCAGTCACGCGCTCCTCGTTTCGGCGGCCACGACTGCCTGCACGGATCTCGGGAAGCGACAGACATTCGAACAAATCGTGGCCGCGCTCAAAGCGAGCAACCTCACCACGTACGAGGCCTACCTCGCCCTTATCCTGGCCGCTCAGTACAACTGCCCCGCCCGCATTCCCGAGGCGACACAGGTCATGATCGACGCCCTGAACCAGCTTCCGCCTGCGGCCTGATCACGAATTTCGTCGTTGTCCGAATCGGGCCTCGTCAGAGTCCCGCGATGATCTCCAAGACCTCGTCCTTCTGGTATCCGTGCCGGGTCGAGAATCCGAGAAGCTCCCGGCAGCGCGCGACGACCTCACTCAAACCGGGTGCTTCCCCTGCCACGGTGATGCCTCGCCCACGTTGGAACTCCAGAAGTCCTTCGTCCCGCAGTTGGCGAAGCGCGCGGAACATGGTGTTGTGGTTGACGCCGCGCACAGCGGCCATGTCGCGAGCCGGGGGCAACCGTCCTCCGGGCTTGACCGCTCCCTCGGCGATTTCGCGGCGAAGTTCGGCGGCCACTTGCAGGTACACCGGCAGGGCGCCGTCGCCGTCGAAAGCCATGGACAGATTGTACCACCTAAGTTAGTATCATCTCGTGAAGACGCTCGAGCAGCAGCCAGCGGCGCTTCCGGCATCGACAGGACCGACAGGCACCAATCCTCGGCAGGCTGAAGAGCTCATCATCAAAGAGGCCCGACGGCACCAACGCCGGCGGTACCTCCTCGCCGCGCTGGCGTTCGTGTCGATCTTCGGCGCGATCGTGCTCGTAGTGGCCATGAGCAACGGCGGCGGCCGTCGGCCGGGAGACAACCACCACCACGCGGGAACGGCCCCGCCTCGCGCGGTTCCGCCCGTTTCGACGCCGAAGCCTCCGGGCGTGGCACTTCCCTCGTCGGCCCTGTTCAACCAGATCTCCGTTACCTCGAGCGGTCTCTTGCTCACCGGCACGACTATTGCGAACGGCGAGAGCCCGGAGTCCAGCCCCCAATCGACTTGTGCTGGTGCAGCGCTCGATCCGCAGTCCCTCGCCGTCGGGAAGCTCGCGGTCGGGAGCTGCGGTGATCCGCTGCTCACCGGTCGGACGGTCGAGGCGGTCAACACGCAAATGCCGCAGTCGAACAACGCGACGATCTCGATCAACGTGGCGGACCCGGCGAACGGTCAGGTCAGTGACGGACCCGTCGTGATGACGTACGGGTCCTATTCAGACACCCGGCCGGTGATCGCCTACGGGACCCAATGGATGTGGGTCTACGACAACGAGACCACCAACGGCCCCGAGCTCCTCCAGGTCTCGAATGCCTCGGGCGATGTCGTCGACACGGTTCGCATGCCGGCTCTCTACAAGCCCCTCCTGGCCGCCGATGACGGCGGCGTCTGGATTGCCAACTCGATCGGAGGTTCGCCTGCGCCGGCCCTGTTCTACGTCGGTGCATCGTCCTCTGCTCCGAGCGTCGTGATCGCGGACACGAACGTGCCGATCTGCTGGCTCCAGGCGGACGGAAGGAGTGCGTGGGTCGGTGCGGGTCTCCAAAATGCCTGTGCGAAACAGACCGTGGAGAGATTCGTGGATTACGGCACCGCACCCCTGTTCTCCGTGCCCGGCAACTTCTTGGCTTTCACAGTCATCGGAGACGAGACAGACGGTCTGTGGACGTTGCAGTTGAACGCGGGCGTCCAGCAGATCGTGTCCATCGATCCGCAGACGGGTACGGAGAGCGTTGCCGCAACGCTGCCGTACCAGCAAGAGCCGATCTCGAACCAGGAAGAAGGTCTGCTCCCGAACCAGGCGGTGTATTACGAAGGAGCGCTCTACATCCTCCTGCCGCCTTTCCGATCGAACGGGTATCTCGGGTACTCCTCTGTCGTTCGGGTGCCCGTTCAATCAAGTCAATAGCCACTAGGAAGAGAAGAACCGGAGGACGCCGTTCCTCTGATGTCCGTCCCACAGACGGGTTGACAGGAGTTGGGCCGGCTAAGACTTGCTGGAAGCCGCAGAGCCGGCCTCGTGTGAGCGCGGCAGGTCGCGCTCGCTGACGTCGAGCCCGAGGGCACGCGCAAAGATGAAGGTGAACTGCTCGAGCACGTCGTCGAAGTCGTCGTCGATGATCTTCTCGACGAGCCAGGCCTCGGGGAAGCGGCGGGTCATCGACCCCAGGGCCGCTGCAGTGATGGTCGGGTCCAGGCGTTGATCGATGATCCCGTGCCGTTGCAAGCTGCGGATGGAGTTCGCGACCTCCTCGAGCCCGAGGAGCTGTCGCTCGAAACGGGTCGCCGCGACGTCCGGATCGAACCGCGAGACCTGCTCGATGACCCCCATGATGCGAGCCTCGTCGCGGTAGGCCTCGAGGTGGACGCGCATCGCCTCCTGGATGCGGTCGAAGGGGCTCAGCGAGGACTTCGGATCGAGGATGATGTTAGTCATGGGCGCACTGAGGCGTTCGTCCACCTCGGCGACGACCTCGCGGAAGACCTCTTCCTTCGACTCGAAGTAGTGGTAGAAGGATCCGTGAGAGAGCCCCGCCTTCTCCGCGATATCGGAGATGCGGGCGTCGAGGAAACCGTCTCGTTCGAAGATCTCCTTCGCGGCGGTCACGAGGCGCGCTCGCGTCTCGACACCCTTGCGGGAACGGGGTCCGCTGGGCTTGTCGTTGCCGTTCGTGTCCGGCCGCGCCGTCGACACGCTTGTCTCCTTCCGTGCAGGCTCCCGGGCCGGGGGTCCCATCAATGTACCCGTGCTTGTGGCGGGCGCTGGTGGACGTATGCCTGGTGCGACCGCATCCTCAGCCGTCCTTCCGCTGCAGGAGGAGGACACCCGACGGGGTGCCTCCGCCGGAGGTGACCACGGCCGTCCGGGCGCTTCGCACCTGTCGTTCGCCTGCGTCGTGGCGCAGTTGCTGCATCGCTTCGTAGACGAAACCGAAGCCGTGCGTGCGTCCCTCGGAGAGTTGGCCGCCGTGCGGGTTGACCGGGAGGTCCCCGTCGAGCGCGATGCGGCGTCCGCCGTCGAGCCAGTCGTAGGCCTCGCCGAAACCGCAGAAGCCCAGCGCCTCGAGCCACGAGATGGCGTTGAACGTGAAGCCGTCGTAGACGAGCGCCAGGTCCACTTCCGAGGGCCCGACGTCGGTCCTCGTCCAGAGGTGGGCCGCCTGCCCGATCACCTGCGGCTCGTGGGTCACGGTGCCCTGGTCCCACGAGACCCGCTCGAGGATCTGCGTCCCCACGGCCTCGATCCGCACGGCTGGGTGGGGCAGGTCGTCCGCGACGTCTGCCGCGGACACGACGACCGCGATCGACGCGTCGCACGGGACGTCACAGTCGTAGAGCCCGAACGGCGATGTGATGGGCCGTGCCGAGAGATAGTCGTCCATCGTCATCGGGTCCCGGTAGATGGCGACGGGGTTCCGTGCTGCGTTGGCCCGGCCGTTGAGCGCGATCAGCCCGAGCACCTCGCGCGGGACGTTGTAGCGATGGAGGTACTGGTGCGCGTTCATTGCGATCCAATTGGCGGCGGACAATGCGCCGAACGGGGCACGCCACTCCTGCATCGGACCGGACGCGCGGCCGCCGCCGGCTCGAGCTGCGCTCGCCTTGCCTTGGGCCGCGAGTGCCGCGAACGTCGACTCCCAGACCGTGCGAAAGCACAGCACGTGGCGACAGAGCCCGGCGGCGACCGCCATGGCCGCGGCGATGATGGACCCTCCCGGGCCCGGCAGGTCGCCGCCGCCGTTTATCCAGGTCGGGTGCAGTCGGAGCGCCTCTTCGACGGCCGTCACGCCACCTTCGCTCATTCCCATGCCCCCGGCGCCGGGGTACGTCGACAGCCCGTCGATGTCTTCGAGCCTGAGCCCGGCGTCGGCGACCGCCGCCATGCAGGCGTCGACGGCGAGCGACCGCGGGTCGACCATCAGGCGCCGTCCCATCCGTGAGCGTCCGACACCCGACAACACGGCGCGGTGTTCGAAGCGCTCGGAGGTCGGTGGCCGGCGCGCGAGCGGACGGGTCGGTTCGAGCACCCGATCGACCGGGTCCATCACCCCCGTCGGCTCGAAGAGCGGCAACCAGACGTCCTCGTGCTGTTCGAAGCGCACCGTGACTTCCTGGCCGATCGCGACGTCGGCCGGCGCGCAGCCGACGACGTTCGTCGTCAGGTGGACGCTCGGGTCCTCGGAGAGCGCGATGTTCGCTATGACGTAGGGCGGTTCGAAGGCCGGGTGCCACTGGTGCGCGTTGACCGTGTACCCGACGACGGTGCCGCGGCCGGAGACGGCCACCGGTTTGGAGGAGCGACTGCGACACGCCGGGCAGACGGGAGTCGGAGGGTGGACGAGCTGGCCGCAGTCCTGGCAGCCCTGGATCCGGAGCACTCCGTCGGCCCCCGAGGTC
>Ga0210399_10000834_pt1 | contig 24109 bp, 15 predicted proteins | sample IncBWC14MmetaG_FD_150865 | JGI IMG/M metagenome (GOLD analysis project Ga0210399, IMG submission 150865) | Forest soil microbial communities from Barre Woods Harvard Forest LTER site, Petersham, Massachusetts, United States - Inc-BW-C-14-M | ecosystem: Environmental > Terrestrial > Soil >... | reverse complement strand
GAGCTCAAGAGCGCGCTTCGCAGCCTTTCCCGCTCGGACTCCAAACGCACGCGCTGTGTTTCCTCGACCAGGCGGACGCGCTCCAAGGCCACGGCGGTCTGGGCCGCGAAAGCGTCCAGCAAGCGTCGCTCCCCCGAATCCTCCAAGCGGCTGCGGTCCTTGGGAACGATGCTGAGAACTCCCAGCTTCCCTCGCGAGGTCACGAGGGGGAGGTGGAGGCCCAATGCACCCGGGAGCGTGCTCGTGGAGAGGCCTGCTTCGCGCCCGTTGGTCCACACCCATTGGGCGACGCCCCTTTCCTTGGTGTCGAGATCCAAGCGCTCGTCCGTCCGAAAGAGGACCTTCAGCCCGCCCGCCTCGTCCGGTGCCCAGATGGCCACCGCGCTGTCGAAGAGGCGGGCGATATGCCGCGCCGCCCCTTCGATCAGGCCCCGGTTCTCCATGCTTCGGGCCAGCTCCCGGCTCATGTCATAGAGAGCGGCGGTGTGCCGTTCCCGCTCCCGCGCCGCCTGCGCCTGGTTACGGACCCGGCGGGTGAGATCGCTGATCACGACCGCCACCAGGAGCATGACCACGAAGGTGACCACGTGCCGGAGGTCGCTGACGCTGAACGAGAAGTAGGGGGGGATGAAGAAGAAGTCGAAGGCAAGTACGCTGAGGGCGGCGGAGAAAAGGGATGGGCCGTAGCCCAAGCGGAGCGAGGCGATCACGACGCTCAGCAGATAGACCATCACGATGTCGGTGAGGTAGTCGGGGCCAAAGGCCACCCACCCGAGGCCGGTGGCGAGGGCCACGAGCGCGGCCGCGGCCGCATAGCCGGCTCGCCCAGGCTCTCGGTCGCTCCGGCGATCCGGGACCCACTCCGCGGTCTCCGCCCCCCCCGCGGTCACGTAGATGTCGATGTCGCCGGTGTGGCGGACCAGGTCGTCGACAAAGCTCCCGACCAACCGCTCGCGCCATCCGCGGTTTCGGGGCTTGCCCACCACGATCTTGGTCGCGTTGCGCTCCCGAGCCAGGCGCACGATCGCCTCCGCGGCCCGCTCATCGCTGAGGGTCTCCACATCCGCCCCCAGCTGGGCGGCGAGGCTGAGGTTTTGGGATAGGCACGTGCGGTCCTCCTTGGACAGCCGGATCGAAGCCGGGGTCTCGACGTAGACCGCGAGCCAGGGCGCATGCAACCCGCGCGCCATGCGGCAGGCGTCGCGGATCACCCGCGCCGAGTGCGGACTCCAGCTCACGCACACCAGGATCCGCTCCGAAGCCGCCCAGGTGGTCTCGATCCCCTTGGCGCGACGGTACTGGCGCATCTCGGCATCGACCCGCTCCGCGGTGCGGCGCAGCGCGATCTCGCGCAGGGCGATCAGGTTCCCTTTGCGGAAGAAGCTCTCGATGGCCCGGTGCGCCTGCTCTGGTACGTAGACCTTGCCTTCGCGCAGCCGCTCGAGGAGCTCGTCCGGCGTGAGGTCGACGAGGCGAATCTCCTCCGCCGTCTCCAGGATCGAATCCGGAACCGTCTCGCGGATGGTCACGCCGGTGATCTGGGCCACCACGTCCGTGAGGCTCTCGACGTGCTGGACGTTCAGGGTCGTGTAGACGTCGATGCCCGCCTGTAGCAGCTCCTCGACGTCTTGCCAGCGCTTCACGTGCCGGGAGCCCTCGGCGTTGGTGTGGGCGAGCTCGTCGACGAGGAGCAGGCCGGGACGTCGGGCGAGGGCCCCATCGAGGTCGAACTCTTCGATGATGATGGATCGGTAGGGCACCCTACGCCGCGGCAACACCTCCAGGCCTTCGAGAAGAGCCGCCGTCTCCTGCCGGCCGTGGGGCTCCGCCACCCCCACCACCACGTCCCGGCCCTCCCCGCGCTCGCCCTGGGCCGCCTCCAGCATGGCGTAGGTCTTGCCGACCCCCGGGGCCGCCCCGAAAAAGACCGTCAGCTTCCCCCGCCGCGCGCGCCGCTCTTCCTCATCCACGCTGCGCAGGAGCTCGTCCGGGTTGGGACGCTCAACGGACACGATCGGAACCAAGCCTTCCTAGGGCGCCTTCTGGCCGTGGGCGGCCATTTCGCAGCCGTCGGGGGGAACCTATCCTCTTTGTCGAACCGGGTCTAGGCCCAGGTTAGGGGGCGCCTTTCGCTCCCGGCACCTGGTGTCCGAGCTCCTGGTCGAGGGCGAGGTTCAGCAAGAGCACGTTCAGCCGGCGTTCGCCCAGGAAACCGAGATCGCGGCTCTCGGTGTAGGCCGCGACCAAGGACTTCACGCGTTCCTCGTCGACGGCCCGGGCCTGGGCTACACGTGGCACCTGCCAGAGGGCGGCTTCGGGGGAGATGTGCGGATCGAGGCCACTGGCCGACGTGGTTGCGAGGTCCGCGGGCACGGGGTCGTGGGCGCCAGGATTCTCCTTGCTCAGGCGGGTCACCTCTGCCCCGACGCGGTCGCGGAGCTTGGCCGAGGTGGGACCCAGGTTGGAGGCACCGGAGTTGGTGGCGTCGTATCCATCCCCGGCCGCAGAGGGTCGCGGATGAAAGTAGGCCGGGCCCGCGAAGGCCTGTCCAATCAGCTCCGAACCCACGATCCGCCCCCCGGGCCCCGTGACCAGGCTCCCATTCGCGCGGCCCGGGAAGAGGGTCTGGGCGAGAACGGTCATGGCCAGTGGATAGGCCAGGCCCGTAAGGGCCAGGGTGACGATGGTCAACCGGAACGCAATGTCGAGGGTCTTGAGCATGAGGGCCTCCTAGACCATACGGACGAACTCGAGGACGATATCGATGAGCTTAATGCCCAAGAAGGGCGCTATCACACCGCCCACTCCGTAGATGAGCAGCGAACGCTTGAGGACCGCGGCCGCTCCCAGAGGACGGTACCGTACGCCTTTCAGGGCCAGCGGTATCAGGAGCACGATGATGATCGCGTTGAAGATGACCGCGGACAGAATCGCGGTCTGCGGGTCCAAATGCATGACGTTTAGGGGAGCGATCTGCGGGAACACCCCCACGAACAGAGCGGGGAGGATGGCGAAATACTTGGCTACGTCGTTGGCGATGGAGAAGGTGGTCAAGCATCCGCGGGTCATCAACAGCTGCTTCCCCACCTCCACGATCTCCAGGAGTTTCGTGGGGTTGGAGTCGAGGTCGATCATGTTCCCGGCTTCCTTGGCCGCCTGGGTGCCCGTATTCATGGACACCGCGACGTCTGCTTGGGCGAGGGCGGGCGCGTCGTTTGTCCCGTCTCCCGTCATCGCGACCAGCTTGCCCTTGGCCTGTTCGGCCCGGATCAACTCCAGCTTCTGAACGGGCGTGGCCTCGGCCAGAAAATCGTCGACCCCTGCTTCGGCGGCGATGGCGGCCGCCGTCAAGGGATTGTCGCCGGTGATCATCACCGTGCGTATCCCCATGGCCCGGAACCGCTCGAACCGCTCGCGTAGCCCTCCCTTCACCTTGTCCTTGAGGTGGATGACCCCCAGCAAGCGGAGACCCTCAGAAACGAGGAGGGGCGTTCCCCCGGATTCGGCGATCCGCCGGACCATGCCGTCCGTCTCTGCGGGGATGCTCCCGCCGAGGGACCGCACGTGGCTCAAGATGGAGTCCGGAGCCCCTTTGCGGATCTGGCGACCGTCCAAGTCCACTCCGCTCATCCGCGTCATCGCGGAGAACGGGATGAAGGTGGCCTGCAGCTCATGGATCTCCCGCGCCCGAAGCCCGTATTTCTCCTTGGCGAGCACGACGATGGAGCGGCCCTCCGGCGTCTCGTCGGCAAGGCTGGCGAGCTGGGTCGCCTCCGCCAGCTCCCCCGGGCTGCAGCCCCCCACGGGGAGGAACTCGGTCGCCATGCGGTTACCGAGGGTGATAGTGCCGGTCTTGTCCAAGAGTATGGTATCGACGTCGCCCGCCGCCTCCGCCGCCCGCCCGCTGAGCGGGATCACGTTGCTGCGGACGAGACGGTCCATGCCTGCGATCCCGATGGCGGAGAGCAGCCCGCCGATCGTGGTGGGAATGAGGCAGACGAGCAGGGCCACCACCACGGGGACAGAGATGCTGACGCCCGAGTAGACGGCAAAGGGAACGAGGGTCACGCAGGCGATCAGGAAGATGATGGTCAAACCCACGAGCAGAACGTGCAGGGCTATCTCGTTCGGAGTCTTCTGACGCTTCGCTCCCTCCACCAGCTGCACCATTCGGTCGAGGAAGGACTCCCCCGGGTTCACGGCGATACGCACCACGATCCGATCCGAAATGACGCGCGTTCCACCGGTTACGGCCGAGCGGTCCCCGCCGCTCTCGCGGATGACGGGAGCCGACTCTCCCGTGATCGCGGACTCGTCCACGAACGCCACACCTTCGATGACGTCGCCGTCACCGGGAACGAGTTCCCCCGCCTCCACCACCACCACGTCGTCCTTGCGCAGATTGGAGGCGGGGATGCGCTCCTCCTTATTGTTCCGGAGAAGGCGGGCGATCGTGTCGCGGCGCAGGCCCTTGAGGGCGGCGGCCTGCGCCTTGCCCCGCCCTTCCGCGACCGCCTCCGCGAAGTTCGCGAAGACGACCGTGAACCAGAGCCAGAGGGCCACGTTTCCTGTGAACCAGGCGGGAGGGGCGCCTGCGGCCGGGGCGACAAGGTCGCGCACCCAGACGAGGGTCGAGAGCACGCTCCCCACCTCCACCACGAACATCACGGGGTTCTTGGCCACCTGCCGGGGGGAGAGTTTCAGCATGCTGTCGATGATCGCCCGCTTCAGCAGGGTGGGCTCGAAGGCCGATACCGCGCGCACGTTCGAGGCAGCCATCAGTACACCTTTCCGTTCAAGGCCAGGAAGTGTTCGACCACTGGGCTCAGGCAGAGGGCCGGGAAAAAGGTCAAAGCTCCCACGATCACCACCACCCCCACCAAAAGCACCACGAACAGGGCCCCGTTGGTGGGGAAGGTGCCTGGCCCGGGAGGGCTGACCTTCTTTCCCGCGAGCGCGCCCGCGATGCCGAGGGCGGGGATCATCATCCAGAAACGGCCGGCCAGCATGCCCAGCCCCAGCGCGACGTTATAAAAGGGGGTGTTGCCGTTCAGGCCCGCGAAGGCGGATCCGTTGTTTCCGGCCACGCTTGTGAAGGCGTAGAGGATCTCGGTGAGTCCGTGGGGCCCCGTGTTGCCGAGAGTGGAGGTCCCGTAGGGCTCGACGGCCGCCCAGCCGCTCAGACTAAGAATGATGAGCGGGAATACCAGCGCGTAGAGCATGGCGAGCTTCACTTCCCGAGTTTCAATCTTCTTGCCCAGGTACTCGGGCGTCCGCCCTACCATCAGACCCGCGATGAAAACGGAGAGGATGGCCATGACCAGGATCCCGTAGAGCCCCGCCCCCACCCCGCCGAAAACGACTTCTCCGAGCTGGATGTTGAAGAGGGGGACGAGACCCCCCAAGGGTGTGAAGCTGTCGTGCATGGCGTTGACCGCCCCGCACGAAGCGTCGGTGGTGACGGTCGCGAACAGGGCCGAGTTCGTGGCCCCGAAGCGGACCTCTTTCCCTTCCATGTTGCCCGCGGCCTGGTTCACGGCGAACCCTCTCAGCGCCGGGTTGCCTTTGGACTCCGCCCAATACGCAACGGTTACCCCCACGAAGAACAAAAGCGCCATGGCGGCAAAGAGAGCCCAGCCCTGTCGGCGGTCGTTGGCCATTCGGCCGAAGGTGTAGGTGAGGCCGGCCGGGATCATGAAGATCAGGACCATCTCCAGGAAGTTGGTGAGCGGGGAGGGGTTCTCGAAGGGGTGGGCGCTGTTGGCGTTGAAGAAGCCGCCCCCGTTCGTTCCCAGCTCCTTGATCGCCTCCTGCGAGGCCACCGGGCCCATGGCGAGAACCTGCTTGCCTCCCTCCAGGGTCGCAATTTCTCGGTAGGGGGCGAGGTTCTGGATCACGCCCTGGGAGGCGAGCATCAGACCGAAAACCACGCTCAAAGGGAGCAGGATGTAGAGGGTCGAGCGGACCACGTCCGCCCAGACGTTTCCGATCGTCCCCGGCGCCTTCCCGTCCGATCGTTTAGTGATCCCGCGGGCCAGGGCGAGGGCGACCGCGATCCCGACCGCTGCGGAGGTGAAGTTGTGCCAGGCGAGGCCGGCCATCTGGGTGAGGTAGCTCATGGTGGCCTCGCCCGTGTAGTTCTGCCAGTTGGTGTTGGTGGTGAAACTGGCGGCCGTGTTGAAGGCGAGGCCCGGCTCGACAGCGGGAAACTTCTGCGGGTTCAAGGGGAGCAGGTGCTGCAGCCTTTGCAGCGCATAGGTGACCAGCAGCCCAAAGACACTGAAGGCAAGCACGCCGAGGGTGTATTCCCGCCAGCCCTGCTCTCGTCGCGGATCGATCCCGCACAGCCGATAGACCACTCTCTCCAGGGGCCCGAGGACGCGCCTGAGCCAGTGTCCGTCGCCCTCCAGGACTCGAAACATGAAATTCCCCATGGGCCTGGTGAGGGCCAGGATCACGAGGAAGAAGAGCAAGATCTGCAGCCATCCATTCGCGGTCATCGCATCACTCAGAAGCGCTCCGGGCGCAAGAGGGCGTAAACGAGGTAAACGAGCACCAGCAAGGAAATGACGAGGCCCAGGAAAAGCTCAAAGCTCAAGGGCGCCTCCTCAGAGTCGGTCGCAGCCCTGGACGTACAGCCAGGACAGGGCGAAGAAGGCCAGAGTGGTCAGAACAAACACGAGATCGAGCATTAGAACCTCGTCCGAGACCCCTTGGGTACTGCAGGGCGCGGAATCAGAGCTTTACGAGGAAAGCGAACGTGAGTCGGTTCTCGGACTTACGAAGATCCGGAGAAAAGCCCGGAACCGCTGAACCAGCGGGCCCTACGTTGCCTCCTGGCGGCGTCACCCCTCCCGACCCCGAAAAGTAGGGGACGTTTGCCGCCCGGTGATTGCCCTCCAGCCGAAAAGTCACGAACTGATTCGGCATGTAGTCTAGCGTCACTTGCATGTCCCAGGCCTTGAACACGTCGCCCGGGTTGGCGGTGAAGTACGGCGTTCCCGAGAAGGCCGTCGCACCGTTGATGGGCGGCACCAGCACCAGGTACCGCCCCGGGTTGGTGATGGCCCCACCGCCGATCGTGAAGCCGTAGCGGCCGTGATCGAGCCACAGCCGGTTGTAGGCCATGAAGCCGAGGAAGTACTGCGACGGGCTCAGGGCGGTGCCGCCCGAGCAACTCACGCCACCGCCGTACTCGCATCCCGCGTCGAGGGTGAGGGAAGCCGCGGCCTTGAGCCCTCCCTTGTCGTAGTACTTGACCATGACGCTGTCATCGGTGTGGACGCGTTTGCGGTCCGGGGTGGCGAGCGTGTCGGCGCCGAAGTACTGGTTGCCGAGGAGCGAGAGCCAGCCGTTCGGGCGCCAGAGAACCTGAAGCCCGAGCCCGGGTGTGTTGTTGAACTTACCGTACGACTGCCAACCGTTGATGAACCAGGGCTCGATCTTCAGCTTGTCGTTCGGGAAGATCTGGACGCGCATGCCGTTGAAAAACCACGGCGTGTTCGATGAGACGTAGGAAGGCTGGTAGGTCCAGTTGTCGAAGTTGTAGTAGCTCCAAAGGCCCACGTACGACATGAAGATGCCGGCCTGGACGTTGATGCCGTTCCACTTGTTGATGTGATAGCCACCGTACGCCTCGGAGATGTAGCGGTAGGCACCATCCAGGGTCCATTGCCCGCGCGCCGGGCTCGCGTCGTTGCGGGGCGTGGTGAAGGAGTACATCCCGAATTGGGTCATCAGCCGGCCCTGCACGTTCTTGTAATTGAAGTCGCCACCGATGCCCAGCTGGGTGAGCTGGAACTCGTTGTGCCGGAATACCTCGCTCGAGCCGGAGATCGTGTCGTCCTGCGGGCGGTTGAAGCTGTAGTGGTAGGCGGTGTCGACCCTGAACTCTCCGGTGAAGGCGGTGGTTGAGAGCACCCTCTCGGCGGCCCCATAGTTCCCGGGCACCCATGAGAAGTCCGCAAACGCAAATGGCTCCGGCGTCTTCTCCGGGGTTTTCTGTTCGAGCTCGGCGGCAGGCGATGGCTCGGCGGCCGGAGTCGGTGACGCGGACGCGGCCGAAGGCTGAGCCGCGTCGGTTGCCGGCGCGCCCCCTGACGGCGCTGCCTCGGCGAGCGACGCCCTGCCCTCGACCCGGGCGCGTTTCAGCTCGCCCTCAAGCCGTTCGATCCGCTCTTTCAGGAGAAGGATCTGATCGGTCCCTTCTGGGAGCGGGACCCGAGGGGAGGTCTCGGACTTCCTAGAGACGTTGGGTTCCTCCGCTCCGAGGCTGGAAGCGCCCATGAGCACGACAAGCGCGGCGAGGAGGGCAGGCGGCACACCGACAAGAGAGAACCGGCACGTGGCGACGGTGGCGTTACACCACCGTTCCTTTCGAGCCCGCGTCCTCTCACCATCTCGCCTCATGTAAATGGCCTCCATGACAAAAAGCCGTTCTTGAACGGCCTCGGCAAAGCCTCCAGGTTTCCGGAGCATGCCGTGGCCCGTGACCGGCCCAAGTCCGCACAGCAATAGACGCTACCCCCTCCGGTGTAAGGAAGGTGTAAACACTGGCCTCCCGGTCATAAGGATCTGGTAAAAACAGCCTGGCGCGGGCGCCCGCGGCAATCCCGGAACGGGTAGCACGCCCGCCGGTTGTTGGGCGGTGCGCTCTGCGGCCCGCTCCCGGTTTGGGATGGGGCAGTGTCGCGAAAATTGGGTAATGGGTCAGCTCGAATGGGGGCGGTGTTCTCGGGGCACTGCTAGACTAGCGGCCCCATGGACCCCCTGACTGCCTTCGGGCTCATTGGCGTCTCGGCAATGCTGGTGACCTATGCGTTGGAGAAGCGCAGCAACTGGTTCATTCTTGCCTTCTCCGCATCCTGTGCCCTTGCCTCAGCCTACGGCTTCCTGCAAGGCAGTTGGCCCTTCGGCATCATCGAGGCCATCTGGTCTATCGTAGCGTTTCGACGCTGGGTTCTTGCTCGGTCGTCAAACTGACCCTACCGAGGATTGACGCAGGTCCGGAGTCATATGATAGTGATTTGTGTTGATGGCCTTCACCACACGGGGCGCGAACCGTGAGCCCATGGGATCTGCTGGCGTGAGGGCGACGTCACTGCCCGGGTCGACTGGGAGAAGAGAACCCAAGACCGACGAATCCGACCTCGGAGGGAGGCTGATGCCCTCGGGGTTTACTAACCTGATCCCACCGCTCGCGGTTGGGTCGCGGTTTTCGCTCAGGTTCGTGCCCACACGACTCGAGGGAGCTGAATACCCGGAGGCTAGGGGAGGGGAGAGAGTTGCGGACCCGGGTTGCCCGCGCGGCGAGGAGGGTCGGCGTCTCAGAACCGGCCCTGTGAGCCGTTGATGGATACGGCAATGCAGTGGGTCGCTCAGTACGGCTATGTCGCGATCTTCTCTCTCCTCGTGCTCGGGATCATTGGCCTGCCCATACCAGACGAGACGCTCCTCCTGTTTGTGGGCTACCTCATCTATAAAGGGCAGCTCCGGCCCATCCCGAGCCTGGCCTCCGCCTTTCTGGGCAGCCTCTGCGGGATCACCCTCAGCTACGCGGTCGGACGTACCTTCGGGTTGTACGTCATCAGAAAATACGGCCGGTACGTTCGCGTCACCGACGAGCGGATGAAGCGGGTTCACCGTTGGTTTCAGCAGATGGGCCGGTGGGCTCTCACCTTCGGCTACTACGTGCCGGGCGTGAGACACCTCACGGCGTATGTCGCGGGGGCGTCGAAGCTGGAACTGCCCGTCTTTGCTCTATTCGCCTACAGCGGCGGACTCCTCTGGTCAGGGACCTTCATCGGCTTGGGTTACGCACTCGGCCAGAGATGGTCGCACGTGGGGCTCGGTCAGCTTCACTTGGCGCTGACCGCCGCTGTCGCCCTCATCCTGATCTTTGCGTACATCTGGTACCGGAGGCGGGGATCGGCTTGATCGATCGGGACCCGCCCTGCCGGAAGCAGGGGTCCAGCGGAGACGAGTAGATAGTCTTCAGGCCGGGAGAAGGTCTACGTCTCCTTCTTTCCGTTCTTTCCCTGCTCGGGTTCGTCCTTCATGGCTTTCTTGAAGTTCCGAATGCCTTCGCCAATGCCCTTTCCGAGCTGGGGAAGACGACTCGTGCCGAAGATGAGCACGAACACGATAAGGATGAGCAAGACTTCGGTGCGCCAAGGGTGCCAAACATCGCAGTTCTCCAGTTAGGCACAGATAGCCTACCACGCCGCGTAGTCGGTCAGGGGAACGGGAAAAGATACAAATCCGCGCCCCCAAGGCCCCCTTAGATAGGGAACCCAGCCTCGAAATCGCCCCGCGGACGTTACCCTCCCCCTCAAGCCGTGGCTCCCGTGGAGCCGCCAAAGAATCCGTCCGACCGCGCGCTGGGTCTGAAGCCGTTTTCGTGTAACCTTAAGGTGGCGACGGGGTTGACGACCGTTTTGCATCGACCCGGCGGGCTCAGCCGCCGGCTCCGTGCCCGAAGCGGAGAGCCGGTGGGGGTTGTTGACGGGCCCGGAGCACGGCTGATGAGGCAATGGCAACAGGGGTGGTTGCGCTGGCCTCGAGAGCGACCCGCTAGATAGAGTGCGCACGCGGTCGTCAGCACTGCCACCGAACCGACACCGAGGGGCCGAGAAACGTCCGTGTACTGGATCAGCAAGACCTTCCATCGCCTGAACCGCTTTCAGCGGCGGCTTTTTGTCTTCCTCGCCGTCCTCGGCCCCGGGATCATCACCATGGTCGCCGACAACGACGCGGGTGGAATCTCGACCTACGCCGTGACGGGATCGAAGTACGGCTTCAGCCTGCTCTGGGTGTTCTTCCTGCTCGTGCCCATGGCCTACTACGTCCAGGAGATGACGGTGCGGCTGGGTGCGGTGACCAAGCGGGGCCATGCCGAGGCCATCTTCGAGGGCTTCGGGCCGACGTGGGGCTGGTTCTCGCTGGCGGACCTGGCCATAGTCAACTGGCTGACCCTGGTCACCGAGTACATCGGCATGACCGCGGCCATGCGCCTGTTCGGCGTCCCCCCCTGGGTGACCTTCCTCGGGGTCACGCTCGTGCTCTTTCTGGTCGTGATTACGGGGCAGTATTGGACCTTTGAGCGGCTCACGCTCTTCTTCTGCCTTTTCAACCTCGTCTATATCCCGGCCGCCTTCTGGGCCATGGCCACCCCCACCGCCCCCGGGTGGGGGAAGGTCTTCGAGGGCCTTTTCGCGCCCCACTTGCTGGGCGGGTTGAGCGGGGAGATGCTCTTCATCATCCTCGCCAACATCGGGACGACGATCACCCCCTGGCAGATCTTCTTCCAGCAGAGCGCGGTAGTTGACAAGGGCCTCGACGTCCACGACGTGAAGTACGGGAAGGTGGACACGTTTGTCGGTTCGCTGGTGACCTGCGTCGTGGCGGCCTTCATCATCGTGGCCACGGGGGCCGCCTTCTACTACCACCACCCGCCGGTCGTGATCGAGGACGCGGAGCAAACGGCGAAGGCCCTGGTGCCCCTCCTGCCCACGGGGGAGGGCGAGCTGGCCCGGAGGCTGTTTGCCATCGGCCTCTTCGACGCGGGGTTTCTGGGCGCCCTCTGCATCTCGCTCTCCACCTCCTGGGCGGTGGGCGAGGTCTTTGGTTGGGCGCACTCCTTGAACAAGGGGGTGAAGGATGCCCCCTGGTTCTACGCCATCTACCTGCTGATGCTCCTCACCTCGGGGGCGGTGGTGCTGATCCCGGGCGCCCCCCTCATCACGATCACGATGTTCGTGCAGGTCGTGGCGGTGACGCTTCTGCCTTCGGCCCTCGTGTTCCTGATCCTGATCCTGAACGATCCCTCCTTCATGGGCAAACACGTCAACACCCGCTGGGAGAACATCGCCAACTGGTCGATAGTGGTCTTCGTCACCTTCATGTCGACGCTCTTTGCCGTGAGCACGCTGTTCCCGAAGTGGTTCGGGATGTCTTCCTAGGAGGCCCCGTGGCCGCTACCCCCCGCGAGGTACCAAGAGGTTCCGACCTGCCCCCGACGGGGGGAGGGGTCCGGTTCTTCTTCTTCTCCGAGCTCATCAAGCGGCCGGTCTGTGCGGGGAAGCTCGGCGACCGCATCGGCCGCCTCAGCGATCTCGTCTTTGCCCTGAAGGATCCCTACCCGGAGGCGGCCGGGATCTACCTTGAGTTCGGGTGGGCCGTGCCCACCCAGTTTGTCCCTTGGGAGCGGGTTTCGCGCATCGAGGACGACGCGATCTTTGTAGAGCCTCCGCCCCCCGGTGGCCCCTATCCGCCCTTTGTGGACCAGGCCGGCTGGATCATGCTCGGGAAGCACCTCATGGGTCGCACTATCCTCGACATGGACGGGCGGCGCATCGAGGTCGTGAACGACATGCAGCTCCTGGAGGCCCGGGGCCGCCTCCTCCTGATCCACGTTGACACCTCCTTCAATGGGTTCCTCCGGAGCTGGGGGCTGGGCAAGCTCGACTGGATCAAGGGCGAGTTTATCTCCTGGAAGTACGTGCAGCCCCTCTCCGTGGAGGACGCCGTGACCACGGACAAGCTCGAGCTCTCCGTCACGCGTCGGCAGCTCAAGGAGCTGCCCTGTGAAGACTTGGCCGACGCTTTGGAGCAGCTCTCCGGGCAAGAGCAGGAGGCGTTGTTCTCCGCCCTGGACTCGGAGAAAGCCGCGGAGACCCTGGCCGAGGCCGAGCCCCGGGCCCAGCGGCAGCTGGTGGCCCGGCTCAGGAAAGAGCGGGCCCGGGCGATCCTGGGGGAGATGACGGTGCCCCAGCTGGCCAAGCTGCTCTCCGCCCTTCCCCATGACGATGCCGAGGAACTGCTGGCCGTGCTGCCCCCGGACATCGTGCGACGGCTGAAGGGCATCCTCTCCGAGGAGGAGGTCAGGGCCCAGGAGCTCATGGACTCCGACTACGTGGCCTTTCCCGCCGGAGCCAAGGTGGGGTCGGTGCTCGCGGAGATCCGGCGGTCGGGCCGCGCCCGCAATGCCGTCTCCTACGTCTACGTGGTGGGCAACGACGGGGAGCCGCTCCTGGGGGTGGTCGACCTCCGGGAGCTGGTGCTGGCGCGGGACGAGCAGACCCTGGGCGAGATCATGTCCACGCCCGTGGTAACTGCGGAGGCGGAAAACGTCCAGGACGAGTTGGCGGAGATGTTCGCCAAGTACACCTACCAGATGATTCCGGTCGTTGATGCCCACGACCGCATCCTAGGCGTCGTCCGCTACAACGACATCATGAAGGGGGCCTCCGTTCCGGCTAAGGATTAAGGTCAAGGACTAGGGTGCCTGAGTGCCTCGCGTGAAGACGACCCGGACGGCCCGTATCGCGCTCTACTCGCTCCGCGTGTATCTGGCCGTGCTGCTGACCCTGCTCGTCATTCGCTTCCTCAGGATCCTGGGCTAGGGGGCCGGGCCCTGCCCGCGAACGGGGGTGGAGAGCCCTGCGGGGGCGCCGCTTCAGGCCCGGAAGAGCTGCAGGCCGGCGAAGTTCGGGCCGAGGATCCTCTCCGCGGGAATCTTGAACCAGTCGCGCAGCACGGACGCGTAGACGGAGCGGAAGTCGACCGCGAAGGGAACGTCACCGCCCTCGAGCTTGGACAGATCGGGCGCCGGCCCGTAGAGGCCGCCCGCCACCTTGGCGCCCACCACGAAGAGGCTGCTGGCCGCCCCATGGTCGGTGCCCGCGCTCGCGTTCTCCTGCACCCGCCGGCCGAACTCAGAGTAGGTGAGGACGGCGACCCGCTCGTCAAGGCCATGCGCCTTCAAGTCCTCGAGGAAGGCGGAAACACCCTCTGCCAGCTGGGCCAGTAGGTTGCGCTGCTGGGGCTTCTGGTTGGCGTGGGTGTCAAAGCCCCCCAGGGTCACGTGGAAGATGCGCGTGCCCACTTTCGCGGTGAGGAGCTGGGCGATGAGCCGGAGCTGGTCGCTGAGCCCGCTCTTGGGATAGGTCACCATCGAGGAGTAACCGGCCACCGCCGCCCGCAGCTCGTCGGAGGAGCGCAGGGCGCTGCGGCCGACTTGGCGGACGAAGCCGGCGCCCGCGGGCTCACCGTTCTCCCCGTACATGGCGCCGAGCGCGGTGCGGAGCGCCCCCGCGTCGGCCGGATATCGCCGGTCGGGCTGCACGGAGAAAGCATCGAGGGAGAGAAGCGAGGGAACGGGGGTGCGCGGGGCGTAGAGGGCGGGGGTGAGGCCACCGCCCCCGATGCCGAGGGCCTCCAGGGCCGCGGGTTCGCGGGGATGGCGTGGGTCGGGCTGGAAATCGATAGCCCGGCCGAGCCAGCCCGTGGGCTCCCGGTAGGGATCCAGCCGCGCCGTCTGCCAGACCGCGGTGGAGAGGAAGTGCGAGCGGTCGGGGTTGGGATAGCCGACGCCCCCCACCACCGCCAGGGTGCCCTGGGCAAAGCGCTCGCGGAAGGGAGCGAGGGCTGCGTGGAGGCCAAGGCGCTCGTCCAGCTTCAGGAGCTCGCTTTCCGAGAGGGCGACGGTGGGCCGGAGCTTGGGGTAGTGCGGATCGGCGTAGGGGACCACGGTGTTGAGGCCATCATTGCCGCCCGCAAGCTGGATCACGACCAGGGAGCGGCCAGAAGCCGGGCCTCCTGTGTCCTCCGCTCCCAGGGCGGCGGCCATCCGGGGGAGGAGGCCCGAGCCGCCGAGGGCCACGAGGGTCGCCCCGCTGCTCCCCAAAAAGCGACGGCGTGTGATGCCCATGGCTCCCTAGCTCAACTGGAAATCGGGGGTGGAGAGTATCAGGTGGATGAGGCCCCGCAGTTTCTCGTCCATGGTTCGGGTGTCGGAGGTGATCGACGGGGATTTGCCGCCCAGCTCCTTCATCCGCTGGGGGTCCGGTGTCTCGACGTAGGCCACCAGGGCCTGGCGGGTGGGTTCCGAGAGCACCCCGTCGAGGAGATGCCCCACGGCCAGGTCCACGATCTGCCGGGGGGTAGTGGGGGTGACTCCCTCGAAGACCCTCTCCGGTTCGATGTGGCTGGTCCCCTTGGGGCCGCGCGCGGTCGTGATCGAAGCCGCGAAGTTGAGGCGCTCGAAGAGGGTCGAGGTGGAGATCCAGGCCTTACCCCCGTCCCAGCCCTTGACGCTCGGGGGGTTGAACAGGTCCTGGCCCATGCGAGCCATGAGGGAGACGACTTGGCGGGGGGTGATGGTGCCACCCAGGCTGCGGATGGCGCCGATCACGAACTCGGCCGGACTCTTGACCTGGGCCCGGAATGCCCGCTCGGAGGAGAAGACGGGGGAGAGGAACATGGCGCGGAGCACCTCGCGGATGTTCCCGCGGGTAGAGCGCCAGGCCTGGACGAACGGGGCCAGGGTCGGCGGCTCCGGGTTCTCATAGACGAAGAAGGAGAAGAGCTTACTCGTGACGCGCTCGGCGGTGGCGGGGTGCTCGGCCAGGATGTTCAGGACATCCGAGCCGTCGAGGTTACCCTCGTGCCCGAGAAAGGTCTTGGGTCCGACGTCGTGCTCGCTCGCATTAAAGAAGAAGCTGTCGTCGCGCAGGTTCCATCCGGAGAAGGCCCGCGCCGCCTCCTGGACGTCCGCCTCCTTGTACTGGCCGCGACCGATGGTGAAGAGCTCCATCACCTCCCGCGCGAAGTTCTCGTTGGGGTGGGCCTTGCGGTTGGCGGAGCCGTCCAGCCAGACGAGCATGGCCGGATCGCGAGCCACCCGCTGCAGAAGATCCCCGAAGGAACCGAGGCCCCGCTCGCGGAAGAGCTGGTTCTGCAGGTACATCAGATAGGGGTTGCCGACCTTGCTGATCGCGGTCGCAAAGTGGCCGTGCCAGAGGAACGTCATCTTTTCGATGAGCGGGCACTGGCTGTGGATCATGCGGTAGATCCACCAGGTCCGGACGTCTTCAATGTTGTTGAAGTCCAGGAGGCCGCCGATCTGGCGGTCGATCTCGCCCAGGCCGTCCGAGACTCCCCCCGGTTCGAGGAGCAGGTGAACCGTCTGCTCGAAGCCTTCGTTGAGCCGGGCCTCGACTTCGCCCGGGGCGGGCCCGAATCCTGCCCGACGTAGCAGGTGGGCCATCCGTATGCGTGGTTCCACGCGAGCCCTCCCACTACCAGTGTAAACCGGGCGGCCGAGCAACGCACGTGGCCTTCGGGGATCCCCACCCCGGGCGGGAGCGCGCGTTCCTTTCAAGCGAGGGACTCCGCCCCCCGGCTACGGGGTCCCCGCCATTGCCCGTCCCTCCTTTAAGTGAGTCGAGTTGGAGGTGATCGGTGAGGGCACGGGCCGCCGCCGCCCTGACCGTCCTGCTGCTTCTGGCCCTCGGCCCCGCGGAGCCTGCTTAGGGCGCCAGGGGAAGGGAGGCCGTGGGCACGGAGAGAGCCTGGACGGCATCGATGTCGGCGCCTTCGGTGACCGTATCGCCCGGGCAGGGATAGAGCTCTCCGTCCTCGATCTTGATGTACCGCGCCCGCTTAAGGCCGCCGCTGGCGAGATCGAAGTCGCAGTAACCCAGAAGCCGGCTGATGCGGCCTTCTGGGGTGTTGGGGCAGTTCTTGCGGTCGAGGAATACAAAAGGTCCATCCGGCGACTCGGAGGCGTAGACGGACACGGGCTCGTTGCCGACGATCTGGAAGACGCGGATGTCGTAGCCGGGCCCATCCTCGATGCAGCCGCCCATGTCTACGGTGACGTAACCACCGAACCCCACGCTCATGAAGCCCGCGTAGTGGTCCGGCCCAAAGCCCGATGCGTTGGGCGGGCCCAGGACCTCCTCCGGGTTGTTGTAGATGTTCTGGGCCAGGGTGCAGGCGGGGAGCCACCAGTCGACCACCTTTTGCCCGTATGCGGAGGGCGGCGACGTGCAGTAGTTGGGGGGCGGGGTGGGAGTGGGCTGGGGACTCGGTGTGGAGCCGCCGCCGCCACAGGCGGAGAGGGCGACCAGGGGGACCAGGCGCAGGAGCGGGCGGCGGAGGCTCACGGAGCGGGCTCGCGCCCGCAGGCGCGGAAGGCGGCATTGCCCGGGCCGCGCGTCAAAAAGGCGAGGAACTGGCGAGCCCCCTCGCGGTTGGCGCTCGCGCGCACCCCCACCGCGCGCACCAGGAGCGGGGGCAGAGACAAAGGCGAGACGCGCCCCTTGCCGGCGAGGCTCAAGGGAACCACCGCCAGCTCGCTCTCGGTCAGTTGCACCGGGCCGTTGAGGGTCGCGAGGCTGCGGACATTTTCCGGCGGCAGGCGCTCAAGCATGCGCCGGGCCTCGAGGCCCAGCGTACCTCCCAGCACGCGGACCCGCACCGACGGCTGGTCGAGGGCGCGGACGTCCGGGGTGGCGTCCAGGCTCGGGCCCACGAGGACCCACGGGATCGTCGCGACATCCACGTCGAGGTCGGGATGGGAGGCGCCCCCTTCGATGAGACGGGTGAGTTCCCCCTCCGCTCCCACCACCGCGTCGGCCCCCGTCGCAGAGGCTGCTGATTCCAGCCGGGCCACCTCCACGGTCAGCTTCCTCTTGAAGGTCGCCTCGTAAAGGGGTTTCACAGCCTCGACACAAGGACCCACGGCGGGACTCACCCTGACCCGTAGCTCTCCGCTCGGGGCGGTCGAGCCCACGGCGGCCAGGATGAGGAGGGACGTCAAGCGTGCGCTCACGATCGGCACCTCATTGCGGCTGCAGCGACCATGTGTGGTCGCGGCCCCCGAGGCAGGCTCCCAGCGTGTCCGGAGCGTCATCGCGGGGCCGGCTCATCTCGATGTCGCCAATCGCCGTCCCCTGCGCCTGCGGTCGGCCCAAGGTCGTGGCCGTAGCATTGGCGGTCCCCGCCAACCGCACCCACACCCGGAGTCCCTCCAGGGTCCGGATGCCGAAGTCCTTTGTCCCAAAGCCGCCGTGGAGCTGATCCCCCTGCCGCAGGAGAACGAAACGTCCGACTGTGGAGTCCCCGGCGGTGCCTTGCCCGAAGACCTCCGAGCCTTGAGCGATGGGGTCCGCTATCGAGGCCGGCTGGCGGACTGGGCTTTCGCTGAGGTCGACGAGAACCGTGACGCTGGGCACCGTCATCGTGCAGCTTGGGCTTGCCGTCAACGTCAGCTTGTACTGTCCGGAGAACGTCCCCGTCGCCAAGGTCCGTGGGGGCGCGGTCGGGGCCCCATCCTGGGCCCGTTCGGTGCTCTCCGTCCGCCAACCCGGGACGAAAGCCAGGGCGGCGGCGAGAACGGTCGGTAGGTGCTTCATACCCTTATTCTTTCCTATTCATCGGGTTCTCCGCGGCGCTCTTTCTGACCCCGGACCGCGTCGGGGGCACGCCCCTGGTCCGCGAGGGGCTGAGGCAACAAGGACGGGAGGGCTGCCGCGGTCGCTGGGGGGACCATCTCCCTTTCCCGAGACCGAAGCGGCGTGGCGGGCAGAAGCGTCTGCCCCTCCCGATCTCGCCCCGGCGCGCGGAAGCCTCCTCGGATCACGATTTGCCCCCTTCTCCGGGGCCGCCGCCCGGTCCCGGCCGGTGGTCGTGCTCGGGATGCATCTCGTGGTGGTAGTCGTTTGCGCGCCGCTGAGGGGAAGCTAGGAACTCGTCGGTGCCCGGCTTGGGCAGGAAGCGGTGGGCGGCCAGGAGGAGGGCGGGCTGAAGGGCCCGGCTCAAGAGGGCCAGGGCCAGAGCGCCCCCGATCACCACCACCGCCAAGGGCTTCTGGGTCTGGGCCCCGAGGCGGTTGGAAAGCGCGGCCGGGAGCAGGCCGAACATAGCGACCAAGGTGGTCATGAGCACGGCCCGCAGGCGGTGCTGGGCCGCGTTCAGGACCCCCTCCTCGGCTAATCTCCCCGCATCCCATTCTCGCTGCGCGTAGGTGACGACCAGGATCGCATCCTGGATGGCGATGCCAAAGACCGACACGAAGCCCATCGCCGCGGACACGGAGTTGTTGATGCCGGTAAGGAGGAGGGCGATGAGCCCACCCGTGCAGGCGATGGGGATGTTGGCGAGCACGACCACGGTCAAGGCGGCGCTCCGCACAGAGCTGTAGGCCAGGAAAGTAATGAGGGCCAGGGTGATGGGAATGACGACGATGAGGCGCCCGCGGGCCTCCTCCAGCTCATTGATCTCCCCCGCCCATTCCAGGTGGGTGTCCGGGGGTATCGCCACCCGCTGGGAGATTCTCTCCTGAGCCTCGCTGATGACGCCGCCCAGATCGCGCCCGCGCACCGAGAACTTCACGGGCGTGTTCCGGCGGCCGTCCTCCCGGTAGATGACGGAGGGACCGTCCTCCTCGCTTATCCTCGCGATCTGGGCGAGGGGAATCTGCGTTCCATCGGGTACGGACACCGTGATGCGCCGGATGGCCTCCAGATCGCGACGGAAGGGCTCTTTCCAACGGACCACGAGGTCGAATTGCCGCTCCCCTTCGAAGACCTGGGTCGCGGTCTGTCCTCCGATGGCCGCCTGCACGACCGCTTCTACGTCGCCGGTATTGAGGCCATAGCGGGAGCACATCTCCCGATCGGGGATGATCTTGACGCTGGGCTGGCCTAGTGAGCTGAAGAGTCCCAGATCCTTGACCCCCGGAACCCCGGCCATGACCTCCACGACTTTCTCCGCCAGCTGCTGGTTGACCTTGAGATCCGGACCCACGATCTTCACGCTGTTCTCACCCTTGACCCCGGACAAGGCTTCCTCCACGTTGTCGGAGATCATCTGCGAGAATCCGAAGACGATCCCCGGGAATGCCTCTTGGAGGTCTCGGGACATGTTCTCGATGATCTTCTCCTTCGTCCAGCCCGCGGGCCACTCGCTGGATGGCTTCAAGGGGGCGAAGAGCTCGATGTTGAAGAACCCAGAGACGTCGGTGCCGTCGTCCGGCCGCCCCAGCTGGGAAACGACCGTGGTCACTTCGGGATACTTCCGGACGATGTTGCGCATGGTCCCCACTGAGCGCGAGGACACCTCGAGGGCGACCGAGTTGGGCAGGGTGGCCCGGATCCAGAGATTGCCCTCCTCCAGCTTGGGCATGAACTCGCGCCCGATGAAGTGGAGGAGCAGAGCGCAGAGGGCGACGGGGCCGATCAGGTAGAGGAGGGCGAGCCGCGAGGTCTTGATGCCGAAACGGAAGAGGGGAGTGTAGAGCCCCTGCAAGGATCGCATGAAGCGGCTCTCCGTCTCCTCATCGTGAACGCGCAGGAAACGCCGGGCCAGCACGGGGGTCAGGGTGAGCGCCATGAAGATGGCTCCCCCGATGGCGAAGGCGTACGTGTGGGCGAGGGGGGAGAAGATCACGCCCGAGACGCCGGTCATGGTGAATAGGGGGAGGAAGGCCACGCCCATGATGAGGGTGGAGAAGGCCATGGGCGTGCCCACCTCAGCGGCGGCGGTGGATATGCGGACGCGCAGGGTTCCCACTGAGTGCTTCCCGAGGTGACGGACTATGTTCTCGATCATGATTACGGTGGAGTCGATGATGATGCCGAAATCCACCGCTCCCAGCGAGATCAGGTTCGCCGAGGTGTGCGTGGCCACCGCCCCGCAGAACGCGGCCAGGAGGGCGAGGGGAATGTTTACGGCCGCGATCAACCCCGCCCGTAGGTGGCCGAGGAAACCGAGGAGTACGATGATGACCAGCACCATGCCGAGGAGCAGGTTCTCCAGGACCGTGTGGGTAGTGGCATCCACAAGGTCCCCGCGATCGTAGTAGGGCTCGAGGGTCATGCCCGGGGGGAGGAGGCGAAGCCGACGGATGTGCTCCACGCGCTCCTTGATGCCCTTCAGCGTGGGAGAGGTCTCACCCCCGTAGCGCATGAGGACGATACCTTCCACGGCGTCGGGCTCGTCGTCGTGGCCGACGATGCCCAGGCGCGGTTTGCTCCCGATCGCGACCTCGGCCACATCCCGCACCCGGATGGGGACGCCCCTCTGGACGGCCACCACGATGTTGCCCACGTCGTTCAAGGAACCGATGAGGCCCACCCCGCGCACGTCGTACGACTGCTCCCCGATGGTCAGGCGCTGCCCCCCCACGTTCTGATTGGCGTTGCTGATGGCGGCCTGGAGCTGGGCCAGGGTGACCCCGTAGGCCCGCAGCCGATGAGGATCCACCGCCACCTGATATTGCTTGGTGAGGCCTCCAAAGCTCACCACGTCGATGACCCCCGGGACGCGCTTGAACTCGCGCTCTAGGATCCAGTCCTCGGCCGTCTTCAGGTCCATCAAGGAGTAGCCCTTCCCCTTCAGGAAGTAGCGGAAGACCTCTCCCACCGCGTTGGAAGGGGAGATCTGGGCCTGGACGTTACCCGGCAGCTGGAGGAAGGACAGCCGGTTGATGACCTCCTGCCGGGAGTCCTCATAGCGGGCTCCCCAGCGGAAATAGCACTTCACGTCGGAGAGCCCGAAGAGAGACTGGGAGCGGATGTGGTCAAGGCCGGGCATGCCGGAGAGGCTCACCTCGACGGGAATGGTCGTGTAGCGTTCGACCTCCTCGCCGCTCCGGCCCTCCGGCTGTGCGATGACCTCCACCAGCGGAGGGACGGGGTTCGGATAGGCCTCGATGTTGAGAAGGTCGTAGGAGACGGCCCCCGCCACCACGAGGCCCAGGGTGAGAAGGACGATGACCCCCGGGAACCTGAGGGCAAAATCGACGATGCGCTGGATCATGCCGTCAAATCATTCCCGCGAGGAAGATTGCCCCCCCCGTCACAACCCTGTCTCCGGCCGCCAGTCCCTCGAGCACGGCCACGGGGTCCCCCCCTCCGTCCCCGATCCTGACGTTTCGGGGCTCGAACCGGAGGAGACCACCGGGCGCCGGGCCCTTCTCCACGAAGACCACCGTGCGGTCGCCAAGGCGCAAAACGGCGGAGCGCGGCACGCCCAGGGCTCGCGATTCCCCCAGCAGTATCGAGACCGTGGCGTACATTTCGGGGCGAAGCTCCCGGCCGGGGTTGAGGATGGAGCAACGCACCCGGGCGGTGCGGGAGACGGGGTCGAGGGCGCCTGAGATCCAGTCCACCGTCCCCTGGAATCCCTTGTCAGGGTAGGCGATGACCTTCACCGTCACGGTTGCGCCCTTCTTGATCTTTGGCAGGTCCACCTCATAGATATCAGCCAGGATCCAGACCCGGTCCAGCTCTCCGATGGTGAACAGCTCGACCGCGGTCCCACCTGAGTACTGCCCCTGAACCTCGGTTCCGGGGCTGACATTCCGGGCGATGATCTCCCCGGCAATGGGCGCGCGTAGGAGGTAGTCCTGGGTGACCTGCGCGTCCGAGCCCGGGGCGAGAAGGGAGACCTTCTGCTGGGCACGATCCAGCTCGGCCTGGGCCTTGCGAAAGTTGTCCTCCGCCGCCTCCAAGTCCCGACGGGCGCCGGCATGGGCGTCGACCAGCTCCTTCTGCCGCTGGAACTCGCTCTGGGCCGCGGTCAAGTCGGCTTTGGCCTTGACGAAGTCGGAGAAAGCCTGGCCGATGTCGGGTGACGCCATGGCCAGGAGGGCGCTCCCGCGCTCCACCCACTGGCCCGGCTGGGCCAGAACCCGCACCACCCGCCCGTTCACGGGGGCGAAGACGTGGGTCACGCGAGCATCGTCGAAGGTGACGCGGCCGCTGGTCACCACCGCGTTGCCCACCGGCTGCTCCCCGACCGGACTCACCACAATCCCGGCCTTGGCCAGCCGCTCCGGGGAGAGCCAGGCTTCGCCCGGGGGCGGCTGATTCCCGGCGGTGGGGTCTTGGGCCCGGCCGCAGGCGGCCGCGCTGGCCAGGGAGAGGGTGATGATCAGGAGAGTCGATGGCCGAGTCATTCTCTTAGATCCCTGCTCGCGGCCGCCCCCAGGGGCAGACGATCGTCCCCTACCATTTTGAAACAGTGTCGAAGGACTGGGCTATGACCGGGCGCCAGAGAAGGGCACGTTCGACATTGCACCTCCTGCAAAGACTACCATCCTAGCGTTCACAACGCACGAGTGGGTCACGGAGCAGCCCCTGAGTAGGCGTCGCACCCGGAGGCGCGGAATGGGGGCCCTCCATCCCGGGGCGTGCTGGCGCTGACGTGGCCTCTCAGAACTCGAGATGCGCGCGAAACCCTACGATGTCGACCGGACCGCGGTCCTGGTTGTAGGCGGGATTCACGACGTGCTGGTAGTCGCCGCTCAAGCTCAAGCCGTGGGGGAGCTGGAGGTTGTAAAAGGCCTCCAGGACCAGCTCTGAACCGTAACGGAGCGCCCCGTCCCCGATGATGAACCCGTAGCCTCCGGCGGCGAGGTAGTCCCTGTGGTCCCGCGAGAGGCCGTTGACGACCAGAGCGCCTCCCACGGAGTCTTTCTTGCGCCCCCAAGCCTTGCCGCTCCAGAGCGCGCCCAGGCTGGCGGTTCGGTCGATCTCCGTGAACGCCCATGTCTCGTTGCGGCCGTCGCTCCAGCCCACCCGCATAAAGAGCCCCGCGTCCTCGGCCACCTCCTGCTCCAAGCCGATCCCGGCTCCGTTCTTGTCCCGGCCGTACCTGCGGGTTTGGGTGATGTCGGGGGCGGTCGGGGACAGCGCCAGCGCCTCGCGGTAATTTCCCATGCGAGCCAGGTTGCGGTAGAGGAAGAGGCGGGCCGCACCGGGGTGCCCGAAGAGGCTGTACTTTCGCTCCCCCTCGAAATTCCACGCGTGGGCGTCGTGGATTCGGAGGTCCAGCTGCAGCTGGTTGGCCACGACCGGTACGAGCACGGCGGCGGCCCGGAGGGCCCAGCCCCGCTCCTGGTACTCGGCGTGAACGCCCCAGGTGTAGCCCCGGGTGTCGGCGGCGTAGTCCCAAGCCCCGTTGTCCATCAGGGCCCAGTTCAGGAACTGCCCCCGGGGGTCGTGGCTGAAGCGGTTGTCGTCGAAGGAATCGGTCAAGCTGAACTTGCCGAACTTCACGACCAGGCGCCGAACCGGGTAGCGGCCAGGGAGCTGGTCGGGCGCATCCGCGACCGGCTCGGTGTCCTCGCCGAAGCCGAAGGTCTGTTGGAGGTAGAGCCGAGCCACGACTACGATCGGGGCGGCGTTGCCTATGCGGTAGACCTCTCCGTTCGGAAAGCCCGCGATTCCCGACGTCCGGCTCAAGCCGTCGCCGCCGCTCAACTCCGGGCTGGTGTAGAGCTCGGCCCCCTTCCAAAGCTTGGCGCCCGCCCAGATCG
>Ga0210399_10000832_pt1 | contig 24134 bp, 26 predicted proteins | sample IncBWC14MmetaG_FD_150865 | JGI IMG/M metagenome (GOLD analysis project Ga0210399, IMG submission 150865) | Forest soil microbial communities from Barre Woods Harvard Forest LTER site, Petersham, Massachusetts, United States - Inc-BW-C-14-M | ecosystem: Environmental > Terrestrial > Soil >... | reverse complement strand
TGTCAGAGTCAAACGACTATCCGCTCTTGACCTTCCCTCCACGAGAGGGAAGAGGATGTTATTTAGCCGTCAGGAGAATTGCTTTCCCTGGGCAACGGACTGAAAGGACCCGGCATGGAAGCGAACGAGCTACTTCGTGTTCAGCATGAGGACACGTCCGAGCGGGCCCCTGAGAAGCGCGGGGCGGCGATCGACCCAGCGTACGTCGAAGACCTGAGGTCCTTGGATTCAGAAGCCGACGTCATGGGACGGGAAGCGTTACGCGACCGCCTCCAGGAAATCCTTGACGGCGCACCACCGGACTTCGTGATAGAGGAGGACGGGCCAGCCAAGGTCGGTCCGGACACCGCCGCCCAGCCTTGGCGGTTCGGCCCTCCAGGTAACCCTGTCATCCGCAGCATGAATGTACTCACACTGCGTGACGGCAGGGTGAGCGTTGTACGCGGACTTGGCGCGAGTCAGGGCGAAGCAGCATGACGTTCAAAACGCTGGTTCGATCCCGATGAGCCGGCGAACGAGTTACCCGGCAGCGGCTGCGGTCCTGGCCGAGCGCGACTCGGTGATGGCCTCCCTAGTGGCGGCGGCGGGCGCGATGCGGCTGCGCAAATCTGTGGAACCGCATTTCGCCTCGCTCGTGGAGTCGATCGTGTACCAGCAACTAGCGGGTCGGGCCGCGGCGGCCATACACGGGCGACTGGTCACCGCCCTCGACGGGCGGGTCGAGCCCGAGGCCGTGCTCGCGCTGGCCGACGAGCAGATGCGGGCCGCCGGCCTCTCCGCCAACAAGACCGCATCGCTGAGGGACCTGGCTGCCAAGGTCCTCGACGGAACCGTCATCCTCGACCCGCACCGGCTGGCGCGCGAGCCTGACGACGAGGTCGTCACCCGGTTGACAGCAGTACGCGGCATCGGGGAGTGGACGGCTCAGATGTTCCTTTTGTTCCAGCTCCGCCGCATGGATGTGTGGCCCACGGGCGATCTGGGCGTCCGGAAGGGCTACGGGTTGGCCTGGGGCGTCCCAATGCCGACGCCAAAGCAATTGCTGGTTCTCGGCGAGCCCTTTCGCCCGTATCGGTCGGTCGCGGCCTGGTACTGCTGGCGAGCAGTGGAGATTTACACCGGGGCGGCCGAAAGCGCCGTGACCGGCTAGCCCGACCCTGCTGCGCGAAGGCTGGCCTTGGGAAGCAGCGTGCCGGCCAACTGGATCAGATGATGTCCTTGAACACCGAGGTGCTGCTCTCGGTCTCCTTAGCGACGGGAAAGTTGAATCCGCACTTGGGACACGGTTCGCCGAGGACCTTCTGCTCGGCCGCCAGGTCGTAGGCCTTGTCCTCCAGCGTGCCGCACGTTGGGCAGATGCGTAGGAGGCGCGTCGCCGTCAACTCGAAGTTGGTGATGATGTCCTCCATGATCGCACCGTTGGCCGCCCACTCCTTGGCGTGCTTGTGATACGTGTCCATGTGCCAGTCGTCGACGGCCTCCTTGGACGCCCACATCGAGATCTCGTTGTACCAGCCGGGCTCATCGGGGTGCTCCCACCACGTGAGATGCACGAAGCCGGGCTTCGTCATCAGGTGATGGCGCACGTCGGAAAAGACGGTGCGGAACTTGTCGTAGGCATCCGGGCTCGAGAACCGGACGCGCTGCATGCTCAGGTACATACCCACTTGCTCTCCTTGGTGCTGACGGATGTGACGGATGTGACGGATGAAGCAAGGCCGGCGAGCGCACCTTGCTAGGGCGTGACTCCTTCGACGGTGACCCCGGGCCCCAGCTTCTTGGCCACCTCCTTGGCGACGTCGCCCTCGACGACGAGCCGCCACCCCACCTTCTCGGGCCGGATCACGAGCACGTGCTGGACACCCCGGGCCGCCGCCGCCTGCGCGATCGTCTTGGACGGCCGGCGCGAGGCGGCGATCTGACCCCAGGCCTCGGAGCCTCCCTTCTCAATGGCATCTACCGCGTGCTGCACGATCTCCTTCTGTTCGTTCATCTCCTTCCGGGACGGCATCAGGCCCGGGTTGGGCAGTCCCAGCGAGGAGCCGTAGATGCGGGCGATGGTGACGACGGCCACCGGTTCGCCGGCGCTGATGCGCAGCGCCTGGCGGATCGCCGCCCCGGGGATCTTCTCCCCGTTGGAGGCGATGAGCACCGCGGCGCGCTGGGTCGGCTGCTTGTCGAACTTCCGCCGGCCGAACTTCCGGCGGATCGGTGAGCCCGAAGCCGACGCGGCCGGGGCGGGTGCCGTCACCGTCACAGTTCGGTGTCGGCCTGCATGGCGGACAGCGTGGGCACGGTGCCGGGGGTGACCACCGTCGGCCCCAGTGTGTCGTCCAGGTCGATGCCGCCCGGCGACCCCAGCACCAGCGGCATCTCGTCGGTGGCCGCGATCCCGCGCCGCTTGTCGCTCATCTTGCGCCACCAGTAGAGCGGGACGTACGCCGCCACGATCACGAGACCCAGGATGTAGAGGAAGTGTCCCTGTCCGGGCCCGACGACAATGTCCGGCGAGTTCCAGCCACCGACGAAGTAGTCGAAGGTGAGGAAGAGGGCGCAGGCCAAGGCAATCCAGCGGAACCAGCCCGGCATACGGAACGGGCTCACCCGCTCCGGTCGGAACTGGCGCAGGAGGAAGTAGCCGTACAGCGACCCCGCCACGGCGACGATGTAGCCGACGTTGGAGAAGATGTAGATGCGCACCGGCGAGCCGAAGAGGCTCACGATGAGGGCGCAGACCACGTTAAAGGCCATGGCCCGGTCCGGCACGTGGTGCTTGTTCTTGTGCTCGAAGAAGCGCGGCAGGAGCCGGTCCTCGGAGGCCTGGAAGAGCGACCGGGCCACACCCATGATGGCGTTGAGCACCGAGAGCAGCAGCGCCAGGACCAGCGGAATCCCGATGAGGTACTTGACCCAGGCGGCGTTGCCGAAGATGTGGTCGCAGAAGCTCGTGTAGAGCGTCAACGGATCCGCCGTCTTCAGGGACGCCCCCAGGACCCCGACGAAGACGATCGCTGTGCCGATGTAGACGAAGACTCCGTAGAGGCCTTCGGCCGTCAGGGCAATCTTGGCGTCGCGGGCCGGGTCACGGCACTCGCCGATGTAACAGGCCGCCGCCTCCATCGCGATGGCGTTCCAGGAGATGACGAAGATCCAGGCCAGGAAGAAGATCGCGCCCGATGTTGCGGGAGCGGCGTAGTGGAAGCCCGAGATGTTCGACCAATGGAAGCTCGACGGCTTGAACACCGGCAAAAGGATCAAGAGAGTGAGCGGGACCATCGAGGTCACGCCGAGGATGGTGGCGAACGTCGCTCCCAGCCTGATGCCGAGGTAGCACGGCACGAAGAGCGCGATCAGCCCGACGAACGTGATCGCCAGCACCCCGATGGAGACCGGCGTGCCGAGTGTGCCGATCGGCGAGAAGGTGCGTCCGAGGGGCACGTGGAAGAGGACCGCGATGTAGCCGGCGGCCAACAGCATGTTGATCGGCGCCACCGGGAACCAGCCGAGCCAGTACCCCCAGCCCGAGACGCCCCCGATGTGCTTGGCGGTCGTGTGCCCGAGCGGCTCGAAGCTGTCGTAGGCGTAGGAGGGCATGCCGCCCGTCCGGTGGGGCAGGAGCGCAGCCAATTCGCCCATGCAAAGACACACGATCAGGCCGATCACCACGACCAGCGCAATGGCGGGGATGGCGGCCGCGCCCATGGACGAGACGGCGAACGGCACGATGCCAGTCACCAGGATCGTGCCGGCGAGGCCGATCACGAACGCCCCCCACCAGTTCGTCCCGCGGTGCAGGGAAGTGGCGATCTCGGCCGGGGAGCCGCTCGTCACGGTGCCTTCTTCACTCATGTGCTCATCTCCTCAATGGGCTTGCTTCGGGTGTGCGCAGTCACGGTCGGTCGACTCGGTCGGGGTGCCACGGTGGAGCGGTCAAAAGGCCTCGAGATAGCGCTCGAGCTCCCACGGCGTGACGAGGGCATGTGCGGCCCTGACCTCGTCGCGCTTGATCGAGACGAAGTAGTCGACGTAGTCGCCGTCGGGTGTCTTGCCGAGCCCGGCACGGAGCACGTCGTCCCCCTCCAGATGCTCGAGGGCGTGCCACAACGTCATCGGCAGGGCGCGCAGCCCGAGGGCGACGGCCTCCGCCTCTCCGGTTTGCAACAGGTTGAGGTCGCAGGGGTCGCCCGGGTCGAGGCCGCGCTCCATGCCGTCCAACCCGCAGGCGATGAGGCCGCTCAGCGTCAGGTACGGGTTCGCCGAGCCGTCGATGCAGCGGTCCTCCACCCGGCCGGCGTCCGGCACGCGCAGCATGTGCGTGCGGTCGTTGCCGCCGTAGGTCGCATACGCGGGCGACCAGGCCGCACCGGAGTTGGGCGGAGCGCTGGCCAGCCGCTTGTACGAGTTGACTGTGGGGCACGTGACCGCCGTCAGGGCTTCGGCGTGGTCGAGCAGGCCGCCGATGAAGGAGTAGCCAGAGTCGGACATGCCGAGCCCGCGCCGGTCATCGGGGTCGGCGAAGAGCTCGCCCCCGTCCTCGTCCCACAAGCTGAGGTGCATGTGCAGGCCGTTGCCGGTGAGGTGTGAGAACGGCTTGGGCATGAACGTCGCCACCATGCCCGCCTCTGCGGCGAGCGAATGGATCATGTAGCGGAAGACGATCACTCGATCCGCCGTGGTCAGGGGGTCCGCGTAGCGGAAGTTCTGCTCGAACTGCCCGTTGGCGTCCTCATGGTCGTTGGCGTAGTTCGCCCACCCCATTGCGTTGAGGTGCCGCGACACCGAGGTGAGGTGGCCGTACATGCGCGTCAGGGCGCGAGCGTCGTAGCAGGGTGCGGCTGCTCGGTCGTCCGCGTCGGCGACCGTGATCCCGCCGTCGGCCGTGCGCCGCACCAGGAAGTACTCGGCTTCAGCCCCGACCTTCAACGTGTAGCCGGCGGCGGCGAGGCGCTCCAGCTGGCGGCGGAGGATGACCCGAGGTGCGTACGGCCATGGCTCCCCCTCCACGTAGGGGTCGCATTGCACGATCCCGAGGCCGGGCCGCCAAGGCGCCGGCGTGTACGAGCTCACATCGGGCATGGCGAGGAGGTCCGGAGAGGACGGGACCTGGCCCATAGGGCCAGCCGCGAAGCCGGCGAAGCCGGCGCCGTCGGCCATGAGGCCGTCGATGGCGGAGACGGGGACCAACTTGGCGCAGGGCTTGCCGTGCATGTCGACGAACATGGCGAAGAGAAACTCCACCCCGTCGCGCTCGGTCGCCGCCTTCAGTGCGGCCACGTCCGCAGAGGCGGTGTCCGGACTTCGCTCGTCCAAAGTGATCGCCACGCGGTCGCCTCCTTCTGCCAGTTCGCCGCTGCCGTCGTTCGGTTGTCTTCGTGCCTCCCCGGCAACGATGTTGCATCACGGGAAACAGCAGATGGTTTCCGCACTGTTGCGAAATGTTGCGTGGCGGTTAACTGGAACGTCCGAGTCCAGGCACAGATTTCAGGCGTGTGAACGGTCCCGCCGGGGATCCCGCCTGTTGCACTTGGTTCTACGTTGTTTCTTGACAGTCAACGCTGCGGGGTCATAATGAGACACCAGATGAGCGAGAGCGACCCGGTCTCAGAGCGCACCACCCTCCACCGCTATGCGCACCGCGCCGCGTACGACCGCTCCACAATCAACGGCATCTTGGACGAGGGATTCGTCTGCCACGTCGGCCTGGTCACGGCGAATGGTTTCCCGGTCGTGATCCCGCTTGCGTACGGCCGCGACGGCGACATCGTCTACCTCCACGGGTCTGCAGCCAGCCGGCTGTTCCGCGGTGCGCGCACGCCGCATGTCGAGATCTGCATGACGGTGACCTTCGTCGACGGGCTCGTCGTGGCGCGCTCGACGTACAACACGGACATCAACTACCGCTCCGTCGTCGTGATCGGCCCGGCCAGCGAGGTGAAGGACCTCGACGAGAAGCGCTGCGGCCTGGAGCGGATGGTCGACCACATCATCCCTGGGCGCAGCCGCGACGCCCGCCCCCCCACGGAGAAGGAGCTGCGCAGCACCATGCTCTTGCGACTCCCCCTGTCCGAGTCCTCGGCCAAGGTTCGCACGGGCTGGCCACTCGACGAGGAGGAGGACTACGACCTGCCGATCTGGGCCGGAATCATCCCGATCTCGACCGTGGTCGAGCCGGCCGTGGTGGACCCCGCGTTGCGCGTCGAGGCCGCCATGCCGGGCTACGTGGCGCGGTACCGGCGCCCGGCCGCCCCCCCCGCCGGCGCCGGCGCCGCCCACGATGAGAGCGCCGCCTGATGTGTGGCGTCGTCGGCTTGCTCTTGCGTGACTCCGAGCTCGAGCCGCGGTTGGGCGAGCTGCTCGTCCCGATGATCGAGGCGCTCGACGAGCGCGGCCCCGACTCCTCGGGCATCGCGCTCTACGCCGACCCGCCGGCGAGCTCCGTCGTCGGTCGACGCGATGGGTCCGACGAGCCGCTCCTCCATCTTTCGCTCGGGGCCGACGTCGCCGTCGACTGGATGGCGGTCGGCTGCGCCCTGCTCGACCTGTGCGGCACCGGAGCCGATCTCGAGCGCTTCGGGGCCGGGCTGATCGTCGACCTGCCCGAGGACTTGCTTCCCGACGCGCACCTGCTGCTGACGACGCAATGGCCGCAGGTACGGGTGCTCGGATCCGGCACCAACGTCCGGGTGCTGAAGGACACCGGCCGGCCCACCGACACGTGTGCCCGCTACGGGATCGCTCGCTGGGAGGGTTATCAGGCCGTCGCCCACACCCGCATGGCCACGGAGTCGGCGGTCACCGTCCTGCACTCACATCCCTTCGTCCCGGCCCGGGACCTCTGCGTCGTGCACAACGGGTCGTTCTCCAACTATGCGTCGGTGCGACGACGCCTCGAGGACGACGGGGTCACGTTCGACTCGGACAACGACTCGGAGGTGGCGGCGCGCTACCTCGCCTCGCGCCTCGAGTTCGGCGACGACCTCGAGGAGGCGACGCGCTGGGTGATGAAGGAGATGGATGGCTTCTTCACGCTCGTCATCACCGGCGCGGGAGGCATGTCGGTCGTGCGCGACGCCTTCGCGTGCAAGCCGGCCGTCGTCGCCGAGACGCCCGAGTACGTCGCGGTGGCGTCCGAGTACCGGGCCCTCGCGCAGCTCCCCGGCATCGGCGACGCGGTCGTGTTCGAGCCCCAACCCGAGGAGGTCTACACGTGGAGCCGCTGACGATGGACCCGGAAATCACGGCCCCTCCGGGCCCACCTCCGGTGACCCTCGACTGCGACCATCTCTCGGTCCGCGAAATCAACAGCCTGCTGCGCACCTTGGACGGTGCCGCGGGCACGGTGACCCACCCCCGCGGCCGCCACAACCTGGCCGTCGGCCTCACGGAACCGGTGTCGATCACCGTCCACGGCAACGCCGGCTACTTCGTTGGCGGGCTCTGCGGGGCGCGCGACGGCACTGGCCCCGACATCGTCGTCCACGGCTTCGTGGGCTGGTCGGTGGGCGAGAACCTGATGGGCGGCACGATCAGGGTGCGGGGGAGCGCATCGCAGAGCGCCGGGGCCAGCGCCCGCGGCGGTCGCATCTTCGTCGAGGGTCACGCATCACTGCGGGCGGGGATCTCGCTCAAAGGCGCCGCCATCGTCGTCGCCGGCGACGCTGGCGCCATGACCGGCTTCATGGCACAGGCCGGCACGATCCTCATCGGGGGCGACGCCGGGCACGCGCTCGGTGACTCGCTCTACGAGGCGGTGATCTATGTGCAGGGCACCATCGCCTCGCTCGGCGCAGACGCCGTTGTCGAGGAGATGACCGACGACGACATGCTGGCCGTGAAGCGCCTCGTCGAGGACAGCGGGTTCGACCACATCGATCCCGGCCGGGTGACGAAGGTGGTCTCGGCCCGCCAGCTGTACTACTTCTCGACGCACCACCACGGCACGTACTGAGCACGTACGCAGCCCGAGACACCGACTGAACGGACACCATGTCACAGCCGACTCCCGACGACCGCTCGCCGAACCGGGCGGAAAACACCGCGCAGAACCACACCTTCACCCCTGACGCCATCGCCCGGGTCCACGAGATGGCCGAGACCGGCCACTACCCGATCCGTGGCCTCGGCGCCCGCCGCAAACTGCCGACCTTCGACGACCTCGTGTTCCTGACCGCGTCGGTCTCGCGCTACCCCCTCGAGGGCTACCGCGAGCGCTGCGACACCGCCACCGTCCTCGGCACCCGCAATGCCGCCAAGCCGCTGCACCTCGATATCCCCATCACGATCGCCGGCATGAGCTTCGGGGCGCTGTCGGCCTCGGCCAAGGAGGCGCTCGGCCGCGCGGCCACCGAGGTCGGCACGAGCACCACCACCGGTGACGGCGGCATGACCCCGGAGGAACGCAAGGCCTCGTCGCTGCTCGTGTACCAGGTGCTGCCGTCGCGCTACGGCTTCGACCCGGCCGACCTGCGCCAGGCCGACGCGGTCGAGATCGTGATCGGCCAGGGCGCCAAGCCCGGCGGCGGGGGGCTCCTCCTCGGGCAGAAGGTGAACGAGCGCGTCGCCGCCATGCGCACCTTGCCCCCGGGCATCGACCAGCGCTCGGCCAGCCGGCACCCCGACTGGGTCGGGCCCGACGATCTCCGCATCAAGATCGAGGAGCTGCGCGAAGCCACGAACTGGCAGATCCCGATCTACGTCAAGGTGGGCGCTACCCGCGTCGACCACGACGTGCAGCTGGCCGTGGCCGCCGGCGCAGACGTCGTAGTCGTCGACGGGATGCAGGGCGGCACCGCGGCCACCCAGGACGTGTTCATCGAGCACGCCGGCATCCCCACCCTGCCGGCGGTGCGGATGGCGGCCGAGGCGCTGCGCGCCGCTGGCGCGCGCGAGGAGGTCCAGCTGGTTGTCTCCGGCGGCATCCGGTCCGGGGCCGACGTCGCCAAGGCGCTCGCGCTGGGGGCGGACGCTGTCTCCATCGGCGTCGCGGCCCTCCTCGCCCTCGGCTGCAACCGGGACTCGTACCGCGACGCCGCGGGCGCAACCCACGACGTCGCTGCCGACTACGCCGCGCTGGGCACCGTGCCGGGGCACTGCGCGCACTGCCACACGGGCCGCTGCCCCGTCGGCATCGCGACCCAAGACGCCGCGCTCGAGACGCGGCTCGATCCCGTCCACGCCGCCACCGCGGTGGCCAACTACCTGCGCGCGCTCACCATGGAGGTGACCGCTCTCGCCCGGGCCTGTGGGAAGTCCAGCGTGCATCACCTGGAACCCGAAGACCTGGTTGCGCTCACGGTAGAGGCCGCCGCCATGGCCCGGGTCCCTCTGGCCGGCACCCGCTGGGTGCCCGGCTGGGACGACTGACCGCCGTGCCTGCTCTCCGCTCGGCGGAGGTCGTGGTCATCGGTGGCGGTGTGGCCGGACTCTCCACGGCGCGTGCACTGGTCGAGCTCGGCGTGACGGACGTGCTGGTCCTCGAGCGCGCCGCCGTGGGCTCGGGCGGCACGGGCAAGTCGAGCGGGATCGTCCGGTGCCATTACGGGATCCCGTCCCTGGCGGCCATGGCGTGGCACGCGCTGCCGGTGCTCGCACACGCCGCGGACGTCCTCGGCGCCCCGTCGGGCTATTGCCAGACCGGCTATCTCGTCGGCGTCGGACCCGAGAACCTCGGCGCCCTGCGGGCCAACGTCGCCATGCACCTGTCGCTCGGCATCGAGGTCGACCTCGTGGGCCACGACGACGCGCGGCGCATGTGGCCGGTGGCCCGCCTTGACGACTTCGCCGGGTTCGCATACGAGCCGAGGGGCGGATACGGCGACGGCCACCAGACGGCCTTCGCCTTTGCCGTCGCCGCACGCCGGGGCGGCGCGCGGCTGCGCCAGCACAGCGGCGTCGCGGCCATCGAGACGAAGAGCGACCGGGTGACCGGTGTCCGACTCCGCGACGGGGACCGCATCGGTGCCGCCCACGTCGTCCTGGCGGCCGGGCCGTGGTCACCCGCACTGGCAGCCCCGCTCGGGCTCGAGGTCCCCGTCCGCGCCCAGCGCGCCCAGATCCTCCTTGTCGAGCCAGGCCGCCCACTCGGGCCCGTCCCGGTCTTCTCCGACCTGGTCTCGCTGCAGTACGTGCGGACCGACGGCGCGGCGGGGCTGTTGCTGGGCGACAGCGACCATTCCCGGCCCGAGTGGGCCGACCCCGACGCCTACCGCGAGCGCGCCGGCGACGAGGAGCTCGCCGTCGCCGTCCCGAAGTTCGACCACCGCTTCCCCGGCCTCGACGGCGCAGGGCTGTCATCCTCCTACGCCGGCTGTTACGACGTGACGCCCGACTACAACCCGATCATCTCCGCCACTCCTGTCGACCGGCTGTGGCTGTGCACGGGGTTCTCTGGCCATGGGTACAAGATCTCCCCCTCAGTCGGCGAATTGATGGCCGACGTCCTCGTCCGCGGGGTCAGCCGTCACGCCGACGTCGATCACCGCGACTTCCGCTGGCAGCGCTTCGAAGAGGAAGACCCGCTAATCAGCGAACACCCGTACGCCGGCGCCGGGCAGATGCGCTGACCGGGCCGTCCTCGTGGGCTCGTCGGGCGGGACCTAGGCTGGCTCGCCGTGGCCACTCGCCGGACCGCTGCGTCGACGGGTACGCGCGCGGGGTCACCGTCCAAGGCGAAGGTCTCCGGCCGGTCCGCCACTACCCGCACGACCCGCAAACCGCCACCGCGTGCCGCCGGCTCGCGTGCCGAAACGGCCGGCGTCGTGGCGATTGACAACGTCGCCAGCCCGGATGGAGACGGCACCCTGGGCCAGGTCATTGCCAACCACGTCCGGTCTCGCCGGCTCGAGATCGGGCTCAACGTCGGCCAGCTGGCCGACCGCACCGGCATCTCGAAGGGGATGCTCTCCAAGATCGAGAACGCGCAGACCTCGCCCAGCCTCACGACACTCGAACGGCTCGCGGCTGCGCTGGACATGCCTGTCACCTCTCTGTTCCGTGGTCTGGCCGAAGAACGCGACGCCGTGTTTGTCAAGGCGGGCAGCGGCCCCGAGATCGTGCGCAAGGGCACGCGGGCCGGGCACACCTACGAACTGCTCGGCAGCCTGCGCGGGCCCTACAAGCGGGTCGAGCCGCTCCTCGTGTCGCTGGACGAGGAGACCGAGGTCTTCCCCCTGTTCCAGCACAGCGGCATCGAGATCCTCTACATGCTGAGCGGGGTGATGGAGTACGGCTACGGGAGGCAGCGCTACAAGATGGAGCGTGGCGACACACTGCAATTCGAGGGCGACATTCCGCACGGGCCGACGATGCTGATCAAGCTGCCGATCCGCTTCCTCTCCATCACCATCTACACCGGCGAACACGCCTGAGCGCTTGGGCCACGCCGGGCAGCCCCGGGATCAGTCTGCGGTCGAAGAGACAACCAACTGGGCCAGCTCCTGCTCCAGCGAGCCAGCACCCACGCGGCGACCGACCTTGAGCGGCGCCGGCGCGGTGACGACGGGCAACCCGCTCATGGCGGTCACCCGTTCCCGCAGGGCGGCACCACGCAAGCGCAACCAGCGACGGCGCCGGCGGGAGCCGAAGACGATGACGTCAGCGCCCCAACCGTGGGCCGCCTCGGCGATGCGGTCCGGCAGGGTGAAGCAGTTGGCGAGATAGTGGACCCCGTCGGCCTCGATGCCTCGCCCCCGCAGGGCGGCCACCGCGCTGTCGACGATCTCCATGGCCTCGGACTCACTCTCGTAGGCGACGCCGCGGCCGCCGACGATCAATTCGTTCACGTGCACCACGCGCACCCGGGCGCCGAGGTCGTGCGCCAACGACGTGGCAAAGTCCACGGCCACCGTCCCGGAGTCGCCGCCGTCGACCGCAACAAGAATTCGGCTGAACATCGCAGGTCTCCTTACCCACCGCGGTGCGCGACATCGACCATTTGTTTCCTGCATGTTAACAGACATCTGGCCTTAGGAAACCCCGTTTCCTAACAATAAACTGTTAATGGCTGGGTGGCTGAGGCTGACCTGCCAGTAGGCAGGTGACACCTCGCTGATCGTGAACTGGGTGAGTTCGATGGTCAGGAGTCCCCTTCCGCCTCTGCCTTCCGGGCCGACAACTCGGCAATTTGTGCTCTTGCAGCTGCCACCAGTTCTTCGTTGGTGTTGGCGTGTCCACTGAGGCCCCACCCTCCCTCAATGGCCTCGGTCAGAAGCACCCAAGTGCGATCGGATAAGGCGGGGTCATCAGCCGCCGCTGCCACGAGCTGGGTGAACTGGCTGACCACGGCCAGCTGCTTGTCCCGGTCGAGAGCTCCGGCGTTGGTGAGCACCTGTACCCGCACATACGAACTGTCGCCGTCCACATTGGAAATAGCCGGACCGTCCATCTCGTGCACGAAGCCCGCCGTGTTCTGGCGGAACATCGGGATGTCGGGAACACCCTCAATGGTCATCAGCGTCCGGGCCAGGTCTGAGGCGAGCTGGTGCGGATCGCGAAATGTGCCTGTAGCGGCGTAGACGTCGATCATCGGCATGGGTGACTCCTAACTATGTATGCCTTCATACATGGAAGCTACCATGACTATGATGCCTTGCATAGTTCGAGATCGAGGCAGCTCATGGCTGAACCTGAAGACGGATCACGAGTGGGCAGAGCCCCGCGGGGCGTTGTCCGAAGCCGGATGGTCGAGGGCGCCGTGCGCCTCCTCGCCACCAGGGGCGTCGAAGGGACATCCTTTGCCGAGGTGCTCGAAGCCACCGACTCACCGCGTGGATCCGTGTACCACCACTTCCCCGGCGGGAAGCCCGAATTACTCCATGCGGCGCTCGACCTGGCCAGCGAACGAGGACTCGCCGCAATGGAGGCCGCCAGAGGACAACCAGCCGCCGTGGTCATCGAGCGCTTTCTCGCTCTGTGGCGAGGCCTTTTGGATTACTCCCGGCTCACCGCCGGATGCGCCGTCGTCGCGGTCACCGTCGCAGCCAACGACGACGATCTCATCGATCACGCAGGCACGATCTTTCGAACCTGGACGGAACTGCTCACTGACCTTTGTCAAACCAGCGGCATGGACACCAAGGCAGCCCGATCGCTCGCCGTGACCGTCATTGCCGCCACGGAAGGAGCAGTCGCTATGTGTCGAGCGGAGCGGAGCCTGGAGCCCTTCGAGCAGGTACACAGCGTCTTGATGTCCCTTGTCGACAGCGCCACCGCCCGGTGAGTCTCGACCGTCACATACAGCAACGGACCCACTTCGAACCATGGCCAATCAACGGAGACGAGGGGTGAACCATGACTGACCCACTTCCCACGAGCTCGCTGCAGCTTCGCTCACTAGTTACCGAAGCGGGCACACTCGAGCTCTCGTTGGTCAACGTCCCGATTCCTTCGCTCGGCGCAGACGAGGTGTTGGTGCGGGTTGAGGCTGCACCGATCAATCCCTCGGACCTGGGCCTCCTGCTGGCAGGTGCTGATGTGGCATCGGCAGTGATCAGCGGTACGAGCGAACGGCCTGTCGTCACGGCGCCGCTCGCCGTGGGAGCGCTTCGGGTCCTGGCCGGCCGGGTCGGCAAGTCCCTCACCGTTGGAAACGAGGGAGCTGGCACCGTGGTGGCCGCTGGGTCCTCCCGCGACGCGCAGGCGCTCCTTGGACGGACCGTTGCGGTCGCCGGGGGCTCGATGTATGCGCAATACCGTGCGGTGAGCTCATCACTGTGCCTTGCGATGCCAGACGGCGCATCGGCCATCGATGGAGCATCGTCGTTCGTCAACCCCTTGACCGCACTCGGCATGATCGAAACCATGCGCCGCGAAGGGCACCGCGGGCTCGTCCATACGGCAGCAGCGTCCAATCTGGGTCAGATGCTGGTGAAGCTCTGCCTCGAGGAGGACGTGCCACTGGTGGCCATTGTTCGTAAGCCCCAACAGGCGGAATTGCTGAGATCGATCGGGGCCGTCCACGTCTGCGACTCGAGCGTGCCAACCTTCATGACTGACCTCATCGACGCCCTCATGCTGACGTCGGCCACGTTGGCCTTTGACGCGACCGGGGGTGGGAAGTTAGTCAGCCAGATTTTGACTGCGATGGAATCTGCTGCCAATACGTCGGGCGGAGAGTATTCCCGGTACGGATCAACCGTGCACAAACAGGTGTATATCTACGGCGGCCTGGATCCCAGCCCCACCTTGTTGACCCGGAACTTCGGCTTCGCATGGGGCATCGGCGGTTGGTTGCTGACCCCGTTCTTGGGCAGCATTGACTTGGACACATTCGGTCGACTTCGCGCACGCGTCGCGGCGGGATTGACGGCGACGTTCGCCAGCTCGTACACGGGTGAGGTTTCCTTGGTGGAACTCCTAGACCCGTTGGTATTGAGCCAAACGGCGAAACAGGCGACCGGCGAGAAATATCTCGTCGTGCCGAACGAGGTTGCACGACCCCACCAGAATCCGATGGTCAGATAGACCGGGTCTGAACTGCGATTCTGAGTTGCGGGGGGAGGATTTGAACCTCCGACCTTCGGGTTATGAGCCCTCTTTCCACCTTCTAAGAGCCTTCGAGCCGATGCGACTGCGTGTCTCGGAGTCCGGGAATGAACAGGGCTTTTATGGTCTGCACTTCAGTGAGCAGCCGATTCGCCCCGATAGCGAACGGACGTTTTGTAGGGATTTTGTAGGGCTGACGCGCAGGCTCGATGGAGCAGACTCGCGTCGAAGTGTCCGTGCGGATCCAGCTGCTCGTGAGGACAGAGCGCGCTCGGCTCCACGCCTTGACCCCCTCCGGGATCTTGACGTGGGTGATCGGTCCGTGATTACGCTGTTATTTCAGCCTTCGACCGAGCTGGCATGAACCCCTACAAGGGAGATGCGGCATGAGGAGACCCGCTGTTACCGTCTGGATGCCCTGATGCGCGCATGGCAGGTACAGGACGCCGGAGAGCCCATCGACGTAGTGAACCTCGTCGAGCTGGAGCCTCCGCAACCGGAACCAGGGCAGGTCCGCATCCGTGTCGAGGCGGCCGGCATCGGGCTACCTGACGTGTTGATGTGCCGTGGCACCTACCCCCTGACCCCACCACTGCCGTTCACCTCGGGCCAAGAAGCAACGGGCACGATCACCGCCACTGGCGACGGAGTCGACCTCCCGATCGGCGCCCGAATCATGGGCGTGACCGCCTTCATCGAGGGGTTCGGTTCATTCGCCGAAGAGTGCTTGGTCCCAGTTGATTCGGCCTTCGCCGTACCCGATGGTCTCACCGACCGGGAGGCGGCCGGGTTCTGGATCCCGCACCTCACCGGCTGGATCGGTCTGGTCGATCGCGGTCGCGTCGCTCGAGGAGAGTGGCTGGCCGTGCTGGGGGCCGCGGGTGGGAGCGGAATCGCCGCCGTCCAGTTAGGACGGGCGCTCGGAGCCCAAGTGGTTGCCGTGGTAAGCGATGAAGCGCGCGCGTCGTTCTGCCGGAAGCTCGGGGCCGACGCAACGATCAACCACACCGAGGGTCCAGTGGCTCCATCACTCCGGAAGATTACGGCCGGACGGGGGATTGACCTGATTTTCGACCCCGTCGGCGGCTCCCTCGCCGAGGACGCCGCCACGGCACTGTCCCGGCATGGGCGACTCCTCGCCGTTGGTTTCGCCAGCGGCCAATGGCCGAAGCTTGCAACTCTCGAGCTCGTCGTCACCAACACGTCGCTCGTCGGCGTGTTCGCAGGCGGCTATACCCGCGATGAGCTCGACGATATTCACGCGAACCTCTCGCGCCTCGTGAGCAGGGGGCAGTTGACAAATGCAGTAACGGCCGAAGTCTCGTTCGACGAGCTGCCCGGAGCGCTTCAACGGATCGCTGACCGCCGTGTGGTCGGCAAGCTCGTGATGGTGCCGTGATCCCGAGTCTCGACGCGACTGGGAAGGTCGTGATCGTGACCGGCGGCAGCAAGGGCCTCGGTCGAGAGATGGTGCTCGGGTTCGCCGAGGCGGGCGCGGATGTCGTCGTGGTCAGCCGCAAGCTCGGGCCCTGTGAGGCCGTGGCCGAGGAGGTGCGGGAGATGGGCCGGCGCGCCCTGGCGGTGCGTTGTCATGTCGGCGACTGGGCGCAGTGCGAAGAGCTCGTCGACGTCACTGTCGCGGAGTTCGGGCGCATCGACGTGCTCGTCAACAACGCCGGAATCGCACCCGTCCCGCCGTCGCTGCTCGCCGTGACCTCCGACCTGTTCGACAAAACGATGGCGGTCAATCTCAAGGGTCCTCTCCGGCTCATGGCGCTCAGCGCCCAGCACATGCCCCCGGGCGGGTCGGTCGTCAACATCAGTTCCAAGGCGTCCATATACCCCTCGCCGTTCACCGTCGTCTACGCCGCGGCGAAGGCGGGCTTGAACGCGCTGACGAAAGCGGCGGCGCAGGAATTCGGGCCGCGCGACATCCGAGTCAACTCCATTGTGTGCGGAACGTTCCACACCGACAGCCTCCACGTGTCTCTGCCGTCGGAGGAGGCGCAGGCACAGATGGCGTCGAAGGTCGCCCTTGGTCGGATCGCTTCCGCCAGCGAGATCGTAGGGACGGCGCTGTACCTCGCTAGCGACGCATCGTCCTACCTGACCGGTGAGCTCATCATGCTCGACGGCGGTTGAGAAATACATAGGGAGCGCCACATGACCGAGAGGCAGAACGTCGTGATCGGCCCAGGCAAGGTTGCCGTGATCACCGGAGCCGGCAGCGGTATTGGACGTGCAATCGCCGAGGCGTTCGCGGCGGAGGGGTCATCGGTCGTGGTCGCCGACCTCGACGACGGCGCGGCGGATGTCGTCACGCAGGGTATCCAGAGCGCGGGTGGCGTCGCTCTCACCGTCAAGGTGGACGTCTCCGATGCCGCTGAAGTCGACCGGCTCGCAGCGACGACGCTGGAACGGTTCGGACGCGTCGACGTGTTGTGCAACAACGCGGGCGTCTCCACGTTCAACCTGATCAGCGACCAGACCCTCGACGACTGGCGATGGGTGGTGGGCGTCAACTTCTGGGGCGTTGTGCACGGGGTGCACACCTTTGTGCCGATCATGCGCGACCAGGGCACGCCCGCGCACATAGTCAATACCGCATCGATAGCGGGGCTTCTCAGCGGCGTCGCCTTCATAGGGCCATACTGCGCCACAAAGGTGGCGGTGGTCTCGATCTCAGAGACCCTGGCTCAAGAGCTGGCGATCGACCAGACACCCATCGGCGTGAGTGTCCTCTGTCCCAGCTCGGTCGACACCAAGGTGATGGAGTCCGAACGCGGTCGGCCGGTCGCGTTGGGCGTCGAGCATCGCACGGACATGGCGGAGTCGGTGCGCCTCATGATCCGCGAGGGCTTCACAGGGCCGACCGGTTTGACGCCCGCACAGGTCGCTGCCCGCGTCCTTGAGGCCATTCGCAACGGGACGTTCTGGATCATCACCCACCCCGGCGAAGCCCCGACGGTCGAGGCCCGCTTCGCCGGCATACTCGAGGGCTTCCCGGGCGAAGGAGGCTGACGTGGCCTGGGACTTCGAGACTGAACCTGAGTTCGAAGAGCAGTTGCAGTGGATGCGCTCATTCATTGACGCCGAGCTGATCCCGCTCGAACCCATTATCCGGGAACTTCCGGCTGAAGAATGGGCAATGGTAAAGGCGCACCTTCAGACCAAAGTCAAGGAGCGCGGCCTGTGGGGAGCATTTCTCGATCCGAGCCTCGGCGGTCCAGGTATGGGACAGCTGAAGCTCGCGCTGATGTCGGAGATCATCGGACGTTGCATGATGTCGATGACGATCTTCGGCGTCCAAGCCCCCGACAGTGGAAACATGGAGCTGCTCGCCCACGGTGCGTCGAACGACCAGAAGGATCGCTGGCTTTGGCCCAATCTCCGGGGCGAGATCTCAAGCGCGTTCGCACTGACAGAGCCCTTTCTCGCGGGTTCCGATCCGACCGTTCTCGGAACGATTGCAACGAAGGACGGCGATGAATGGGTCATCGAGGGTCACAAGTGGTTCATCACGAACGCGTCAGTCGCCGACATCGTCCTGGTGCTCGTCGAGACGAACCCAGAAGGGCGACCGCACAAGCACGCGTCGATCTTCGTGGTTCCCACCGGAACGCCGGGCATGGAAATCGTGCGCGACATCGGGACGATGGCCCACCCCGAGGTCGAGTTCGGTCAGATCGGGAACCATGCCGAGCTCGTGTTTCGGGGCTGCCGTGTTCCTGCCGACCATTTGATTGGTGCGCCAGGCGATGGGTTCGTCTTGGCTCAGCAGCGTCTCGGCGGGGGCCGTATCCACCACGCCATGCGTTGGCTCGGTCAAGCGCAGCGATCGCTCGACATCATGTGCGAACGTGCCGTATCGCGAACGTCGCATGGCAAGTTGCTCGCGCAGCATCAAATGGTCCAGGACTACGTCGCGTTGTCCCATACCGAGATCCAGGCGGCGCGGCTGCTCACCTTCCAGACCGCGTGGAAGATGGACAAGTACGGAGCCAGCACGGTGAGAGCCGACCTTGGAATGGTCAAGGCTCATGTGTCGGCGGTGGTGCTGGCGGTGCTCGACCGGACGATCCAGGTCTGCGGCGCGCTCGGATACTCAACCGATCTCCCGGTGGAGGAGTGGTACCGCTCGACGAGGTTCGGGCCGATTGGTGACGGGCCTGACGAGCTGCACAAGTCCGTGCTCGCTCGCACGGTTCTGAAGGGCTACACACCGGTTGAGGGATGGCCGACCGAGCACATCCCAAGCCGTCGCCCGCAGGCCGAGGAGAAGTGGGCGTCGCTGCGCGCCGAGGTGGGCCTGCGATGACCGCACAGAACACAGACAATCCCCGCCGAGGAGACCGAAACGTGCGTCGCAGTCCGGAGGGATCGTGATCCAAGGCGACGCTGGTGATACCAGCAGGCGTAGCCGTCGACGAGATGGCAGGGAGCACTCCATGACGAGGGAGTCAGTCGCCGGTGACACCGGCACGTGGTCCGGCCGGGATCCGATCCACGCGGTATTCTTCGATTTCGCCGACACGCTGTTCAGCAGTCGAAGGCTGCGCGAGGTGCATCTCCGTCAGTTGCGGTTTGTAGGCGACACCATCGGGGTGACGGCGTCCGATGATGAACTGCGGGCGAGCTATCGCGAGGGATTGGGAGTCGCCTACCGATCGGTGGCATCGCGTCCCTACTATCTCCACCGCGAGCTCTTCGGCCAGGCCTTTATCGGGATGGCACGAACTTTCGGCCGGGAGTTGGATCACGAACAGGCCGGATACGCGGTCGATCGCCAGTACGAAGCGACGATCGAGGCCGCCGAGTTGCGAGCCGACTGCCTCGCTTCCTTGCGCGGCCTTCGGGAGCGTGGACTGCATGTCCAGATTGTCTCGAACATCGACGAAGACCAACTCAAAAAGCTCGTCCGGCGTCTGGAGTTGGAGTCCGCGATCGACGCGTGCACGAGTTCGGAATCGGCACAGTCATGCAAGCCAGATCCTGGCATCTACGAGTCCGCGCTTGAGAAGGCCCGCTGCACGGCGGCACAGGTGCTTTTCGTCGGTGACAGTCCAGCTCACGACGTCACTGGACCTCAGGCCATCGGGATGTTGACGGCGCTTCTCGTCGCCGACGTCCGACCCGGAGCCGAGGATTGCTCCCCCGACTTCGTCATCGAACGCCTCGGACAGGTAGTGGAGATCGTCGAGCAGGAACTGGTCGGATGACCGAATCGGTCGACACGTTGCGAGATTTTCTTGACGGTCGGCTTGGTGATTCGAGCGCCATCGAGGTCGAGGCGATGGTCGGGGGTGGATCGTGCGACATCTTCGCCGTGCAGCGGGGAAGAGAGCGGTGGGTTCTCCGGCGAGCGCCCGTTCACGCGAGTTCGGCGACGGCTCATGACGTCCTGCGCGAGTTCCGTATCCTCGATGCGATCAAGGACGAGGCGGTCTCGATCGCCCGGCCGATTTTGGCTTGCGACGATCCAGATGTCTTCGGCGCCCCGTTCTATATCATGGTACGCATCGACGGTGTCCCCGTGCGCGCCGAGATTCCATCGGCCTGGACAGCGAGCCCGCAAGAGCAGTCGCAGGCGCTCGATCAACTGGTCGACGCACTCGTCGCGATTCACGCGGTGGATTGGCAGAAGCGCGGGCTGGGCGATCTCGCCCACACCGGCCCCTACCTCGCACGGCAGGTCGACCGCTGGATGTCACAGCTCGATTCGTACCACGGTCGCCCCCTTCCGTCAGCCGCTCGCGTTGCATCGTGGCTGGACGATCACCGACCGGTCGATCAGGTGCCCGTGCTGGCGCACGGGGACTACAAGCTCGACAACGTGCTCTTCGCGCCGGATGCGCCGCCTCAGCTGCTCGCGGTGGTCGACTGGGAGATGGCATCCATCGCGGACCCGTTGATCGATCTCGCTTGGGCCATGATCTTCCATCCTGGATCAGAGGGAACAATACCGCTCGGTGTCTCTCCGAGGGCCGGGTTCGATCGGTCGCAGATGCCGACGCGCTCGTTGTTGATGGCGCGCTACGCGGATCGTTCCGGCCGCGACGTTGGCGGGATCGATTGGTATCATGTGTTCGCCCGCTGGAAGCTGGCCGTCGTCTTGGAGGGCAGCTATGCCAAGTTCCTGCGCGGTGAATCGAAGAAGGCGGTCCACGAGTTCTTCGGTTCGCAGACCGACTTGCTGCTCGAGAGCGCCCTAAGCATCGTCGAGGAGCACTGATGGGCAAGCACAACGACCTCGAGCTCGAGGCTGACGATATCGTCGATGCGGCGATCGTGATCCTCCGCGAGCGAGGTCTAGACGCCGTGAGCATGCGCAGCGTCGCTGAGCGACTCAGCGTCTCGCCCATGCCGCTTTACACGCGGGTAGGGAACAAGGCGGCCTTGATCGACGCGGTGGCCGACCAACTCCTCGCCGATCTGGCACCGCCCGCCGGCGCGGAGGAGGCATGGCTTGCGTATGCCGAGCGATGGTGCCGAGAGTTGCGAAGCCGACTCAAGCTGGCTCCCGACAGTCGCCTCTATCTCGGCGCGGCGCGGGATGCGTACGTGGAGGCGTCGCGACCGTTGCTGACTGCGATGCGTGAAGGAGGCCTGTCGGCGGACGCTGCGGTGCAGGCGTGCCGACTTCTCATGTGGGCGACGGTGGGTTTCGTGGCCATGGAACAAGGGTCGAGCATGCACCCTCAGGGCGCGCGGCGAGAGCGCCTGTCCGGAAGCAATCCTGCCGGGGTGACTCCCCAAGAAGCCGACGAGTTGTTCGAGATCCAAATCGGTTTCATCACGGCCGGGATCGCTCGATTGCACGAGCGGTGAGCTTGTCTGTGCCAGAACCTGGTGTGCTCGGACAGCAGAAGGGCCGGTCCTCGAAGACCGGCCCTGACCTGCGCTGAGTGGCGGGGGGAGGATTTGAACCTCCGACCTTCGGGTTATGAGACCTATTTCGACCGTCCACTCCGTATTCGGCGAGTCGAGCTCATACCTCCGAATCGATCATCTAGCAGGTGAAACGTGGCTGCTATTGGCTTGACGAGGGTTAGGACGGGCGACAGCGAGATTTGAATCCGTGGGATTTTTCGTGGGATCTCACAGAACTTCGGTGCTCCTGGCCTCGCAAACTTACGTAAGGGACGCTTCGAAGATGCCAGCAATCGAATGCTGCAAAGTGGCATCGAACTCCGCGTCGGTCTGATGGACCGACAGTCCCTCGGTGAGGGCCCGCGAAAAACTAGCCACGAGGCCATGATTAGCGGACAGGCGGACGTCCGCCTCGCGCTGACGGTATCCGCCGGACAACGCGAGGACCCTCAGGACGTTGGGGTGTCTCATGAGATCGGAGTAGAAGTCGTCGACATCGGGCAGTGACAGCTTCAAGATGACTTGATGGTGTGAAGCGAGCTGACCCAGCTGCTCGGTGATGCTCTCTTTTAGGATCTGCTCCGCTTTGCGCTTTTCGGTGCTCCGGATGTCAACTTCGGGCTCGATGATGGGAACGAGTCCAGAGGCAATGATCTGGTTTGCTAGATGGAACTGCTGGTCGACGACTGCCTTGATGCCGGTGCGGTTTGCCAGCTTGATGAATGAGCGCATCTTTGTGCCAAAGACGCCACAGCGCGTTGCGCGTGAAAGCAACGAGGCAAGGGTGGGAATCGGTTTCATGATCTGGACTCCGTCATGCTCGTCGACCAAACCCTTGTCGACCTTCAAGAAGGAAACAATGCGCTTTATGTCCCAAAGGTACGAGACAACTCTCCGTCCGTCGATGTCGCGATCGACGGTGTCTTCGAAGAGGATTGCCCCGAGGATCTGGTCACCTTTGAAGCTGGGACTTGTGATGATCCGACTGCGCATGGCGTGCATTAGGTCGAACATCTCGTCGTCGTCCGAGTACTGATGTTCGTCTATCCCATAGACCTTTAAGGCGCTTGGGGTACTTCCACCACTCTGATCCAAGGCAGCAATGAAACCCTGCCCAGATCGGACCTTCTTGAACTGATCGTCGTTCATATGGCCGCCCGGCGTGCAGAGCGGTCAGGCACGTCCACTAATCACAGTTTGATCACGTTTGACAAGTTCGTCCAGGCTGTTGATTCGATTCTCTGGAGTTCCGAGGGATAGATGGGACGAAGGATGGACGACCTCGATGACCTACATATTGGGACACCCCGAGTCATCCCATCATGCGTGTCCCTATCAATGAACCCTCAACCCCTGCCCGGGCTACCATCAGCCGCGGCGCAGGGCAACACCGGAATCGGATGTCCTTCAAGACGCTGCCCGAAGCGGCGGTATCCGGTCATGAGCTCCTCATCGCTCACGACCCCGGCCGCTTTGAACAAAGAATAAAGAAGCGGCGAGGCGTGACCCTCGGAGAAGACGAGATGGTCGTTGGCCGCGGCGTGCGGATTGTCCCAGTCGTAGCGCAGGTGACGCGCTGCCAGCACAGCGATCAGGTCAGCCGCCGACATGCTCGAGGTGGGGTGACCAGAACCCGCGCTGGTCGACGAGCGGATCGAGTCGACGCGAAGTTGCGCCGCCAGCTCGGCGATGGTGTCGAGGTCGGTCGTCTCGGTCACGGTTTCGGTGGTCATGTCGGCCTCCTTTGTGTCCCGAATTTCGCTGCCGAAGGCCGACTCAGGGGCGCCCTCCAGGGTGAAGCGTACTGGCGCCGCGTCGGCCGTCTTCTTGATAGGCCTGCGATCAGGGGCGAACCCACGGTTCGGTCCGGAGCCAGTTGGTGCAGGTCAACATTTGGAAGTTGACCGACACAACCTGGTTCCGCAGCTTGCTCAGCACGATCGGCTAACGGAGGGAACGGAAGCCGGCGCGGACCTCTTCTACACTCGGGTGATGGGTGTCAAGGCATCCACAACGGGCCGGCGACAACAGAGGAGCGATCATGGAGAAGTGTTCCGGCATCCACGCGGTTCACAACTTCTGGGAACAGGTGTGGAAGTCGCCCCAGAACTTTGACGCCATCGACGACCTCGTGGTCGAGGACTTCGTCATCATTTCCGGGGGCCGCAGGATCGAAGGTCGCGAGGCATTCAAGCAGTGGGCCGAGAACTTCAGTGCCGCCATCGGGAACTTTGATTCCGAGATAGTCGACTCCTTCGAGAACCGTGACGGGTCCCGGGTCGCCGCGACGTTCCGGATCACTGGCACAAACAACGGGGCATTCGGCACAAAGCCTGACGGCAGCCCCATCGAGATGACCGGCATCGTCATCTCCGCCGTGCGCGACGACGGAATGCTGCTGTCCAATCAGGTCGAGCGCAACGCCTTTGAGATGTACGAGCGGTTGACAGCCCGCTGAGAAGAAGAGACCAATGGAATGCTTGGAGACATCACGAGGTCGATCGACTTCTCGGATCACGCCGCGACGAGTTGAGCATGTCTTGAGCACTGGATGGTTACCCGAACCGGACGGCGGGGCGGGTGCACGGGCGGCCCAGCTTTGAGGACGGCCTAACCGATGTCTCATCATTTCGACACCGCCCTCGCCAGGGAAGACCCGCGGCTCAACATCCTCGACTTCTATCTTTTTCGCGGCCAGCCGGGTACCACGGTCATGGCGATGACGGTAAACCCGAACGCAGGAACCAAGGCGCCGGATACCTTCCACGAGGAGGGGCTGTATG
>Ga0210399_10000831_pt1 | contig 24153 bp, 16 predicted proteins | sample IncBWC14MmetaG_FD_150865 | JGI IMG/M metagenome (GOLD analysis project Ga0210399, IMG submission 150865) | Forest soil microbial communities from Barre Woods Harvard Forest LTER site, Petersham, Massachusetts, United States - Inc-BW-C-14-M | ecosystem: Environmental > Terrestrial > Soil >... | reverse complement strand
GCGCCGGGTCGCCTCGGCGACCCCGCCGGCCAGACGCACATGGTTGTCCTTGACGAGGATACCGGCGGCGAGGTCCGCGCGGTGGGCCTCTCCCCCTCCCGCCCCCACGGCCCTCTTCTCCAGCGCCCGCAAGAACGGCGTCGTCTTGCGGGTGTCGCGGATGCGCACGCCCGTTCCCGCCACTGCCTCCACGAAGCGACGCGTGAGAGTGGCGACCCCCGAGAGGCGCTGAAGGAAGTTCAGGGCCACGCGTTCCCCGGTCAGGATCCCGCGGGCCGGGCCGGACACGAGGGCGAGGATGCTTCCGGCGGGGACGCGCTCACCCTCCCCGGCCCGGGGCGCGAAGGACATCGTTCCGTCCAGAGCTTGGAATGTGGCCCCGGCGGCGTCCAGGCCCGAGACGACCAGGTCTTGCTTTGCCAGCAGCACGCCCCGGGCCCGGAGGTCGGGGGGCACGACCGCCTCCGTGGTCAAATCACGGCCCCCCAAGTCCTCGGCCAGGGCCCGTCGCACGAGGGCCGCGACGTCGGGGAGCTCGAGGGTCATGGGGCCGGGGGGTCACTCATTGGGCCTCGCCCCCGAGTTCGCGGAGCATCTCCTCCACCCTGCGCTTTCGGGCCTCGAGCTCCGCCACCCGCGCCCGGCTCTCCTCGACCACCTCGGGTTTTGCGCGCTCTACGAACTGCGGGTTGCCCAGCCGAGCGCTTAGGCTCCCGAGCTCCCCGTCGATCTTCAGGCGCTCCTTGGTCAGCCGGCTCCTTTCCGCCGCGAGGTCGAAGAGCCCGGCCATGGGGATGTGGATCTCGAATTCCCCCACCGGCTGGACGATCGTCTGCCGGGACCTCGCCGCTTGCGACACGATCCTGAGATGCTCTATCCGACAAAGGGCCGATATCAACGGGCGCTGCTCCTCGAGAAAGGCGAAGCCGGTCGCGGCCGGGGCCAGGAGCGTGACGTCGATGCGCCGTTTCGGATCCACCTCGTAGGTCGCCCGAATGGTTCTAATGGCGGTCACCAGATCGATGAGATCGCTCATCCGCTTGCCGGCAAGGGCCAGCTCCCGCCTCTGCGGAAAGGGCGCGACCATGATCGAGTCTCCGTCGTGGGGGAGCCGTTGCCAGATCTCTTCCGTGACGTAGGGCATGATCGGATGCAAGAGTCGCAGCGATCCCTCGAGCACTTCTAGAAGGACGGTCCGGGTCTCGGGACCGTGCTTTGGATCGGCCAAGAGGACCTTGGAGATCTCGATGTACCAGTCGCAGAGCTCACTCCAGACGAAGTGATACAAGGTGTTGGCGGCCAGATCGAACCTAAACTCCTCCAGGGCTTCCTGCACCAGCCCCGCCGTGTTGTTCAGTTCGCCAAGGATCCATTGGCTGGCCAGGGGGAGCTGGGAGAACGAGTAAGGGGCCCGGTCGCCGTCCAGGTTCATGAGCACGAAGCGCGAGGCGTTCCAGAGCTTGTTGACGAAGGCCTTATAGCCCAGCAGACGCGCTTCGGAGAGTGAAGGGTCGGTCCCCGGCGCGGCCAGGGCGGTAAGGGTGAAGCGAACGGCGTCCGTCCCGTGCTTGGCGACAAGCTCCAGCGGGTCCACGTCGTTGCCCCGGGTCTTGGACATCTTCACGCCCTTGTCATCACGGACCAGACCGTTGAAGAAGACGCGCCGGAAGGGCACGTCATCTTTGAAGCGCAGCCCCATCACGATCATCCGGGCTACCCAGAAGAAGATGATGTCGAACCCGGTCATCATCACGTTGTTGGGGTAGTAGCGCTCGAGATCGCGGGTCTGGTCCGGCCAGCCCAGGGTGGAGAAGGGAAAGAGGGCGGAGGAGAACCAAGTGTCCAGGACGTCACTTTCCTGGGTGAGTTCCTTCCCGCCGCAGTGGGGGCAGGTCGCGGGGTCTTGGCGCGCCACCGTCAGCCGGGAGCAGGCCCCGCACGTCCAGGCCGGGATGCGGTGCCCCCACCAGAGCTGCCGACTGATGCACCAATCACGGATGTTCCGCATCCACTCAAAGTAGGTCTTAGCCGTGCTCGCGGGCACGAAGACGATGCGCCCGTCCTCCACCGCCTTGATGGCTGGCTCCGCCAGGGGGGCCATCTTCACGAACCACTGCCGGGAGAGCCGGGGCTCCACCACCGTCTGACAGCGCTGGCAGCGCCCCAAGGGCACCGAGTGCGGGACCGTCTTCACCAGGAGTCCTTCCGCCGCGAGCTGGCGGACGATCGCCTCCCGGGCCTGAAAGCGGTCCTGACCCGCGTAGGGTCCGGCGTTCTCGTTGAGGACTCCCCGCTCGTCCATAATGTTTATGGCGGGCAGGCCCAGCCGCTGGGCAGCCAGGAAGTCATTCGGATCGTGGGCGGGGGTGACCTTGACTGCCCCCGTCCCGAACTCCGGGTCGACGAAGGAGTCCCCCACCACCGGGATGGGACGATGCAGGATGGGCAGGATCACCTTCCCGCCCAGGAGGGCCCGGTGACGCTCGTCGTCGGGATGAACCGCCACCGCGGTGTCCCCGAGCAGGGTCTCGGGGCGCGTGGTCGCGACCACGACGCCGGGCCCGCCATCCGCCCCCGGGTAGCGGATGTGCCACAAGCTTCCGCTCTCGGCCTCGGTCTCGACCTCCAGATCCGACAAAGCCGTACCGCAGCGTGGGCACCAGTTCACGATGTAGTCGCCGCGGTAGATGAGCCCGGCCTCGTAGAGGGAGACGAAGACCTCGCGCACGGCCCGCGAGAGTTGGGGGTCGAGAGTGAAGCGCAGCCGCGTCCAGTCCAGGGAGTAGCCCATGAGGCGGAGTTGGTTCAGAATCTTGCCCCCGCTCTCCGCCTTCCACTCCCAGACCCTCGCCTCGAAGCTGGCCCGCCCTAAGTCCTCTTTCCGCTTGCCCTCCCGGGCAAGCTGCCGCTCCACCACCAGCTGGGTGGCGATGCCGGCATGGTCCAGTCCCGGCAGCCAGAGCGTGTCGTGGCCGCACATTCGCTTCCAGCGCACGATCACATCCTGCAGGGTGAGGGTGAAGGCGTGGCCAATATGGAGGGAGCCCGTTACATTCGGGGGCGGGATGACGATGGCGAAGGGCGGTTTGCCGGATTCCGGGTTGGCGCGGAAGAAACCGCCCTCGTCCCAGAAGCGGTACCAGCGCGCCTCCACCTCCTTCGGTTCGTAGGCCTTCGCGAGCGGCTCTTTGGACATATCTCCAGTCATTGTCTCGTCCGCGGGGCGGGCATGAGAGGGGTCGGCCCCTTATTCTGAGCGCGGCGGCCCGGGCTGGGAAGCCCGCGCCCTAGGTCCGCTGCAGCTCGGCCTTGAGGCGCTCGATCTCTTTCTTGAGCATGGCCTCGGCCAAGTCGGGGATGACCTCCCAGGCGATCTGGGCGACGACTCTCTCGGAGATCTGGGCGACGACGCGCTGGGCGATCTGGGCGACCATGTCCACGGGAACTGCTACCTCGGCCGCCACGGAGGCGGCCACGGCTGCGGTGTTCACGGCCAACACCTCGTCCCCCGCCACATCCGCGAATGACGGAGCCGCTTCCGCGGCCGCCCAGGGCGGAGCGGGAGCCCGTGGCCCGGTGGGCCCGGGGACGCTCCCTGCCCCCGAGATCATGCGAGGTTCGGGGGCGGAGGTGGCCAGCGCAGGCGGCGCGGCGGGCGGAGGAGGCGGCGCGGCTGCGGGCGGCTCGAAGGCAGCGGGGGCGGGAGACGCCCCGAAAGCACCGGGGAATCCCACTACGTCCTCGTCGACCACCTCCTCAAACTCGGGCTCTGCGGCCGCGGGCGGCGAGGGAGGCGGGGCGGCGGCGGTTGGCGGCTCGGCCAGCGGGGCTGACCAAGAGACGGCCCCCGCTTTGAACATGACCGTGTTCGCGGAATCGGAGGGGGCGGCGGGTGCGGCCAGACTCTCGGACTCCTCGGGCGTCATCGGCAGCAGGTCCCGCGTTGCCGCCGCCTCTTCCGCGACGGGGAAAGTCCGGCGCTCGACGGGGGGAGCCCCGAAGGAGGCGGTGGCGGTGTCGGGGGCGAACGTAGCACCGTCCAGGTCTCCAAACGGCTCGTCCGGGATGAACCTCACCTCCGGAGGGGAAGGCGGGGCGGGGGGTGGCTCGTTCCCTGGGGGGCGGACGGCCGCCGTCGGGAACGGTATCAGCTCGGGCGGGCGCGCGGGCGGACCCGGGGGGAACGAGCTCGTGGCCGGGGGGCTGGGCTCGGGCTCCCGAGGCGGGACCGGGAAGGGCTCGGCAACGACCGGTGGGGTGCGCAGCCCGGCGGACGACACGGTTCGGGAGGCCGCCTTCTTCAACAGATCCTTGACCTTGGCGATGAGCGTCTCCGGCTCGAACGGCTTGGCCAGAAAGCCATCACAGCCCACTCGCGCCGCGCGCTCCTGGTCGAAGGGCTCGAAAGCACCCGTCAAGAGCAGGACCGGTATGTGGGATAGGGACGCGTTTCTCTTGATAAAGTCGCAGACCTCGTAGCCGTCCTTTTCGGGCATGATGATGTCGCAGAGCACCACGTCCGGACGTACTTCCTGGACCTTTTCCACTGCCAGACGCCCGTTGCCTACGGTCACCACGTCGAAGTCCTCGTCCGAGAACGTGAGTTCGATGACCTTCTGGATCGTGATGCTGTCGTCCGCTAGCAGTATTTTCTTGCCCATCGCCTGTGGCCCTCCACGCCAAATCGGGCGGCTCTCCGGCGCCGGACCGTCGCACCAAGATAGACCGCTCCTGCCTGTATGTCAAGGATCTATCGGGGCTTGCGCCCCGGTCAGCGGACGGGAAGGGAGGACTCGATCAGCCGGATGACGTCTTGGGTCGAGGAGCCGGGAAGGAACACCTCCGCCACGCCCATCTTCTTCAGGAGGGGGATGTCCTGGGCGGGGATGATCCCGCCCAGGAACACCCGGACCCCCCCGCTCCCCTTGGCCCGGAGGAGTTCCAGAACGCGCTTGCAGATCTGGAGATGGGCACCGGACAGGATGGAGAGGCCGACCGCATCCACGTCCTCCTGCGCAGCCGCGGCCACGATTTGCTCCGGGCTCTGGCGCAGGCCGGTGTAGATGACCTCCATCCCTGCATCGCGGAGGGCGCGGGCCACCACCTTGGCCCCACGGTCATGGCCGTCCAGGCCGGGCTTGGCGATGAGGACCCTGATCTTGCGAGAAGCCAAACCCCCGGGCGGCGACTTTTTCTCAGGCATCGCGACCATCAGAAGACAGGGGGCTCTTCGTACTCGCCCCAGACCTCGCGGAGAGCGTCGCACATCTCCCCTAAGGTGGCGTAGGCTCGGGCCGCGTCCAGGATGGGATACATCAGGTTGTCCCGGCCCCGCGCCGCCTGCTGGAGGCGGGCCAGTCCCTGCCGCACGCGCTCGTTGTCCCGGGTGGCGCGGAGAGTCTGGAGGCGGCCGATCTGCTCTTCCGAGGCTCGTTCGTCGATGTAGAGGATCGGGAAGGGCTTCTCCTCCATCGCGTACTCGTTCACGCCGACAATGATCTTTTCCTTGCGCTCCACCGCCTTCTGGAACTGGAAGGCCGCTTCCTGGATCTCCCGTTGGGGGAAGCCGCGCTCGACCGCCGCCACCATGCCCCCCAAGGCGTCGATCTTGCGGAAATACTCGAGGGCCTCGGCCTCGAGATCGCTCGTCAGCTTCTCCACGAAATAGGAGCCGGCCAGGGGGTCCGCGGTGTTCACCACCCCCGACTCGTGCGCGATGATCTGTTGCGTGCGCAGGGCGATGGTGGCCGCTTCTTGGGTGGGGAGGGCCAGGGCCTCGTCGAGGGAGTTGGTGTGCAGGGACTGCGTCCCCCCCAGGACCGCGGCCAAGGCCTGGAGAGCCGTGCGGACCACGTTGTTGTAGGGCTGCTGAGCGGTCAGGCTGACCCCCGCCGTCTGGGCGTGGAAGCGGCACATCCAGGAGCGCGGGTTCTTGGCCCCGAAGCGCTCCCTCATCACGCGGGCCCAGATCCGCCGGGCGGCGCGAAACTTGGCGATCTCCTCGAAGAAATCACTGTGGGAGTTGAAGAAGAAGGAGAGCCGGGGCGCAAAGGAGTCCACATCCATCCCCGCCTCCACGCACCACTGCACGTACTCGATCCCGTCCCGCAGCGTGAAGGCCAGCTCCTGGGCGGCGGTGGAGCCAGCCTCGCGGATGTGGTAGCCGGAGATGGAGATGGTGTTCCATTTCGGCATGTGCTCCGTGCAGTAACGGATCATGTCCACGATGATCCGCATGCTGGGCCGGGGCGGAAAGATGTACTCCTTCTGGGCGATGAACTCTTTGAGGATATCGGCCTGGACCGTCCCCGAGAGCCGCTCCTGGGGCACGCCCTGCTTCTCCCCCACCGCGATGTAGAAGGCAAGGAGCATGGCCGCGGGGGAGTTGATGGTCATGGAGGTGCTCACCTGATCGAGGGGGATGCCGTCGAAAAGGGTCTCCATGTCTGCGAGCGACGTCACAGCCACCCCGCATTTGCCGACCTCGCCCAGAGAGAGGGGATGATCCGGGTCCCGCCCCATGAGGGTAGGCAGGTCGAAGGCGACTGACAGACCGTGGCCGCCGTTCTCCAGCAGGTACTTAAAGCGGGCGTTGGTCTCCCCCGGGGTGCCGAAGCCGGCGAACTGCCTCATCGTCCACGGCTTTCCTCGGTACATCGTCGCGTGAACGCCGCGCGTGAACGGGAATTGGCCGGGGTCGCCGAGATCTCGGGCGTAGTCGAAGTCGCTCAGGCGGTCTGGCCCGTAGAGCGGCTCGATGGGACGGCCGGAAATGGTGGTGAATGGGACCTCGTGAGGACCGGGGGGGGACTCCGCGGGTTTTTCCTCCAGGACCTTCTTCATGCCCTAACTCCCTCGAAGCTCTTGATTCTAGGGGGCGGCCAGAGACCCGTCAAAGGCGGGCCCCCTTCCCGTCTTCCCGCGGCCGTATCACGCGGGCGGGAATGCCCGCTGCCACCACCCCGTCCGGCAAGTCTTCGGTGACGACCGCCCCCGCCCCCACGACCACGTTGTTGCCGATGCGCACGCCGTCCAGGACCTTGGCCCCCGCTCCCAACCAGACGTTCTCCCCCAGGTCGATGCCCCGGGAGGAGCGGGGCTGCTCCAGGACCGCGCGGTCCGTCCGCTCGTACTCGTGTCCTCCCCCGACTAGATAAGTATAGGCGGCGAACAGGCCGTATCGGCCGACGACTACCCGCGAGCCGGAGAAGATTTCGGAATAGAACCCGATGTTCACGTGATCGCCAAGGACGATGTCGCCGTCTTTGCAGGAGAGGATCGTCCCCCGACCCAGAAACACGCCGTCCCCGACGATGATCCCCCGGTTGCCGCTGCCCTTGGCGTCCAGGACCACGAGGTCGTCTATGGTCACGTTGTTCCCGAGCCGAATCTTAGCGGGGTGCCGCAAGACGGTTCCGTAGCCGAAGGTGACGTTGCGGCCCATCCCGCCCAATAGCAGGCGGTAGGCCACCCGCCGGAGCACGAGCCCCAGCGCGCCCGGCACCCAGGAGGTCAGCGTCACCACCAGCTCGTGGAGAACGAGGCGGCCGGGGCTCCGGCTCCCCACCACCAGATCCTGGTACTTGGCGAGGGCGGACTTGCCCCCCGCGCCCACCGCCTCCTGGATCGCGATCGGCGGCCGCCCCTCGTCCGGCGTCGTGCCCAAGACTTCCCGCGCCTCCTGAGGTTTGACCCTCGCGCGGAAGCTACTGTAGCATGCGGCTTTGGCGACAGGTGCCGCGATCCGCCCAGAGTCATGAAGCGCACCGCCCTGCTCGCGGCCAAGATTGGCGTTAGCCTCGCCCTTCTGGCCTACCTCCTCTCCACCACCGATCTGGTCGCGCTCGAACGGCGGGTTCGCGGGGGGGATCTGATCCTGATCGCGGCCGCGGTGGGGTTTTACAGCGCCATGCTCGCCCTCTGCACCTGGCGCTGGTGGGTCCTCTTGCAGGCCCAAGGCTTCCCCGCCTCCGTGCGGCGGCTGTCCGCTTCCTACCTGGTGGCCACCTTCTTCAACAACTTCCTGCCCAGCAACATAGGGGGGGACGTCATCCGCGTTCGCGACAGCTCCCAGCTCACGGGCTCCACCACGACCTCCCTCGCGGTGGTGGCGATCGATCGCATCTTGGGGCTGGGTGCCCTCTACGTCCTGGCCCTGGTGGCCTTCGTGCTCGGGGGCCCCTCCGTCCGCCAGCTCGCCGGCGCCCGCTCCATGCTCGTCCTCATGGGCGGTGTTTTCAGCGGTCTGGCCTACGTGTTCTTCCGGCCGGGCACGGCGCGGCGGCTCATGTCCGCGACCCGCCTCGCCTCGTTCGGCTGGGCCCGGGAACAGTTCGAGATCGTCCAAGCCGCGGTCCACGTGTACCGCGCGCGTCTGCCCGCGGTGGGGTTCGCCTTCCTGGCGAGCGTGGCTCTGCAGGCGCTGGTCGTCTGCTACTACTATGCGGTGGCGCATGCCCTCCGCATTCCGCTCCCCCTCGGCGCTTGTTTCCTCATGGTTCCGCTCTGCACGCTGCTCCAAACCGTTCCCGTCTCCTTCAACGGGTGGGGCATCCGGGAGAGTGTCTTCATCGTCTACTTCGGCCAGATCGGCCTCGCCCGCGATGGCGCCCTCGCCTTCAGCCTTGTCGGCGCGGGCCTCGTGGTTCTGCTCTCTCTCTCGGGGGCCTTCGTCTGGATGTCGCGGGGCCCCGGCCTCGAGTCCGAGCCCGTGCCCTGACATGCCCGTCTCCGTGCTTCACGTCTGCGACAAGTTTGGGGTCGCTGGCTCCAGCATCCACGGCGTCTCCCGTCTCTTTTCCTGGTGGTTCCCCCGCTACGACCCCTCCCGCTTCGAGGTCTCGCTGTGCGGGCTGAAGGAATCGGAACCCGCCTCCCGCCTCCTCGCCGCGCAGGGCATCCCCGTCTCCCACCTCGGACGCGGGCGCTTCGATCCCCGCCTGCTGTTGGATCTCGTGACTCTCGCCCGCGCACGCCAGGCGCGTGTCCTCCACGTGCACGGGTATGCGGCGGCCGATTTTGGCCGCCTGGCCGCACGTCGGGTGGGAGCCGCCCTTGTGCTGCACGAGCACTTCGCGGATCCGCGCATGCCGGTCTACCAGGGATGGGCCGACCGGCTCCTCGCCCCCCTCGTCGACCGGGCCATCGCGGTGAGCGGCAGCACCCGCGACTTTTTGGTGCAGCAGCGCCACGTGCCCGCGGATAGGGTCCGGCTCATCTGGAACGGGGCCCCCCTCGACGAGTTTGGGCCGGTGCCCCGCGCCCAGGCGCTCGAGGCCAGGCAGGAGCTGGGCTTGCCCGCGCAGGCACTGGTGGTCGGAGCCATCGGGCGCCTCAACGCCCAGAAGGGGCATCGCTTCTTGATCGAGGCCGCCGCCTCTGTTCTGGCCGCTCGCCCGGAGACCCGGTTCTTGATCGTGGGTGACGGCGACCTGGCGGTTCCGCTGCGCGCCCAGGCTCAGGAGCTCCGCATCGCCGACCGAGTGGTCTTCGCGGGGCACCGCACCGACATCCCCAGGGTGCTGGGGGCCATCGACGTGCTCTGCATCTCCTCCCTCTATGAGGGAACCCCGCTCACCCTCTTCGAGGCCATGGCAGCGGGTAAGGCCATCGTCTCCACGGCCGTAGACGGCTGCCGCGAAGTGCTGGAGGATGGCCGGACAGGCCTGCTCGTACCCGCTCAGAGTGCCCCCGCCCTGGCCGCCGCCCTCCTGCGGGTGCTCGACGACGAGGGACTGAGGCACTCTCTCGCCCAGGGCGCGCACGGGGCCTCCGGCCGCTACGACGTGCGCTCCTGCGTGCTCCAGATGGAAGCGCTCTATGATGAGGTGCTCTCCGACGCGCGGAGCCCCCGATGAAGTCCTTTCGTAAGCTTGCCGACGACGCCGGCCCGGCCTGGGAGGTACCGCGGGACCTCCTCCTGGGCCGCTACCCGGACTTTGTGACGGGGGGGCCACTCGCCCGGGGCGACATCCCCGTCTTCGTCTTCCACAGCCTCGAGCCGGAGTCCTTCGGGCGCAAGCTCCGCTATCTAGCTGAGAACGGCTACTCTACCCTTTCCGCGGACGAGTACTTCCGGGCTCTCATGGGTGCGGGGCCGGTACCCGAACGGGCCGTTCTCCTCACCTTCGATGACGGGCGCAGCAGCGTCTGGGGCGTGGGGGCGCCCTTGCTGCGGCGGTACGCCATGCGGGGGGTCGTGTTTCTGGTTCCCGGACGCATGCGCGAGCGTCCGGGTCCCCTGCCCCCCACCTGGGAGGAGGTCGAGGCTGGACGCGTGCGGCCGGAGGCCGTGCTGGGGCGCGAGCAGGGGGAAGCCGCCTTCCTCTCCTGGGAGGAAGTCGAGGCTCTGTCCCGCGCGGGCTATCTGGACTTCCAAAGCCACAGCCTTCTCCATGCCCGCATCCACGTTAGCCCCCAAGTGGCTGGCTTCGCCACGCCCCAGAGCCGCCGGGGCTACGCGGCCATGGATCTGCCCCTGATCGGCGAGGCGGGACGCGACCTCATGGGGGAGGAGATTCCCCTGGGCACGCCCCTCCTCCGTTCCGCACCCCGGCTGTCGGAGTCGCTCCGCTTCCACGAGGAGCCGTACATCCGCACCGCCTGCGTGGAGGCCGTCACCCAGCAAGGGGGCGAGGGCTTTTTCGCGCGCAAGGACTGGGAGACGATACTGAGGCGGCTGACCAGCCGGAGCCGCATTCGTGGCCGCTTGGAGTCCCCGGCCCAGCGAGAAGCGGCCATCCGCACCGAGCTGGCGGAATCGAAGCGGCTCATCGAGGCGCGGACGGGCAAGCCCGTGGTCCACCTCGCTTACCCTTGGCACGCCTCCGGTCCCAGCGCCCGGCGCCTCGTCCGGGAGCTGGGCTACCGCACGGCTTTCTCGGGGAAGGTCCCCGGTGTCCCGATCACGCGGGTGGGGGGCGACCCCGAGACGGTAGCCCGCATCGGGGAGGACTACCTCGAACTGCTCCCCGGCCGGGATCGCCTCAGCCTCTCGTCTATTCTTTATCGAAAGTTGTCCCGGCGCCTCAGCGGGACCCCGTAGTAACATGCGCCGCACAGGCGGGCGTCCCCCCTGGGCTTCTGGGACGCGCCGCGGAACAAGGAGGTCAGCCTGACCCGCTCGATACCGGGGGCGACGCCGGGCAACCTCCTTCTGCCCGTTCTCCCCCTCCGGGAGGTCTGCCTATTCCCGGAATCGTCATTGGGGCTGGTCGTGTCGCGCCCGGGGGCCTTGGCCGCGGTGGAGATGGCCACCCGGGGCGGCAAGTGCCTGCTCGCGATGGCTCAGCGCGACACGACCGCGGCCAGTCCCAACCCCCGCGACCTCCAGTCGGTGGGCACGGTGGCCTTTCTCATGGAGGACCTGCCGCTCACGGACGGGGGCCGCCGCGTGGAGTTGGATGGGCTCCGCCGGGGCAAGGTGGTGAGCCTGATCGGAGTGGACGTCCTCATCGCGGAGGTCCAGCCCCTCGACGAAGAGGATCCCGGAGACGAATGGGGACCCGCGGTGGAGGCCCTGGCCCGCTATCTTCACACCCATGCCGACCTCCGCTCATTCCTAGACCAGCAGCGTCGGTCCAAGGAGCCCATGTCTTGGGTCAACCTCGCTTGTCAGCACTTGCCGATCACCGCCTCGGCCCGCCAAAAGCTGCTGGAGTCCGATCCCTTGGAGCGCTGCCTCAAAATCAGCCGCGGGCTGGATGCCTTGCTCCGCAAGGAGAAAGGCGATTGAGACGTTCCGTCACCTCGTTCTCGTAGAGGAGTCAAGGGCCAGTCCTATCACGAAGGGAGGTAACCCGTGCATCTAGTGTGGTTCTTGTTGGTTGGCTTGGTTGCGGGTTGGTTGGCGGGAAAGATCACAAAGGGATCCGGGTACGGGGTCCTGGGTGACATCGTGCTCGGCGTGATTGGAGCGTTCGTTGGCGGATTCCTTTTTCGCATGATTGGGATCGCGGCTGGCGGAACCCTGGCCAGCATCATCGTTGCCACCATCGGGGCGGTCGTACTGGTGTTAATCGTAAGGGCAATCAAGAGGGTGTAGCCAGCAACCCCGAGATTCTGATCAGCACGGCCTCGAACAAGCTGTGCGGTCGGACGAGGCCGTTGCCAAAAGCGCGCACGCGGGAAGCCAGTCGAGACTAAAGACAGCGACGAGGCTAAAGACGGGCTGCGGATTGCCGTCCCTCAAGGTGTTGGCTCCGTGCGACTGGTCAGAAGCTCAGTCGGAGGCCGAGCTGGGCGGTGAAGGGAATCCCCACTGTGGTCCCGGGGCCGAAGAAATCGCCGAGCGCTCCCGCCGGCACGCGGAGATCGTTCAGGGTCACAGCACGGGTGGCGGTGCAGCCTGGATCAAGGCAGTGCTGGGTGACGTTGGCCAGTTGGTTGGGGGGGACGGAGAGGGCTGCCACCTGGCCGACGTAGTTGTTGCCGGGATTCTGCCGATTGAAGACATTGAAAAGCTCAAGGAAGGGCCGGAGCTCGGTACGATCCGAGAGCCGAATAGGGCGACTCACCCGAAGGTCCACCTGGATGAAGGCCGTGCCGCGAAATTGATCCAGGGACGTCTGCGCACCGTTCACCACCGCGCGGTCGTTTGCTGGGTTCCCATCGTTGTTGACGTCCAGCGAGGTGGCAAGCGTGAAAGGACGCGCGCTCTCGAACTGGGACAGCGTGGCCAACTCAAACTTGCCCGGGAGCTGAACCCTCCCCGTGACCACGACGCGATGCCGAACGTCCTCGCCGGAAGGCCCGTGGTCGCCGGGCCCGAAAGGGTTCCTTACGTCGCTGACGCCGTTGACATAGTCAAACAGTTCCCCCACCACCGCTCCCCAGGTGGCGGCGCTCGCCAGCGTGTAGTGCGCGGAAAGGTCAAAGCGGTTGGAGAAGCGATGCTGGATCCCAAAGGAGATCCCATCGTAGCGGGAACGATTGTCAGACCGGAAGAGCGAGATGCTGGGGGCGTCGTCGGGGAGCGTACTGCCGGAAACGTATTCGTACCGGCGATATTGATGGACTCCCTGCTGGTGTTGGTAGCGCAAGTCGACCCGCCAGTCATTACCGAGGTCGTGCTCGAAACCGAGGCTCGCTTGCAGGGCGTAAGGGGTCTTGTAGCGTGGATCGATGAGGGCACCTTTGTCCGCGGGTTGGAGCAGGCCCGCGGGCGGGGCGTTGACGGCTTGGAAGGCGGCGACCCAACCGTTCTGAGCGAGGTCGTTGTAGTAAAGGCCGATGCCGGCGCGAACGACGGTCTTCCCGCTACCGCCGGGAGCCCAGGCAAGCCCGATGCGGGGAGCGATGGCACCCCGGTAGTCGTGGGGAATGCCGGAGACGAGGTCGAGGCCCAGGGCCTTGAGGGTGATGTAGGCGGAGTTCTGATCCTGCTCCCGGCCGGAGGCCGTGAAGAGCCCGAAGGTCGTATCATAGCGGAGGCCCAGATTCAGGGTGAGGGAAGGGCTCATGCGCCACGCGTCCTGGGCGTACACGCCAAAACGGCGGACATGCTGCGAGAAGATGCCGCTTGACCCGCCCAGTGGCGATGAGCCGGCGGCGTAGTCCAGCGGAAACTGTGTCGGGTTGGCGAGGTAGTCGGTCGGATCCAAGGGAAAGCTGACCAGGGTCTCAGGATTGTCCGACAGTCGGCCTGAGAGCTCCGGCTCATCGATGAAGTTCACACCAACCTTGACCGAGTGCTTGATCCCTGAGCGGGCCAGATCGTACCGGACCTGGTACTTGCGCTGGTCACGTTCCACAGGGAAGGCGGTGATGGGCGTGACGAACTGGTTGTCGCCGAAGGTCTCGAAGCCGGAGATGGTGCTTTGCGTCGTGCTGAACGGAAATGCGAGGGCAAAGCCGTAGTTCGAGTTTCGCTCTAAGGAGCGATGGAAGCTGTTGGCCTGCAGAGTCAGCACGCCTAGCCAGCTCTGGTTGAACTGGAAGTCGTTGTGGAGGAGAACGTTCCAGTAGTTCGAACGAGAGTAGGCGCCCGTGGAAGGAAGCGTGGCCTGCTGGAGCAGATCGTTGGCGGTGTGGTACCGGTCGGTGGCACCCCGAAGAAACCATTCCGAACGATCCGATTGCCGCCAGTCGACTCGAGTGGAAAAGATGGAATCCCGGAATAAAACCGGCACCGATGACGGAATGCTGATGGAGGTCACTCCGGGAACGAGACCCATAGAAGCCAGCTGAGCCAGCGCCTGGAACTGGGCGAGGCTCTGATTGCTGTAGGAGATGCTCGCGTCCTCATCGACGTACTCAAAGGCGGTGAAGAACCAGAGCTTCTGCTTGACAATGGGGCCGCCAATCGAGCCGGCGAGATGGTTTCGGGAGAAGGGCTGCTTGGGATTGGGCTCGGGGTTATCAAGGGGATTGCGCGCATTCAGCCCCGCGCCGCGGAAGTAGTCGGCGACGCTACCGTGCCACTGGTCGTTGCCACGCCGGGTGGTAATGATCACGGAGCCACCATTGGTGCGCGAAGTGTCGGCATCGAATTGTGCCGTGCGAACGTTAAACTCCTCGATGGCGTCGGGCGAGAAATTCTGCAGGAATCCGCCGATGTAGTCGTCGTTGTTGTCGCCTCCATCCACGGAGAGGTCGACATTCAGGCCGGAGCTTCCCGCAAAGGAGACCGCCGTGATTCGGGCCTTGGTCGGATCGGAAGGTTCGACGGGTTGGGTCATGGGGGCGAAGTAGGCGATGTTTGCGAAGCTGCGTGCGGCGAGCGGTATCGAGGCAGTGTCGCGCGCGGACACCACGGTCTGGACCACGCTGCTGGCCGTGTCGATGGGTCGGCGAACCTCGACCTCCACTCTCGGCCCGGAAATGGCGAGCTGGATCTCGAGCGCGTGCGTGACACCCGTGGCCAGGGCCACTTCGATTTGCGTGACCTGGAAGCCGGGCGCCGCCGCCCGGACCTGATACCGCCCTGGAGGGAGAAGATCGAAACGGAACTCCCCCAGGGCGTTGGCGTTCGTCTCCCGTTCGGCACCCGACGCGAGAGACTTGGCGCTGAGGTGGGCCCCCGGAACCCGGGCCGCCGAGGGATCCTTCACCGTGCCGACAATCGATGCTTCGGGGCTCTGGGCCGAGACTACCGCGGCCGTGGCGAAAACACCGCCGATAAGCACGCGGATGGCTAGACGCGCGAGAATCATCACTTGCTCCGTTGGTCGACGCCTTGGGGTTGCTACCTCGCTCCCGGCCGGAGTCTCCAGGGGCAGAGTTCTCAGCCTCAAGAGGCCCGATACGAGCGGGACTATAGCGGCAGGCCCACAACTACTACCAGAGCTAGTAACTAAAGGCCCGCGGAAGGGATCAGAAGGGCGGGCGGAAGCGTCTGGCGGGGCGCCGGATCTCGATGCCCCCGAAGGCAGCCCTCAACAGGATCGAAAGCCAGGCTGTCCGTCCGGGCTCGCGCTAATGGACGGCAAAGGCGATGCCGGGCCATAATGCGCGGGGCCGGGAAGGGTGTCTGGGCCTCTGGCGGGGTCGGCTTGGCGCCTTGACCCTCCCACGGGCGAGCGGCCACTCTCTTTCGACGACGCGCGGACGCAGGGCCGTGGCCAGTCTGTCTGCCAGCTGGGGGCAGTGGCAGAAGCCGAGGTCAGTCGTAACTGACAGAGGGACCATAAATTACTGGCGCATGACTTGCCTCAGGATCAGCTGCCTGCGGGACGGGTTGCTCCCCCCGGAGCCGGGCAGCTGACTCCCCCCCCCGGGCCCAGCCCCAGCCGGATCGCGCGCAACACGCTCTTCTCCGCTATCGGCGAGTCCTCGATTCTGCCGTTGTTCCTTCTCTATTTCCTGGCCGCCCGCTACTTGGCCCCCGTGGCCTTCGGCCAGTACAGCGCGGCCTTCGCGTTCGTGGGCCTCTTCCGACTCCTACCCGACTTCGGGATGTCCTATGCCACCACTCTGGCCATCAGCCGAGACCGCTCCCTCGCCGCTCGCCTGATCGGCAACCTGCTCGGGTTTCAGGCCGTACTTTCGGTCCTGACCCTCGTCCTCTGCCTCGGCATCGGGCACTGGCTCTACGAGGGTCCGACCTGGACGGCGGTCCTGGTCCTGTCTTTCGATCTCATCTTGAAGTCGATCAAGGCGACGCTCCGCTGGCTACTCAAAGGTTTCGAGATGTTCGGCGCCGAATCGCTCTCCCTCCTGGCGGAGCGAACGGCGCTTCTGTTGCTCGGTTGGGCGAGTCTGCACGCGGGCTACGGTGTGGTGGGCTTCGTGCTCGTCTTCGCCCTCGTAAGGCTCTTCGACGACGCTGCCCTCTACGGTTACGTCTACACGCGGGTCATCCCCGTGCGCCCGGCCGCCGACCTCCGGCTCTGGGGGGAACTCTTCCGCAAGGGCCTGCCTTTTGCCTACGCGGGAGCCGTCATCCTCATGTTCTTCCAGGTGGACGCGGTCATGCTCGAGAAGATGAGGGGGGCGCAGGAGGTGGGGTGGTACAGCGCCCCCGTGCGCGTCCTGGAGGGACTCACTCTCGTCCCGCGCATCCTGGGTTACGCGCTGATCCCCACCATGGCCGCCTTGCACCTAGGACCGCGGGAGGCGGTCAGCCGGCTCTACCGGCGGGGGCTGAAGTACCTCCTGCTCGTGGGTCTGCCTATCGCCGCCTTCGGCGCCCTCGCGTCCGATCCCTTCATTTCATTCTTGTTCGGTCCGGACTACGGGCCCAGCGCGGGCATGGCGAGGGTCCTCCTCCCCGCCGCCGCCTTCATGTTCCTCTCCAACTTCAACGAGACCACTCTGGCCTGCGTCAACCGCTGGGGCACCATCGTTCTGACCGCCACGCTGGCCCTGGCCTTGAACGTGGGCCTGAACCTGTTCTGGATTCCGCGTTACGGCGGCCAAGGCGCTTCTTGGGCTACCGTCGCCACCGAAGCCGCCTACTTCGCCATGACCGCCCTGGCTCTGTTCGCTTACGGCTACCGCGCCTCTTGGCCATCGCTCCTCGTCCGCCCCCTCCTTGCCGCCGGCACTTTCGCGGTCGTGCTCTGGCTCCTCCGGGGATGGCCCCTGCTCTGGGGGGCGGCCCTGGCTTCCGCGGCCTTCGTCCTGGCCACCTTCCTGGTCGGGGTGTGGGACGAGACGGAGAAGGATCTCCTGCGCCGCTTCCTGGTGCGTCGACCTCCGCCCTAGGCAGCACCGGGGCCGGGGTCATCCGTTCCCGGATCGCTCCCCGCGGGGAGTCGGTCAGGGACGACGCGCGTGGACTTGGAGCGTGATCCGGACGAAGGAGCCTAGGGGGCGTGGATCCTTCTCCGACACGCTCCCGAAACGGGAGGCCAGCTCCAACCGGTAGACGAAGGAGTCGTAGAACCCATAGCCGGGCCGGTCGATGTCGAAAACCACCTCCTGGGCGTGGAGCGGGCTCACGGCCAGCCGAGCACGATGGCCGCCCACCCGCACCGTGGTCACGTCCCCCGCGGGCCCCCCCGTCACCTGGACCGTCATCCTCTGCACCGGTTCGAGCGCGCGCAGGAAGACCTCCGCGCGCTCGCCCCCCCGGATCCAGAAGCCGTCCTCTCCGAAGGAGGACTCCTGCCCGTACGTGCCGTCGTCCACGAAATACAGCCAGTAGGACGTGGGATCGGCGGAGCGACCACTACGGGCGTCCCCTTCCGTGTCCCCGTAGGGCCTCTTCTTACGCCAGACGTCGAGGAACACGGAGAGGTCGTTGAGCATCGTCACCTCGGCCGGGAAGACGCGAAAAGGGCCAAGGGTCGCGTGATCCCCCGGATGCAGCGAGTGGTGCAGGGGAGCCACGAAGATGGGGGCGAGAAGGGTCGCGGTGGCGAGCAACCCCCCCCCCACCACCACCCATTCCCGCCCCCGGGGCATGAAGACAAAAGCAAGGGGAAGCAGGTTCAGGAAGTAGCGGTTCCCCACCGTCCCTCCTCCGCCGTACCAGTTGTCGGGGATTAGCCAGATGTAGACGAGGTAGGACACGAGCAAAGCGCTCAAGGCCAGCCAGCCTGGCCGGTCGCGGGGTCCCCGGGCCAGGAACAGGATCCCCGCCAGAACGGCTGGAAAGAAGTAGGGCACGGCCCCCCCGAAGCGTCCCGTCCAGAAGTAGGCCAGGTTGCGGAGGAACGAGTCCGGGATCTCCTCCCGCGGGCGCGGAGGCGCTGTGCGCCCGGTGTATTTTTCGTCGTCCTGACCTTCGACGAGGGGCCCCACGTAGTCCGTCGTCATCCAGAAGCCCGTGTTGTCGAAATCGAGGCCCGGAGCCTCGAAGGGGAACTTCCCGTAGAAGGTCTTCCGCTCGCCCCCCTGGTAGTTCATCTCCCCGGTGACGAGGGCGTTCGCCCCGAAGAGGCTGAGCACAACCGCCGCCAGCACCGCCGCCCGCCGCAACGATTCGCCAAAGCCCCTGAGGAGGCGAGCGGGGGCTCGTGACTCCCCCTCGCTCCCGCCGCCAAACATAGGAGCCAGGCAAAGGGGGAGGGCGAGGAACAGGTTCGTGGGCTTCGCGTAGGTGGCGACACCGAGCAGGAGCGCGGAGAGCAGGGGCCGCCCCCCCCGCCAGGCCACCAGGCCGGCGGTGATGAGCCCCAGCCCAAAGATCTCGGGCGTCAGCCAAAGGAAGTAGAGGGGCGTGACGGTGCCGAGAACGAGGACCAGCACCACGGCCAGGGCCGAGGCGGGGCTCCCCCCGCGGCGCACCTCCCCATACCCCAGGAACAGCGCGAGGCCCAGGAAGAGGGCGTTGGTGAGGAGGAGGCCCCGGGGGGCCCCGAACACCCACACGAACGGGAGCGAAGCCAACGGATAGACGAACGGCTTGGCAAAGTAGAGCCGCCCCTCGTCCGCCCGGGCGCGCCGGAGCCAAGGGAAGCCCGCCCCCGAGTCGAAGACGAGGCCGCCGCGGGTCCGCTTCAGAAAGATGCCCTGCGGGCCCGCGGGGTAGGCCTTCTTCACGCGCTCTAGGTCGCGCGTCTCGAAGCGCAAGTCGCCGTCTTCGGCCAGGCTGCGGGCCATCGAATAATAAGTGGCCCCGTCGTTCCAGAAGCGATGGTCCGTGAGCCCGGGCAAGTCCAGGCTCAGGCCGGCGATCATGAAGGCCGCCGTCACCAGGCCCAGGGCGACGCGTGCGTGGCGATCGGTCACTTGACGTAAAAGTCGAAGGTGTGTTGGTTCCGGCTACGCGTGAGGTACCGCGATTCCTTCAGAGGGGCGAAGACGTAGGGCTTGAAACGGGCGAGGCCCGTCGACGACTCGAGGGAGAGCGGCCGCCGACGGGGAATGTTATTCCAGCCGAGAACAAAGACCCCCCCCTCGCGCAGGGTGTGCCAGCAGGCCGCGAAGGCCGCCTCCGCATCGTCCTTGGCGTCCAGGCCCCAGCCAAGCACTCCGTTGCAGAGGATGAGATCGAAATAGCCGGGCGCGAAGTGCCGCTCGAGGTTCTGGAGCACGTCGGTCAGGTGGCGGGAGGCACCGTACCGGGCTCGGCTCGGATCCTTGTCGATCGTCCAGTACTCCTTGTCCGCGAAGACCCGATTGTAGCGTCGGGTGTACCAGTCGCTGCCCACGAAGAGGACCTTGCCGAACTCGGGGGCGGCTGCCAAATGAGGCAGGATGATCCCGTCCAGGACCCGCCGGTCATCGGTGTCCAGAGTGACGTCCCATCCTAGCCATGCGTTGAGGCCGTGGAAGAGGAGCGACTTCAGCTTGTCGCGCGCGTCCTCCCACAGGCTGGTCTCGCCACGCTCGGCCACTCGGGTGGTGATGGTAGCATGGGCAGCTTGGATACGGCTCCCGAACGCCCCCGGATCGCGCGCAACACGATCTTCTCGGCCATCGGGGAAGGATCGAACCTCCTTCTCTTCCTGCTCGGCTTCCTGGCCGCCCGCTACCTGGCCCCCGAGGCGTTTGGCGCCTACAGCGCGGCCTTCGCCTTCGTGGGCATCTTTCGAATCCTGCCCGATTTCGGGATGGCCTATGCCTCCACCCTGGAGATCAGCCGGAACCGTTCGCTGGCCGGCCGCCTCATAGGCAACCTGCTCGGGTTTCAGGGCGTCCTCTCCCTTCTGACCGTGGCCCTCTGCCTCGCTCTGGGGAGCATGCTCTTCTCCGCGCCCGAAGATGGCATCACCTGGACGGCGGTCCTCCTGCTCTCGTTCGACCTCGTGCTCAAGTCCGCAAAGGCCACCCTCCGTTGGCTCTTGAAGGGCTTCCAGCGCTTCGGCACCGAGGCCGTCTCCTTGCTCCTGGAGCGGGTCGCGCTCCTGGCGCTGGGCCTGGTCAGCCTCCGTACCGGCCGGGGGGCGATCGGCTTCGTCCTCGTGTTCGTGATCGTCCGTAGCTTCGATACCACCGGCCTCTGGGCCTACACCAACGCCCGCGTCCTTCGCCTACGCCCCGCCCGCGACCCCGCGCTTTGGGCGGAGCTCCTGCGCAAGGGCCTGCCCTTCGCCTACGTCGGCCTCGTCATCACCCTGCTCTTCCAGGTGGACATCGTGCTCCTGGAGAAGATGCGGGGCGCGGTGGAGGCCGGTTTCTACAGCGCGCCCGTGCGAATCCTGGAAGGTTTGACGCTCGTTCCCCGCGTCCTCGGCTACGCCCTCCTCCCGACCATGGCCGCCCTCAATGTCCGCTCGCCGGCCGCGGTAGGCGACCTCTATCGCCGCGGCCAGAAGTACCTGCTGCTGGCGGGCATGCCCCTGGCCGCCTTCGGCCTCCTCGCGTCCGAGCCTTTCATCCGCCTGGTCTTCGGTCCCGCCTATGGGCCGAGCATCCCCCTCTCTCGCCTGCTCCTCCCCACCGCTCTTTTCATGTTCCTTTCAAACTTCAGCGAGACGACACTCGCCTGCGTCAACCGCTGGGGGACGATCGTGGTCACCTCGACCCTCGCTCTCCTCCTGAACGTCGTCCTGAACATCGTCTGGATCCCCCTCTACGGGGGGACAGGCGCGGCCCTGGCCCGCCTTCTGGCCGAGGGCGCGTACGCCCTCCTGACCGTCACCGCCTTGCATCTCTACGGCTATCGGACGCGCATGGCCTCGGTGGCCCTCCGGCCGCTCCTGGCCACCTTGGCCTTCGCCGCCGCGCTCTGGGCTTCCCGCGGCTTTGGCCTAGTGGCCGCGGCTGCCGTCGCCAGCGCGGTCTTTCTGCTCGCGACGTTCCTGCTCGGGGTCTGGGATGCCGCGGAAAGAGCCACCCTGCGCCGGCTCTTCCGCCCCGAGCCAGACCCACCCCCAGAGAGCTTCGGGCGGCCGCAAGGCTAGTCGGACTGGCCGGCCAGGCCACGAGCCCCGAGCGGGGTCAAAGGAAGCGGGTCCGCTCTCGCCCGCCTGGCCTAGGGCTGCTCCGCCTCGAGCTTGATCTGGACGAAGGCCCCCCGGATGCGCCCATCGGCGTCCGGTGGCCCCGACGCCCGCGAGCGGAAATGGAGGTCGTAGAGGACCGTCCCGTAGTAGGGGAATCCCCGCGCCGGGGCCAGCTCCAGCTCGTGGTTCTCCCCAGGGCCCACCCGGGTTGTGAGGGCGGCCCCCTCCACCTTGAGGCTCACCTCGTCGCCCCCCGGCCCCCCCTTAATCCGCACCATCATTCTCCGGACAGGCTCGAGGGCCCGGAGGATCACTTCCGCGCTCGCTCCCCCCCGCAGCCACACACCCTCGCCCTCAAAGGCGGTCTCCTTGCCCCAGGTCCCGTTATCGGGCAGGTACAGGTAGTAGGCGTTCGGATCGGCGGCCCGATGCTCGACGCGGCTGCCCTGCGTGTCGCCGAACCGAAGCTTCTTGCGCCAGGTCTCGGTGAAGATCGCGAGGTCATTGAGCTCGGTGAGCTCGATCGGGAAGATGCGGAAGGTCTCGTAGGTGGCGTGCCGCCCGGGATTCAGCGAGTGCTCCACGGGGGCGCCCAGGATCGGGGCCAGGAAGACCACTCCTGCCATCGCGCCCCCCGTCACGACCACCCACTCCCGGCCGCGGGGGACGAGAAAAAGCACGAGGGGAAGGAGGTTCAGGAAATAGCGGTTGCCGACCGCACCCCCGCCCCCGTACCAATTGGCGGGTATCAACCAGATGTAGAACAGGTACGACACCAGCAGGGCGGCGAGGTAAGGCCCGCCCGTCCCCTCCCGCGGGCCCGCGAGGAGGAAGAGGGCAACCGCCAGCACGGCGGGGAAGAAGTACGGCACCGCCCCCCCGAACCGGCCCACCCAGAAGTACCCGAGGTTCCAAAGCAGGGAGGCGCGCAGCTCCGTCCCCGAGCGCACGGGGTCCGTCCGCTCCGACTGCTGCCCCTCGTCCTCCCCCTGAACGAGCGGCCCCACGTGCTCGGTCGTCATCCAGAAGCCGCTGCTGTCGAAAGTGACCCCGTGGGACTCGAGGGGATATCGCCCGTCGAAGGTCTTCCGCTCCCCGCCTTGGTAGTTCGCCTCCCCCGTGACGGCGGCGTTGATGCCGAAGAGCGCAAGCACGACCGCGCCCAGGATGGCGCCGCGGCGGGCCGACTCCAGAAGGCCGCGGAGCCAGGTCCGCTCCCCCGCCTCCCCCGTCCAACCGCGCAGCACCGGTTCCACGCCCAGGGGAAGGGCCAAGAACAGGTTGCTGGGTTTTGAGTAGACGGCGATGCCCAAGAGGACCGCGGCCAGGGCGGGCCGGCCGCGCCTCCCGGCCACGAGACCGGCCGTGACCAAAGCGAGGGTGAAGATCTCCGGTGTGAGCCAAAGCACGTAGAGAGGAGTCACCGTTCCCAGGAACAGGACCACGGTCAGGGCCAGGGCGGAGGCGGGGCTCGCCCCGCGGCGCAGCTCGCTGTAGCCGAGCACGAGCGTCAGCCCGAGGAAGAGGGCGTTGACCAGAAGCAGACCCCTCGTCTTCAGCAGAGCCACGAAGGGCGCCGCCAGGGCCGGGTAAACGAGGGCCTTCGCGTAGTAAAGGCGGGGCTCGGCCGGGCCCACGCGGCGGACCCACGGAAAGCCGGCCCCCCGGTCGAGCGTAAAGCCCCCGCTCGCCCTCTTTAGGAACACACCCTGGGGCCCGAACGAGTATTCGCGCCGGATGCGGAGGACATCCCGGGCTTCATAACGGATGTCGCCGTCCTCGGCGAGGCTGGCCGCCATCGCGTAGTAGGTGGCGCCGTCGCCCCAGAATCGGCCGCCCGAGAGTTTGGGCAAATCTGTGGCCAGGGCCGCCGCCGCCAAGCCGGCCACGAGCGCACCCAGGACCAGCCGGGCCGCCCGCTCGGTCACAGCCACCCTTCCTGGGAGTACCAGGCCGCGGTCCGGGCGACCCCTTCCTCCACGTCCACTTTCGGCGCGTAACCCAACAGCCGCCGGGCCTTCTCGATGGAGAAGGCCCGGCTCTTCGTCCAGAAGTCCACGCGGCGCCGGTGCAGGGGCGGCTCGATCCCGAAGGGCACGCAGAGAGCCTCGCAGAGGTCGCCGGCCAGCTGCACGGGCCAGGCGGGGATGCGGAAGGGCAGCACGCGGCCGTGGGTATGGCGGGCGATGATAGCCGCCAGCTCGGACTGCGAGACATAGCGGGGGCCCGCGATGAGGAAGGCTTCCCCCGGGGCCTCCGGACGGTCGAGGGCGAGGAGAAAGCCGCTCACGAGGTCGTCGATGTACACGGGATGGTAGAACGGGCGCCCGGAGCCGACGATCGCGTAGCGGCCGCGGGCAATGGCACGGAAGAGCTTCAGGAGTCGTGTCTCCCCCGGGCCGTAGATGGCGCCCGGGCGAACCACGGAGACAAGCAATCCGTCCTTTCCGTGATACCGCAGGGCCAGGCGCTCCGCCTCCGCCTTCGTGGTCTGGTAGATGTCCCCCGGAGCCAAGGGTGTCGTCTCGTCCGCGGGCGGCGTGGCTACGTGGCCATGGACTCCGACGCTGGAGGTGTGGATGAACCGCTGCACGCCGCTCCGGGCCGCGGCCTCCAGCAGCCGCTCCGTCCCCCCCACATTGACATCCCGGTAGTAGGAATCCGGGTGGCCGGCGGTGCGGTAAACGGCCGCCACGTGGACCACGGCCTGGGCCCCCTCCACCAGGCCCGCCAAGCTCCGGCCGTCCGCCAGGTCGCCCTCCACGATGCGGGTTCCCCTCCCGAGCGGGACCCTGCGCCCCGGCCCTCCCCGCACGAGGGCGGAGACCTCGTCGCCCCGGGCCAGGAGTGCGGCCAGAAGGCGTCCACCCGTGTAGCC